>Ga0105099_10000469_pt1 | contig 27557 bp, 22 predicted proteins | sample PPLLak3cmMay2015_2_FD_79138 | JGI IMG/M metagenome (GOLD analysis project Ga0105099, IMG submission 79138) | Freshwater sediment microbial communities from Prairie Pothole Lake near Jamestown, North Dakota, USA - PPLs Lake P8 Core (1) Depth... | ecosystem: Environmental > Aquatic > Freshwater >... | reverse complement strand
TCTGCGGCGGTCTTTGCCTGGAAAGGTGAAACTCTTGAGGAATTCTGGTGGTGTACCGAGCAGGCGCTTACATGGCCTGACGGGACTGGTCCGGATCTGATAGTGGATGACGGCGGAGATGCTACCCTTTATGTTCACCAGGGCGTTATGGTTGAAAAAGACCCGTCGCTCCTCGAAAAGGAGTATTCAAGCCCGGACATGAAATGCCTTATTGAAAGGCTGAAGAAGGGCTATGAAAGAGATCCTGATTTCTGGACTGAAATTTCATCAAAAATCCGTGGGGTTTCAGAAGAAACCACGACCGGAGTCCACAGGCTTTATCACCTTGCAAAAAACGGGCAGCTTCTCTTTCCTGCATTTAACGTAAACGATTCGGTAACCAAATCCAAATTCGACAACCTGTACGGATGCAGGGAATCTCTTGCGGATGGAATAAAGCGCGCAACCGACGTCATGATCGCAGGTAAAATGGTCGTTATCTGCGGTTACGGCGATGTCGGAAAAGGATGCGCCCAGTCGATGCGCGGATTCGGAGCCCGCGTCGTAATAACTGAAGTCGACCCGATATGTGCGCTGCAGGCAGCCTTGGAAGGCTACGATGTTCTGACAATGAAGGAAATTGCTTCACACGGCGATATATTTGTAACTGCAACAGGCTGCTGCGATGTAATAACCGGCGAACACATGGAGATGATGAAAGACGAAGCCATTATCTGCAACATAGGCCATTTCGACAGCGAGGTTCAGACAAGTTATCTCCTAAATACCCCGGGATGCAAAAAGATTCCGATCAAGCCGCAGGTTGACAAGTGGATATTAAAATCCGGCCGTTCAATAATTCTGCTTGCGGAAGGAAGGCTTGTAAACCTCGGGTGCGCAACAGGTCATCCGAGTTTTGTAATGAGCAGCAGCTTTACTAACCAGTGTCTCGCCCAAATAGAGCTTGCAACCAAAAAGCACGAAAAGAAAGTTTATACTCTTCCGAAGGCTCTCGATGAAGAGGTGGCCCGCCTGCATCTTTCAAGGCTTGGCGCAAAACTTACAAAGCTTTCAAAAGATCAGGCAGATTATCTCGGAGTACCGGTTAAAGGACCGTTCAAGCCTGAACACTACCGTTACTGATAAGATTTGTTGGATATGGTCTGGGACTCACTTCGGAGGCAACGACAGGGCATATTGTTTGCCCTGTCGAATCCACCCGGCCAGATCCTTGTCCGATTCATATCCTTCACATGAAATCATAACCCAGCCTTTCATCGGCCTGCCTGTGATATCAAATTTTCTTACATGCGGTGATTTCAGCATACGGTCATAGTTTACCGGGCCGACGCGCACAATTAGATCTTCATTTAAAATGCCGTAGGCCATATTCCCGTTCATCAGAAAACAGATTCCGCCGAACATTTTCTTCTCATTAAAACCCGGTTCTTCCTCAAGCAGCTCCTTGACTCTTTGAGCCAATCCTTTGTCGTACGCCATTTTTTCTCACTTTCCCATCTTTCTCCTGACTGTAACAGTCTCTCCGCCGATTCCCCAGTTATCGGTTTCAACTTCTTCGATAACCACAACGGTTTTCTGCGGATTCTTTCCGAGAATATTCTGGAGCAAATTTGTTACTCCTTTGATCAAATCAGCTTTCTTTTCAGGAGTCACTCCTTCGTTTGTTATTTTAATGTTTACAAAAGGCATTTTCCACTCCTCTCTAAAACCTGATAAATTCATATGCAATACAGCACTTGTCCGGAGTGCTTCAATCCCTCCTGCCTTCAATAGAAATATTTAAGCGCAGAGACACATCCTTTATCCCCGACGGTTATTCCTTCCATTTCAAGCAGCTTTCTCTTCATCTCAAGTCCGCCCTGGTATCCCCCCAAACTTCCGTCTGAACGTATCGCCCGATGACACGGAATTATTATAGGAAAGGGGTTCGTAGCCAATGCCGTTCCGACTGCCCGTGCGCCTTCTCGTTTTCCCAGATGCTCCGCAATCCTTTTATACGTGCTTACATAACCGCGCGGTATTCCATGTTCAGTCCTCAATACATCCTGTTGAAAAATCGTGCAGGTGTCGATCCGGGTTTCATCAAGAGAAAAGCTGATATTTTCTCCGCTCAAAAAAGCTTCAATCTCATCAGCGACCTTGCCGATTTCATCGCAGCCGGATAATTCTGTTCCGGGATATTGTTTTCTGACCAGCTCTTCAGCCGGCAAGCCCGGTTTCGAAAGCAAAACCCGGCATACTTTGGGCTGTCCTCCATAGCCTGCCCAAAACAGGGCAAACAGGCCGAACGGACTAAGCCTTACGATAAACGAAACCTGCTCTTTTCCAACTATATTCATAATCATCAATACTGATACATTTATATGAGAATACAGAAGTCAGAATACAGAAGAAAAACCACACGACAGTTATTCTGGCTTCTGACTCCTGGCTCCTGTATTCGCATGCTTCACTGTGCCCGCCCAGGGCATGCTGTTAGTAAAAAGTAATTTTATGCCACTTGCGGCAACCTGTTCCCAACGAACTGCCGGAAATTAATCTTTCCGCAGCGCGTATCCGCACTTATTTCTTGCTATGCTTTTTCCTATGATGATACAATGACTTATATAAAAATCGAATGCATTGCAACTTATTATTGTCCGGTAAAATACCCGAAGGATTAAGGAGGTGGAAGATGAAAAAATTATTCATACCCATACTGGTGATTGCCGCAGCGCTTCTTGGCTATCTTCTTTTCTGGCCCACAATAATTGATCCTGTAGCATACACGCCTCCCAAAAAGCCCGAGATGTCGGGAGTACTTGCTAAAAACAGCGAGCTTGCAAAAGCCGAGCTTATTGCCAAGGGTAAAATAAACGGACCTGAGGATGTCGTGATAGACACTGAAGGAAGATTGTACGGGGGAACACAGGATGGAAAAATAGTACGCATTCAAAAAGACGGAAATGTTGAAATTTTCGCGGAAACAGGCGGCCGCCCGCTGGGTCTTGCCTTTGATGCATCCGGAAACCTCATCGTGGCTGATGCTTATAAAGGGCTCCTCTCGATCGACAGGACTGCAAAAATCACTGTACTTGCCACAGGAGCGGAAGATACCCCTTTCAGGTTTACGGATCATCTCGACATAGCCTCCGACGGAATGATATACTTCACCGACGCGAGTTTCAAATATTACCAGAAAGAATATTTATATGATCTTCTGGAATCAAGGCCGAACGGCCGGTTTTTACGTTATGACCCCGGGACAAAAACCACTGATGTTCTTCTCCGGGATCTCTATTTCTCAAACGGTGTGGCCCTGTCGCAGAACGAGGATTTTGTGCTTGTGAACGAGACGTACAAATACAGGATCATGCGCTACTGGCTGAAAGGGCCTAAGGCCGGAACCTCAGATATTTTTATTGACAATCTTCCGGGGTTCCCGGACAACATAACGGCAAACCGAAAAGGCACTTTCTGGCTTGCGCTCTTTACCGTGAGAAACGACCAGATGGACAGGATGCATCCGAGCCCTTTTATGAAAAAAATGGTTTCGAGGCTGCCCAAATTTCTCTGGCCCAAGCCCAAGCCTTACGGCTTTGTTCTTGCTCTTAATGAACAGGGCGAAATCATAAAAAGCCTTCAGGAACCGACAGGCGGGCATCTTAAAGAGATTACCTGCGCGAGGGAACATAACGGATATCTCTATATAGGCAGCCTTCACAATGACAGGATAGGAAAATATAAGCTTCCTGAATAGCGAGACAGGTTTGCATAACATTTTCCCTGCACTCTCCCTGCTGGACAGACGGCACGATGAATTTCTTCATATCCGGTCCGCCGCTCCTCCGCAAGCCGACTACGAAAAAATCCTTTCACAGTCCTGCCGGCATTTAAAGGTTAATATGACGGCAGGGTTGCATGCCGAAATTTAGCTGAAATTTAGCTTGACAGCTATTAAACCTATTTGTATATGTTTATACAAATAGGTTTAACACACTGTTGGGTTTTGTAATCAAGTCTTTTAAATAGTGGGCTCGGGAAATATTTAACCTTGAATAATCTTGATGGACTCGTAAAAAGTCCATCATCAGGCCGAGAGCGTGTAAGCCCCGGCCTGGGGTGAGGGTGGAACCGCTTGAATTTACTTCAAGCGGCGGGAGAGGGGAAACCCTTTCCCGCCGAGTAAAAAGTGGGTTTTCGACTTTTTACGAAGGTATCGATCTTGATAAAATAACTCGAAAGATTGTGTAAACCATGAGCGGAAACAGAAAGGCCCCTATATATGTGCAGCTTGCGGAAACAATAAGGGGACGCATACTGCGAAACGAGTACCGCACCGGCGAACTGATCTCCTCAGCCAAGGATATCGAGAAGGAGTTCGAAGTAAGCGCCATAACTGTCAGGAAAGCGATGAATATCCTCGTTCAGGAAGGCTATCTAAACTCCAGGCAGGGGATCGGAACAAAAGTTACAAAAAGACCTGATGATCTTGCTGAGTTGAAATTATCCGGTAATTTTTGGGATTGGGTTGATTCCGCCCTTACCCGGCATTTGAAGCCGGAAACGGATATTCTGGAAATTGCAACAGTCCCTTGCCCCAAAAGAATTGCGGAGCTGCTGAAAATAAAAAACAATGAATTGATCTGGCGTATGAAAAGGGTTCGCAAAATAAACGGACAGCCGGCCTCTTTCATAGTTAACCATGCCTCTCTTGATCTGATGGCTGGCGTCGGCAAAAAACACTTTTCAAAACAATCATTTCTTAAAGTTTTTCGCGATCATTGCGGCGTGCAGTTATCGGGTGTCGAACAAAGGGTTTGGGCCACAGTCGCCGATATAGATATTTCCAAAAAACTGGAAGTCGATTTTGGAGATCCGGTATTTCTTGTAGAAAACACTTATCTGGATTCTTCGAAAAAACCGGTTGAGGTTTCCTGTTTTTATTTTCGGGGCGACAGGTACGTATATAAAACAAAAATATCTTTTTAAAAGGATGCCGATATGACTACAGCAAACGCAAAAAAAATCCATATCCGCGAGGTTGCACCACGCGACGGGTTCCAGTCATGGCCGGAATTCGTTCCGACAGACAAGAAGCTTGAGGTCATAAAGTTGCTGATCGAAGCGGGGGTGACGGAGATGGAAACAACTTCTTTTGTAAGCCCGAAGGCCATACCCCAAATGCGCGATGCAGCCGAAGTAATGGGAGGGGTTCCGCGGAAAGGCTGCGTTCACAGTCCGCTCGTCCCCAATTTGAAAGGGGCCCAGCTTGCCTTCAGCAGCGGCGCGGATAAAGTGATTGTCGTGATCTCCACCACCGATGCCCATAATCTGGCCAATGTCCGCCGAACAATCAAAGAATCGCTGACTGATCTGCAATCGATCTTCCAGCTTGCCAAAGACCTTGGAAAGCCGGTGATGGGCGCAATGGCGGTTGCATTCGGATGTCCTTACCAGGGAGACGTTCCTGAAGAGGATGTTTACCGGCTCGCTGAAGCTTATATAAAAGGCGGAGCTTCTTCGATCGATCTTGCTGATACAACAGGCATGGCAACACCGACCAGAATCCTCAAACTCCTGAAAGGATTTACGGCACGCTTCCCGGAAACTCCCTATTCTCTGCATCTACACAACAACCGGGGCACGGCAATGGCCAATCTCTACGCGGCGCTTGAGGCAGGCGCAACCATCTTCGATGCGGCGCTGGGAGGTATCGGCGGCTGCCCTAACGTACCGCAGGCAGCAGGCAACCTGCCGACCGAAGACGTTGTTTTTATGCTTGAAGACATGGGCTTCGATACCGGCATTGATTTGATGAAGATTATTAAGACTGCCCGGCATTTTGAATCGATTCTCGGGAAAACACTGCCCGGTCAGGTCATGAAAGGCGGTCCCCGCGATCCAAAAATGGCCGCTGCCGTTTGCGGCATTGATCACCAGATATAAATATACTAGTTAAAAAGAAAGGAACTGAAAAAAATGCCGTTAACCGGTCTTAAGGTTCTGGATTTGACAAGGGTCGTGTCAGGGCCATTCTGCACAATGCTGCTCGCCGATTTGGGAGCTGATGTCATAAAGATCGAGGCGCCCGACGGTGACCCGTCAAGGGTAACAGGAATCATGGGAAAAGGCGAGAATCCGTATTTCGTGAACCTGAACCGGAATAAAAGAACAATTACAGTCGATATGAAGCAGGAAGAGGGAAAAGAGATAATCCGCCGCCTGGCAAAACGATCCGATGTTCTTGTCGAAAATTTCCGCCCCGGAGTCATGGACCGTCTTGGCCTTGGATATAGTCAGCTAAAGATATTGAACCCGGCCCTGATATACGCCGCGATCAGCGGGTTCGGGAAATCAGGTCCTTACAAGGACAGACCCGCATTCGATTTTATAGCACAGGCCATGTCGGGCTTTATGAGTCTTAACGGAAACGAAACAATGCCGCCCTTGAGGGTTGGCATCCCGATCAGCGATACCATAGCCGGACTCTACGCGGCATTTGGAATTTTAGCCGCTTTTCATGAAAGAAAAAAAACCGGGCAGGGACAGGAAATCCAGACCGCTATGGTTGACGGCCTGATCAGCATGTTTACATTCGCCTCCTCCGCATATTTCGCAACCGGCAAACTTCCCCCCCGCAACGGCAACGATCACATGGTAGTATCCCCTTATGGTTTGTTCGATACGCTCGACAGCCCCGTTGCAATCGCCCCCAGCACGGAAAAAAACTGGCAACAGTTGTGCTCTGCGCTGGGACGGGAGGATCTCCCGAAAGATCCGCGTTTTGATACACAGGATAAGCGCCGTAAAAACAGGCAGGAAATAAATCAAATCGTTCAATCCGTAATAGGCACCCGTAAAAGGGACGAATGGATTGATCTGCTCAACAAAGCGGGGGTACCGTGCGGACCGGTGAATAATCTGGAGCAGGTTTTCTCCGATCCGCAGGTTATGCACCAGGAGATGGTCATCGAATCGACACAGCCCTGCGGGCCGATCAAAATGCCCGGCTTCCCGATCAAGTTGTCAGACACGCCGGCCCGGCTGCGCAAACCCTCGCCGCAAGTCGGCGAACATACGGTTGAGATATTAAAGGAACTCGGTTATCGGGAAGAGGAAATACAAAACATGCTCAAAAACAACTCAGTATCTGCTGCAAGACTTGCAGACAAGTGTTAACCCGTCTTTCCATTGAAGACTTATCTTCATAAAACTTTACATAAGCGCGCAATTTTTGATAGAATCGGATACGTTGCAACATGAAAAGAAAAAGACTTCGTGAACTTCTCAATGCTCCGGGCATAATCCGCGCCCCCGGCGCTTTCGACGCCTGGTCCGCCCGTCTGGTGGAAATGGCCGGTTTTCCCGCCGTCTATATGACCGGCTACGGCGCTTCGGCAAGCGTTATCGGCAAACCCGATATAGGACTGATGACCATGTCGGAGATGGCGATACAAGCCGGAAATATTGCTTCCGCCGTTGATATTCCTCTTATCGCCGACGGAGACACCGGCTACGGCGGGGTTCTGAACGTCATGCGAACGGTGCATGAGTTCGAGAAAGCGGGCGTTGCCGCCCTTCAACTGGAAGATCAGGTTTTTCCGAAACGCTGCGGACACATGGAAGGCAAGCAGCTTATACCCAAAGAGGAAATGGCGGCAAAAATACGCGCCGCCGCAGAGGCAAGGAAATCCGACGATTTTGTCATAATCGCCCGGACAGATGCGCGCGCGGTTACCGGCCTGGAGGACGCAATAGCAAGGGCTCTTGCCTATGCGGATGCAGGCGCGGATGTCCTATTCGTCGAGGCGCCGCGGACTGTAACCGAGATGGAGGAAATCTTCCGTGCGGTAAAACTTCCGCTGATTGCCAACATGGTTGAAAAGGGGAAGACGCCGTTACTGCCGGCGGACGAACTGGAGCGGATCGGCTACAGGATCGCCATATACCCTGTTTCAACATTATATGCAGCAACCAAAGCAATGATTAAGGTGCTGAACCTACTGAAAGAAGAAGGCTCCACGGAAAACTGTCTTGAAGATCTTGTAGGTTTTGAGGAGTTCAATAAACTTGTAGGTGTTGAAACAGTGCGCGATCTGGAAAATAAATTCTTGTAGACCGCGCGCACGGTGAAATAATGCATATCTGACATTGAGTGTCGGGGAATACAATAATTACATAAAACTGATCGTTTTATTCAGGTAATTACCGGAGGAATTTAATGCTGACCCTGATGGTGATACTGTTACTGCTTATCCTGATCGCCCTGGGAGTGGATATTTTCATATCCCTCGGTTTCACCGGCGTCCTGGGGATTCTGCTTTTCCGCGGACCCGATGCGCTGACCCTGGCGGCAACCGCCTTTTTTGGCCAGGAAACTACCTTCGAACTGATAGCGCTTCCATTGTTCGTTTTGATGGGCAATATACTGGCCAGAAGCCCCATAGGCAGTGATCTATACACCATGGGGACGCGATGGCTCTCCTGGCTGCCAGGCGGTCTGGCAATTGCCTCGATCGGCGCCAGCACAGTATTCGGAGCGGTAAGCGGCGTCAGCGTCGCAGGCGTTGCGGCTATCGGCTCGATGGCGGTTCCTGAGATGCTCAAACGGGGTTATTCTTCCAAAATCGCAGCCGGATCAGTTGTCACGGCCGGCGCCCTCGCGATGCTGATCCCCCCAAGCGTTCCCTTTATCATCTACAGCGCGATCACCGGCGAGTCGATCGCCAAGCTTTTCATCGGGGGTGTCGTCCCGGGGCTGGTTTTAGCCGCCATGCTCAGTCTCTATGTTCTCATCCGGGTCATCATATCGCCGGAACTGGCTCCACGGGGTACCGGTACCGGTTTCACATGGAAAGAACGCTGGACAAGCCTGGCAAAAATCTGGCACACGGGCCTCCTGATAATCCTGGTGCTGGGATCGATCTACATCGGCATTGCCACACCGACCGAGGCATCGGCAATCGGCGCCGTTGGGGCTTTCATTATCGCCAGTATCGCCTACCGGAACATGGATTTTCGCCGAACCGTTCAGATATTGAAAGAAAGTATGCGAATCAGCGTCGCCATTATGGTTATTATCGGCTGCGCCATGATCTTCGGCTCCTATCTTAACATGATCCGCGTGCCGGAGATGCTGAGCAATTTCCTTATCGGACTTAATATGCCCCCGGTTGTTCTGATTCTGGCCATCCAGTTTCTGCTGATTATAGGAGGCATGTTCGTGGATGCCGCATCGCTTATCGTCATCACGACCCCGATCCTGCTGCCCCTTGTCAAGGCCCTCGGTTACGATCCGTTATGGTACGGAATCATACTGGTCATTAATCTTGAACTTGCCGTAGTAACGCCTCCGGTCGGCTTGAATCTCTACACATTAAAAAGCTGCGTTCCCTCGCTGTCGCTTGAGGAAATCATCAGGAGCAGCATTCCCTTCCTGCTTATCGAGCTGCTTTGCCTGATTATATTTACGTTATATCCGCCGTTAGCCCTTTGGTTGCCAAGCATGGTAAAATAATTTTTTAACATGGGATCTCGCCCAACAGAGAAAAAAAGGAGGAAACTATGAAAAATATTACCCGAAGAAATTTCTTGAAAACAGCAGGAACAGGCATTATTGCGTTCGGACTCTCCGATCAATTGATCACTAAGGCATTTGCGGACACACAGACATATACCGGTGTCACCTATCTGACGCCCGCATATAAGGACCTCTTTCCGCCGATCGCGGCTTTTGTTGATCGCCTGAAAAAAAATCCCGACCTTATGAAGGTCGACTTTTTCGATTCCGGAACCCTCGTTAAGACAGATGAACAGGTTTCAGCCTTGCGGGCGGGAACTATCCAGTTCATGTTCCATACAACATCCTACATCACGCGCAACTACCCGATTCTGGGACTCCTGGGACTCCCCAGCCTCTGTGAGGATCTGTATGAACACGGCGAAAGGCTCGCCATGGAAAGCCCTTTATGGAAGCTGATAAACGACGAACTCGCCAAAAGCAACACCTTCATGCTGACAGCAGGAGGAGGAATTCTGGAGCCTGAGTATATCTGGAGCGGAAAAAACAAGATCGCCAGTCTCGCTGATATGAAAGGCAAGCGCATCAGGACCGTCAGCTTCGAAGCGGAGGAAGTATTAAAGCCCTATGGTGTCGCCGGCACGCGCATCCCCTCCTCAGAGCTCTATCTGGCTGTCCAGCGGGGAACTGTGGACGCCACCCTGGCAAATATCAGCACTATCATGGGACGAAAAATCTACGAACAGGTCAAATATTGCTACAAGCTGCCCATGACCGGCTTTTCGATATCAATTTTCTTCCTTAAAGACAAGTGGGACAAGCTGCCCGACAAGATCAAAGCTGCATTCTGGGACTCTGCTAAAGAATTCGACCGGACTTATGCATCCAATATCAATACAAAATTCTACCCGGAGCAGTTCTGGCCGCAGCTTCAGAAAATGGGAATCCAGGTCTTCAACCCCACCCCGGCGGAATTAAAGGACTTTGAAGAGAAGAGCAATCCGGTCTGGGCATGGTGGAAGAAGCAGATCGGAGAGGAAGCAGGTCAGAAGGCGATCAATCTTGCGTTAGGGAAAGGATGAAAAGAATGAATAAATCTGCTGGGTTTATCCCGCGGCTTTCTCAGACGACGGGAATCCTGGGGCAGGCGGCGATGGCTTTCATGGTAGTCAGCCTCTTTTACGACGTGATGATGCGCTATGTTTTCGCCGCCCCGACCAACTGGGCGCTGGAGGTGAATACCTTTCTCCTTCTGTTTATCTGCACGATTCCGACGGCGGACGTCCTCAATTCAAACGTCCACATCCGCGTTACATTTCTGACCGAGCGGATGTCGCAGCGTACAATCGAACGCCTGCAGATATTGCGTGGCGTGGCGGGAATTCTCTTCTGTGCCGCCATGATCTGGAAGGGGTCAGTTATGGCCCTGCAGGCCTGGCAGAACAACGACCGCATGTCCACTTCGTTGGGTACGCCCATGTTTATCCCCTATCTTTTTCTCCCGCTCGGTTTTTTTCTGCTGGCTCTTCAGTACTGCGTTCTAATCAAGTCGGGATTAACCCCGCAGCAGGAGGAGACCGGGGCGGGACAACAGATTTGACATCGGGGAGGCAACAGCGTAAGACAGTGAGAAACAAAAAATGAGGGTTGGAGATGAACCATGCCGATGACCATCAGTGAAAAAATATTGGCAGCCCATTGCGGTCTGAAAGAAGTCAAACCCGGAGAGCTTATCGAACCGAATCTTGATTTCGTTTTCTCAAACGATGTCACCGCGCCGATGTCAATCCGGGTTTTTGAAGAGGCAGGCGGGAAAAAGGTGTTCGACCCTGAGCGAGTAGCACTTATCCCGGATCATTTCGTGCCCAACAAGGATATACAGTCGGCAGCGCAGGCAAAGGAGCTCCGGGAATTTGCCCGCACCCATAAACTTCCCCATTATTTCGAAGTTGGCCGGATGGGGATAGAACATGTTCTCCTCCCGGAGCAGGGGCTGGTACTGCCGGGAGATATAGTCATAGGCTCGGACAGCCACACCTGCACATACGGAGCCCTGGGCGCCTTCGCGACCGGCGTAGGATCAACAGACCTCGGCGCATCCCTGGTCACGGGAACAACCTGGTTCCGGGTTCCTGAATCGCTCCGCTTCGTGTACCGGGGAAAGTTGAATCCCTGGGTCGGAGGCAAAGACCTGATTCTGTATACGATCGGGAAAATAGGCGTGGATGGGGCCCGATATAAGGCGATGGAGTTTTGCGGGCCGGTTATCGGCAACCTGCCTATGAGCGACCGGTTCACGATCTGCAACATGGCTATCGAGGCCGGCGCCAAGGTGGGGATTATCGCTCCCGACGATACAACAGCTGTGTATGTTCAAAAGCGCGCCCGACGACCCTATACCGTGTATCAATCCGATCTGGATGCTGTGTATGAAGCTGTTTTTACCTGGGACATATCCTCACTGGAACCGCAGGTTGCCTGTCCGCATTCTCCGGCAAATGTCCGAGGCGTAAGCGAACTCGGCGGCATTGTCATCGACCAGGTGATCATAGGCTCCTGTACAAACGGCCGCATTGAAGATCTTCGCATTGCGGCAAAAATTCTAAGCGGACGAAGGATTGCTTCCGGCGCTCGCTGCATCATTATTCCGGGATCGCAGGAGGTTTACCGGCAAGCCCTTGCGGAGGGATTGCTTCAGATATTCATTGATGCTGAGGCCGCCGTTTCCACTCCTACCTGCGGCCCCTGCCTCGGGGGACACATGGGCGTTCTTGCCGCCGGCGAGAGGGCGGTGTCGACGACCAACCGGAACTTTGTCGGCAGAATGGGGCATGTGAAGAGCGAGGTGTATCTCGCCTCACCGGCGGTTGCCGCGGCAAGCGCTATAGCCGGGAGAATAATACATCCGGACGAGATTCTTTGATCAAGAGGTGAATAATGTCTATCAGAGGAAAAATATGGAAGTTCGGCAACGACGTGGATACCGATGTCATCATCCCCGCGCGTTATCTGAACACATCTGACCAGCAGGAATTGGCTTGCCACTGCATGGAAGACGCCGATCCGGATTTTGTCCGGAAGGTCGCTGCCGGCGACATCATTCTGGCAGGCAAAAACTTCGGATGCGGGTCTTCGCGTGAACACGCCCCTGTCGCTATAAAAGGCGCCGGAATACGCCTCGTGATCGCGGAATCGTTCGCCCGTATTTTTTACCGTAACGCTTTTAACATCGGCCTGCCGATACTTGAACTGCCGCAGTCCGGCATCGAGATAGAAGAAGGAGACGATGTCGGGGTCGATATTGAAACAGGCGTCATAACCGACCATACAACCGGCAAACAGTACACGGCTAATCCGATACCGCAGTTCATGAGGGAGCTGCTGGCCGCGGGAGGCTTAGTTTCCTATGTGCGCAGCAGGCGCGCAACAATTGCTTGATCTGCTCAACAATACCGGGTTATCCTGTATACCGGTTAATAATAAGTGGAACCACACAAAGATTAAAAAGGAGGAAGTCAAGATGAGATTGCACAAACGTTTTCTTTTTGTAATGCTGGCGCTGGCAGCAGGTTTGTTTCTGTTCGGCGATGTATCTCAAGCCGCATACCCGGACAAGCCGATTGAGTTTGTCGCCCCGGCAAACCCCGGTGGTGGATGGGACCTTACCTGCCGTCTGTCGTCCCAGGTGCTCAAGGAAGCCGGGCTTGTTTCGCAGCCCATGGTGGTCGTCAACAAGCCAGGCGGATTCGGGGTGGTAGCCATGACCGATATCACCCGCAACCGGGCCAAAGACCAGAATGTCCTGGTTGCCTTCTCGGCCGTGCTCACAACACAGATGGCCATCAAGAAAAACCCTTTTACCTACAAGGATGTTATCCCCGTATCCGTCCTTTTTGTGGACTACGGCGCCATCGCTGTCCGGAAAGACTCCAAGTATGCCTCCTTCAAGGATCTTCTGGAGGATTGGAAAAAGAACCCGGGTGTTCTCACCTTTGCGGGCAGTTCCCCTCCGGGAGGACTCGACCATATGAGGATCGCCATGATGGCCAAGGCGATGGGGCTTCCTTTGAAAGACTTGCGCTACGTGGCGTTTCAGGGCGGAGCGGATGCGCTGGCCGCTCTTTTAGGTGGTCATGTGACGGCTTTTGTGGGTGAAGCCGGAGAAATCGCAGGACACGCCGAGTCGGGCACCATCAGGCCCCTGGCCATCCTGTCGGATCGCAAACTGACCGGTATCTTTGAGAAGGTCCCCATGGCCAAGGATTTTGGAGTTAACGTCTCCTCTGCCAACTGGAGAGGATTCTACGCCGCTCCCGAGATGACGAAAGAAAACCTCAAGTACTGGGAGGATACTTTCGGCAAGATGGTAAAGACCAAACAGTGGAACGAAGTGCTCAAAAAACAGGCCTGGGTTGATCTCTTCCTGACCGGAGACAAGCTTCAGAAATTTCTGGATGAAGAGCTGACCATGTATCAGAACCTGGCCAAGGAATTGGGGCTCGTGCAGTAATGAGAACTGAACGAATCGGGGCCGCCATCGTACTGCTCTTTGGAACCGGTTACCTGTGGGAAGCCATCCGCATGGAGGAGGCCAACATAGGAGATCCCCTGGGTCCAAAGGTCTTTCCTATCATTTTAGGCGCTTTGATGGTGGCCCTTGGTTTATCATTGCTGATCCGGCCGATGGGCGGTTCGCAGTCCCAGCCTTTTACCAAAACGGCAGCGTATGTTTTTGTTCTGGCTGGGCTGCTTTGCGCCTATGGCTTCGGCATCGAATGGATCGGGTACCCGGCTGCGACCTTCCTGTTCCTTCTCGCCGCGTCCAGGCTCCTGGGAGAAAAATCGTGGGTAGCCTGCATTGTAATCCCACTCGCCCTTAGCCTGGGAATCTTCGGTCTCTTCACCCGGGTACTGGGCATCCCATTGCCGCTGGGGTTCATAGAGAAGCTGATGGAGTAACCATACATTATGATCGATATCATTAATCATCTGGGATACGGCCTCCAGATCGCCCTTATCCCCATCAACATCCTCTATGCTTTCATCGGGTGTTTGGTGGGAACTCTCATCGGCGTGCTGCCGGGCATAGGACCTGCGGGCGGAATGGCGCTTCTCATCCCGCTGACATACGGAAAAGATCCAGCCAGCGCAATCATACTGCTGGCGGGCATTTACTACGGCGCCATGTATGGGGGATCCACGACATCCATCCTGCTGAACGTGCCCGGTGAAGCGGCCTCAGTGGTCACCGCCCTGGACGGCTATCAAATGGCGAGAAAAGGTCGCGCCGGTGCGGCGCTTTCCATTGCGGCTATCGGGTCTTTCATCGCCGGCACCATCGGAGTGGCGCTGCTCATGCTGCTCGGCCCTCCGCTGGCCAGTGTGGCCCTGCGTTTCGGGCCTGCAGAGACCTTCGCTTTGATGGTCTTCGGGCTTTCAACCGTGACAAGCCTTGCCGGCAAATCCTTGCGCAAAGGATTCGTATCGACCGTCTTGGGGCTGATGCTGGCCACGGTAGGAAGCGATCTGCCCACTGGCATCCTCCGCTTTAACTTCGGCATCTCCAAGCTGATGGAAGGCGTTGATATTATCGTGGTGGCCATCGGCCTGTTTGCCGTATCAGAAATACTAAGCAGCGCCGAGGAAATGAGGGCGGGTGAATTTGTAGTGGAAAAAGTCACCCGGATCTGGCTGTCGCTAAAGGAATTCCTCCAAAGCATAGGCGCTGTCCTGAGGGGTTCATTTCTGGGCTTTTTCATAGGGGTTCTGCCCGGGGCCGCCCATGTTACGGCCTCCTTCCTTTCGTACACGCTTGAAAAGCGATTGTCCAAGGAACCTGAGAGCTTTGGCCAGGGAAATATCCGTGGAGTTGCGGCGCCAGAATCGGCCAACAATGCTGCGGCATGCGGGGCTCTTATTCCTCTTCTCACCATGGGGCTTCCGGCATCAGCCGTAACTGCGGTTTTGTATGGCGCGCTCCTTATGACTGGGGTTCGCCCGAGTCCGTTTCTTTTTCAGAAACATCCGGACGTTGTCTGGGGACTGATTGCCAGCATGTACATCGGCAACGTAATGCTCCTGATACTGAATCTTCCTCTGGTCGCCCTGTGGGTAAAGATACTGAAAACCCCGCCCCGATGGCTTTTCCCGATCGTTCTGGCCGTCTCTTTCGTCGGCGTATATAGTGTGAATCGCGCCTCTCTTGACCTTCTTATGGCCACTATCCTCGGGGTTCTGGGATACTTCATGCGGCGGTTGGACTATCCATTGGCGCCGGTTATTCTTGGTCTCGTGCTCGGGGAGCTTCTGGAACAGGCGCTTCGGCAAACCCTGATGATATCCGGGGGAAGTCTTGAGATCTTCTGGAAAAGCCCTATAGCGATCACGCTCTTCGTCCTGGCTCTGGTCGTTATGGTGCTGCCCAAAGTGCTGTATCGCAGCAAGGTAAAGCTTGAGTTTGAGTCGTAAAGCAACAATGGATAAAACCATATGATCTCTCAATACAAGTGGGACGCTCACGACTATGAGAGACATTCACAAGGCCAGTTCAAGTGGGCTCTGGATCTTATCGCAAAGTTAGGACTTGCCGGAACAGAGTCGGTAATTGATCTGGGTTCCGGAGATGGCAAGGTAACGGCCCGGCTTGCTGAAAGCGTGCCCCATGGCCGTGTCCTCGGCATCGACAGCGCTTCCTCGATGATCGACCTGGCCCGGCAAAAATACCCGCCCGGCATTTACCCCAACCTGCATTTCCGCTGCATGGATTTTCGGGACCTTGACTACCGGGAGGAATTCGACGCGGCCTTTTCCAATGCCGCCCTGCACTGGGTGAAAGACCAGCACAGCGTTCTGATCCGGGTGGGCCGTGCGCTTCGGCCTGGAGGGCGGATCTTGTTTCAGATGGGCGGAGCCGGCAACGCCCGCCGGATACTTTCGATCATAGACGAGCTGATCCGCCGGGATCCCTGGAAAACTTGGTTCGGGGATTTTGATTTCCCGTACGGATTTTATCATCCCCTGGATTACGAAACCTATTCTATTGAGGCGGGGCTGAAGATTCTGCGCAGCGAACTCATACCCAAAGATATGGTCCACAACGGGCTGAAAGGCCTTGCCGGATGGATAAGGACTACATGGCTGCCTTATCTTGACCGTCTGCCCGAGGCGAACCGGGAGGCTTTTGTCCTGGCCCTGTGCGACGAGTATCTGCGGCGCCACCCTCCGGATGACGCCGGGCAGGTTCACGTGCCCATGATGCGGCTTGAAGTGGAAGCGGTCCGGCCCGAAGAATCCAATCCTTAAGGCAGGTCATTATGCCTGCGGTCAGCATACGCGCACATACCCAAACGGAATATTTTTATGACAATTGCTCTATTTAAGAATAACCGCGCATGATCTCTTGCCGTCGATCTTTAAATTAAGCGGCCTGTCAAGTACGATATGCTTAAGAACCTGCGTTTCGGTTTCGGCCCGCATTGACCTTAGCCATTTTGAATCCAGAAAACTTTTCCCGTCATCTTGTATTGTAATATAACTTATCCCGAGAGAAGTTATGTTGTGAAAAAAATGAGATCCCTGGGAAGGATCGGCTTTCAGCTTTTCGCCTGAAGTCTCGATAATTGCGCCCACCCCGGATATGTCGTTCCATGATACGGGAATTCCCAGCCACCTGTCAAAACTTCCCCATCGCCCGGGGCCTATGAGAAGATATTTTCGGTTCTGCTTATCAAGTTTTCTGTTTATCCTGCCGATTTCACCGGCAGCTTTATCCGTCAGATACGGGTCAAATAGTTCGGGATCTACAAAGAGAATATCAGCAAGATCGCTGTAAATCCCGTTGCCAAGCGCTGAAACTGAATAACAGAGTATTTCTTCCGTTTTCATATTATCAATTTCAATTTCAACTTCAGCGCCTGCGCGCCCGGCAGACATCGGTCTTATCTGCAGAACGCAAAATTCCGGTTTTTGATCGGTGCCGGCGGGAAGATTAACGGCAAATTCAATCTCAACCGGACAACCCATTCCCGTACGGACAATTTCAAGAATATCGGTCAATATTCCGGAAAGGGGAAATGAATTATATTTCAGCACGCCTGCAAATGTTATAACGGGAAACCCCTCAGAAATAAATGTGTCTCTTATCCTGTTCTCCTCCGGGATAAAACTGCTCGACAAATTCTTAACGGACGGATGATCTTTTGCGTCGTCTGCTTCAAGCCTGACGAGATTAACATCATCACAGGAGCCCGGATCATAGCAGGTACTGCTCATGTTAAGAGCGTAGAAATGGCGCTGGGCGTTTTTCAGAATATCTTCGACACTCGAAAACTGGGTAAGAAACTGGGGATATTTCGGGGAAAACCGCAGCGCAGTTCCTCCTTCCACTACTGTTTTGCCGAGGCCGAGAGCTATATGTGCTATTCCCTCTTCAGGTTTCATGTGCGCTATGGGATAGAAATTATACGACTGGGCAACTCCCGATATTGCCGGATAAAATAAATCCTTGTATCCTGATCCTGTCACCTGCTGGATAATAACAGCCATTTTTTCCTCTTCCATCCGGTGCATGGTGCTTTTCGCATAGGATCTGGGAGTCTCAAGGTAGGTTGAGGCATATACCAGTTTGACGGCCTGTATCAAAAGCTCAAGCCTTTCTGAAATATCGGGATGATTGTTCGGGATCATGTAAGTTTTGTATATGCCGGCAAAAGGCTGGAACTGAGCATCTTCAAGCAGGCTGGAAGAACGGACGGCAAGAGGATAGTCCGCCTGCGATATAAACATCCCGAGATCGCGGCGAAGATCCGCCGGAAAACCGGCCTTCATGAAGATATCAGTTATATCAGCGTCGCAAAGATCGGTTGTCGACATATATTTAAGATTGTTTTCGCTTATAAAGGAATCGAAACCCTCTGTTGAGATCACAACCGATTTAGGAATTTTTATTGTAATTCCGGGGAATTTATTTATAAGCCCCCTGTTTTCTTCAAGAAGGGTTGAGAAGAAAGCAAGCCCCCGCGCCTTGCCGCCTAAAGAACCTTTACCCATCTTGATAAATTCGGCAACCGGATCAAATTCTCCATGCGCAAAATCGGTAATGACGCCTTTCTGCCGGCCTTTGCGCCTCTTATTTATGCAGGATGCGAGGTAATTTTTTAATTCCGAAATATTGTCAAAATCAGTAACCTTAACTGGCTTGAGTTTCGAGGCAAGCAGGATTTCGGAGCGGGCCATCAGCCAGGTTGAGAAATGATTCCGGGAGGCATGATAAAATATCGATTCATCCGGTATGGTGGGAAGAAGTTTTTCCATCTCCCTTAAGGTTCCCGCTCTTGCCAGCTCGGCGCCGTCCGGAAGACGGAACACGAAGTCTCCAAAACCGAGGTAGTTTACAAAGAATGAGCGGATTTCGGAATGGAGAGACGGAGAATTTTTATTTAAAAATACGGCAGGTATAAGCGCCGCTTTGGGCCGGTTTTCCTCTTCCGAGCTCATCATGAGAAGGGGTACATCGGGAGACTCTTTTTCAATCATTGAAAGCAGTGAAAAGCCGGCTTCGCTTTCAAGTTTTTTTTCTTTCGGAAAACGGACATCCGAAATTACGCCGATAAGGTAGGGAAGAAATTTTCTATAGAGCGCTTCGGCATCCTCATAATTTTCCGCCACGAGGATTTTGGGCCTCGCCCTCATCCTTAATATGCGGTGTTCCTCATTCAGGGACTCTTCCATGACCGCCTGGGTCTGCATGACTATCACTTTGTAAAGCGCCGGCAGCAGTGAAGAGCGGTAAAGGGGCGAGTCTTCAACCATTATTATAACCCTGACTTTTGCCCTTTTTGTGTCGTATTCGACGTTCATGCCGTCTTCAACATTCTTTATTACAGCAAGAAGGAGGTCCGTGTTTCCCTGCCAGGCATATATGGTGTCTATCGATGAACGATCCGAATACCTTTCGTCGGAGAGCATGTTGCCCGAGCCGTGCAGCAGTAGAAAAACCGGGATGTTTTTGAAATTCTGCTTAATCTCTTTTCCGAGAGCATACGGATCCATGTCGTTTAAACGGGGCATGGTAATTACAAGGTCGAATTTGCCTGAGGATAATCTGGAGAGAGCCTCCTTTGCTGTCGACGCCCATGTTAAGCGCGGGGGGCGGGTTAAGTTTAATCCCCGGTATTCATGAATTATTCTTTCCGCAAGGCGTCCATCCTCCTCCATGGTAAAAGCATCGTAGGGGCTGGAGACGAGAAGAATTTCGCTCACCCTCTTTGCCATGAGCTCGTAATAGACCTTGAAAGAAAGGTCGAACTCATCGTGGCCGTCGTCAAGGTATATACTCTCTATTGATGTTTCTATAATATTTGCCCGTTTTAAAATACAAAGAAACTCAACATTCATTTACTCGTTGGAAGCCTTAATATGCTCACTTGATGAGCTTTTTGGGGATTTTTAAATTACTTCGCTAAATCCCAAGAACTCGGGCTTACGCCCTCAAACAACTTGTGATTTTTAACGCGAAGTTCTTTAAAAATCTATTTCCCAAAAATCTCAAATCCGTTCGCATACGACTTCAAAATGAATTATCAAATTCTACTGTCGTCTAGAAAATCCAAATTCCGACGGCAAAGTAAAAAGCTCATTATGCAAGGCGCACAAATCATGAGGAATGAAGCGTACTTTATGGTACGCTGCAATGACGAAAGATGAAGTGCAACACAGCAGAATGACTTTTTACGAAGCCGTTTTTAAAATAAAACGCCAAGCACAAAACCAGTCATCAGGATGGCTGTCCGGTGGACAGCCTATGCATTCCGTTTTTATCCTGGAATCGATGCTTCTTGCGAAGTAAGTATACTCTACCATGCCTCCCGATTTACACGGATAATCATCGAGCCCTTTTCGTTTTCTAGCGGACTGAACGCGGCATTCGTTCATCCGGAATATGAAGCTTTCCGGAGATTCATCGGTTACAGACTGGGTGTTCAGCCTCGCGTATATTCGGAAATTGAGCGCTCTTTTGAGGCCATCAAGGCCCGGTTTATCGGGAAGATTTAAAAATCTCCTGATAGTCCATGCTTCGAACGGGGAGAAATGAGCCCAGCAGGTATCATTGCATCGCTTGGCATCTATCATCCCGTTTGTAAATTCAACAGCCTGAAACCAGACTCCGTCATTTGCAATCCAGTTCGCGGCTGCGCAGTCCATCAGATCGGATAGCTTCTCTTTCGACATATTCAGCATTGGAAGAGGAATGCCGTCCTTCATTTCAAACCCTAAAACTTTTCCCAGACGCTTCATCTGGATTTCATATCCCCTTTCAGACGCGGTTCTGAGTGCTTCGAGAGCCCTCTCAGTGCCCATCTGATGCCTGATTTCCGTATACCATAGGGCATAATGGATTATTATGCGATGGAACATGTTGATAGTAAGGCGGGCAGTCTGCTCGTGGTCAAGGTCCTGTATCGAATCGATTCTATCCGGCATTTTTAAGATATCTCCTTTTATTTCCGACCGGTCAGCTCCTTCGGAATCCTTCCTGTGTGAGCGCATTCGGAGCGAAGACGCCTTCCGACTATCTTCTCGGTCATCATGCCGATTTCAAGAATCTTGTCTACATTAATTCCGGTATCGATTCCCATTTCATCCATCATTACTACCATGTCTTCGGTTGATACCAGCCCTGTAATGGACGGATCGGAATAATAGTATTTGCCGGTTCCGGCCACAGGCACCCCGTCAACAAAATTTGCCGGCTGGCCTCCTATGGCGCCGATTGTGGATTCAAATTGGGTGATTCCGGCCTGGAGAGCAGCAAGCACATTGGCAAGCCCCCACCCTCTCGTTGTATGAAAATGGGCGATATGCTTTGACTTATCAGGGATTTCGTCAAGGATCATGGAATAATACTCATACACCTTGTTAGGTGGAGCCGAACCGTCATGGTCCGCATGCTCTATGTCGTCCGCGCCTATATCGAGCCAGCGCTTCGTGAATTCAACCGCAGATTTAAGTTCCGTAGGCCCTGCTATCGGACATCCCCATATTGTGCTGACCGTGCCGCATACCTTGATTCCGGCTTCGTGGGCTTTGGGAATATACGCTTCGCACATCTTCCAGTACTCGGCGAGAGACAACCCGGAGTTTACCTTGTGATGGGCCTCACTGGTTGAGACCATGAAAAGTATTCTGTCGGGGCCGAAACCCTCCTTTTTGGAGATTATGGCTCTATCAACCGCTTTTTCACGGATTGTAATAACAGTTATTTCAGCATCCTTCAAAAGATGACCGACTTTTTTGCTTGTGCGGAGGCGTTTCATAACCTCATCGGCATCCTTAAACTGTGGCATACCTTTAGGGTTTCCGTAGTTTGTAACTTCTATCCTTTTAAAACCGGCGAGCAGGAGCTGCTCGGCAAGCCAGATCTTGGCTTCCGTGGGAATGAACTTTTCTTCATGCTGGAATCCGTCTCTTACGGTTATATCTCCCAGAACAACTTTTTTCGGATAATTCATAAGTGCCATATTTTTCTCCTTAAAATTTTTAGTGAGGGGATCAGTTTTTTTCTTTTCACTTGAACCCTCGAACCCTTGAACTCTGATTCATTTATTTTCCCTTATACACCGGTTTCCTTTTTTCCCTGAAAGCCGCGAGTCCCTCGAGGCGGTCTTCCGTAGGGATTGTTACCCAGTAGGCGTTCGATTCTATCGCGAGACCGGTCTGTATATTCGTTTCAATTCCGAAATTGATCGCATACTTTGCCTGCTCTATTGCTATGGGGCCTGTTTCGCATATCATGGCAGCCATCTGCATGCATTCATTCATAAGAGAGTCTTTATCGCAGATTTTATTGACAAGCCCTATTTTCAGAGCTTCTTCAGCATCAACCCTGCGGCCTGTGAATATCAGCTCTTTTGCCTTCCCGCGGCCTACCAGTCTGGGGAGCCTCTGAGTTCCTCCTGCCCCGGGAATTATGGCAAGGCGGGTTTCGGTAAGCCCCATAGTTGCAACTGAAGATGCTATACGGATATCGGAAGCAAGGGCAAGTTCGGTTCCTCCTCCCAGGGCAACGCCGTTTATGCCTGCTATCACAGGCTTATTCAAAAGTTCTATCGAAGTAAAGAGGTTTCTTATAGTAAAGATAAATTCCTTTACCTGCGCCGGGCTCAATGTTACACGCTCCTTCAAATCCGCCCCGGAACAGAAAGCCTTGTCCCCCGCTCCGGTAATGATGACAACCCTTATGTCGGATCTGAATCTCAAAGCTTCAACCTGATCCCTTAATGCATGCAACATGCCGAAATTAAAAGAATTCATTGCCTGGGGACGGTTTAACGTAAGTGTTATTATGCCGTCTTTTTCTTCTGCCAGGAGAACCTGTTCATCTGTCATATTTTCCACCTCCCTGGGTATCTGTAATAATTATATTTTATGGATAAGTTGCAAATTGGTGAACCGAAACGCGAGCTCATTCCCCGCTGCTTGAAGCGGGGTTAGCGAGCAAATTAAAAACAGATGATATTCCTTACGGTGAAGATTCCCCGACCGCTCTGCGGCGGGGAGCTTCAATTTTTAATACATTGGATGAAAATAATCCAGGAACCGAGGATTCGAGGGTTCAACCACTTGTTTCTTAATGGTTTTATATTGGCTTTTAAGCATCTCCCCGACCTTCACGATATTCCTCGAGTTCTGCCAGGTTTTCCTTTCACTGGAACCCTTGGCCCCTTGAGCCCTTGAATCCTAATATAATCTCCAGCTGATTTAGAGATGATCCTGAAACAATAAATCCCGGTTGTTATCCGAAGATAGCAAATATATGAGTGAGCGCTCGGTCAGGATTTTTTCAGTTTATCCTTGCGGGTTTATTTTTGTCAATATTTTTCTTGGATCTTCATCCGGGAAGCAAACTATTTATTAAATTAACAATATTTAATATAAAATCAAGGTTATATCTTCTGTATCAACCCTGCGCATTTTCCAATTAAAGGGAATCTTTGCAAGAATATCTTACATCTTGACAAGTAAAAATGATGCATGATATCAATCTGCGAATGAGCGCTCGCTCGGTTTGTATATTGATATAACCTTTCCGTAAAAAGACTAAAAACTGGTATAACAAATTATGCAGGAACTGCACCGGACAAAAGATATTCCAACCCAGGTAAAAAATCCTGACCTTGTAGAAAAGAGACGGAGGCAGATTGCGGAAGCCGCTGTAAAGCTTTTTATAGAAAAGGGATTCCATAAGACTTCTACCAGACAGATTGCGAAAGCTGCCGGGGTGTCAATCGGCTCTTTGTATGAGTATATAGCTTCGAAAGAGGATATCCTATATCTGGTCTGTGATTCAATACATGTCGAAGTTGAAAAACGGATTACCGACGTTATGGCAAAATCTTCAGGAGGAAGAGACGCCCTGGCTGAAATTATCAGGGAGTACTTCCTGGTCTGCCATAAAATGAGCGATTTTATCCTCCTTATTTACCAGGAAACCCAGTCCCTTCCCGGTCAGTGGCAAAAAAAGGTTCTGGAAAACGAGCTTAGAATAACCGGGCTTTTTGTAGAGGTTCTTGCACGTCTGGTTTCACAGGGCTTCCTGCCGCATCTTAATGAAAAATCGATTGAACTTGTTGCGCATAACATTTCGGTTCTGGGACATATGTGGACCTTCAGGCGCTGGTTTCTCGCCCGACATTACAGCATTGAAGATTTTATCAGATATCAGACAGATTTTATCCTTGGAGTAGCCGCGCAAAAAATGAATCAGGCGCATTTAAAGGGGGAATCATGAGCGTTGACGTACAAGTCTATAAGCCCGTTAATAATATCAGGGTGGTTACCGCAACATCTCTTTTCGATGGTCATGATGTGTCCATAAACATTATGCGAAGGATACTTCAGGATACCGGGGTTGAAGTCATACATCTGGGTCATAACCGTTCTGTTGAGGAGATCGTTGACGCCGCGATACAGGAGGATGTCCAGGGAATAGCAGTCTCCAGCTACCAGGGCGGACACCTTGAGTTCTTTAAATACATGATAGACCTTCTCCGTGACAATGGAGCATCTTATATCAGGGCTTTTGGCGGCGGCGGCGGAGTCATAGTTCCGGATGAAATCAGGGAGCTGGAAGCATACGGAGTCGCAAAGATATACTCCCCGGAGGACGGCGCCAGGCTTGGCCTGCAGGGAATAATCAACCACATGGTAGAGACGCTTGATTTTCCGACCGTCGATGCGAAGAAGGTTGACATGACTGACCTTTCTCCCGGCAACAAACTAAAGGTCGCGCATCTCATAACCGCAGTTGAACTTGCAAAGAACAACGGCAATCTATCCGATTTTATCCCACTGCTTTCCAGAGGCAGAAAGAACAAAATTCCGGTCATAGGCATTACCGGAACCGGAGGAGCAGGAAAGTCATCGCTTACTGACGAGATAATACTGCGGCTCATGCATGACTTCCCGGAAGTCAAAGTCGCTATAATCAGCTGTGATCCGTCACGAAGAAAGTCAGGCGGGGCCCTGCTGGGAGACAGGATAAGGATGAATGCGATCGGGAAACCCGGCGTTTATATGCGGTCGATCGCAACCCGCTTGTCCGACACTGAGATACCGGAAGCTCTTCCGGAAGTAATAGATGTCATAAAGGCGTCCGGATTCGATATGGCGGTGGTTGAAACTGCCGGTATCGGACAGGGCGATTCAAAGATAATAGACCTCGTGGATATTTCGGTTTATGTGATGACAAGTGAATTCGGAGCAGCTTCACAGCTTGAAAAAATAGATATGCTCGACTTTGCCGATCTGGTTGTAATAAACAAATTTGAAAAAAGAGGAGGCGAGGATGCCCTGCGGGATGTGGCAAAACAGGTGCAGCGGAACAAGAAAGCCTGGGAAAAACCTCTGACAAAAATGCCGGTTTTCGGAACTATTGCCTCAAAGTTCAACGACGACGGAGTAACTGCTCTGTACCATTCCATCATAGATACGGTCGTCGAAAAAACTGGCGCAAAGTTCAGTTCAGGGATTCCCCGCCCGGCTCAAAACAAATCTACATCCAAGACAATAATTATTCCGCCCGAGCGGACGCGGTACCTTTCCGAAATTGCCGGCACTTTAAGGGATTACCACGCGGTTACAAAAGAGCAGTCCACCGCTACCAGGAAATTGTGGCATCTTGAGGAGGCGGAAAAGGCGGTTATAAGCGGAGCAGGTAAAGAGGATCAGACCAAAGCGGCTCTTTCAAGGTTAAAGGAAGAGACTGCTAAAGCCGCTGACAGCGTTTCCGAAGAGACAAGAAAAATTCTGGGTGACTGGGGTGAAATCAAAGTAAATTATTCAAAAGACGAACTTGTATACTCGGTCAGGGATAAGGAGATCAGGCTTCCTCTTTTTACTCTTTCCCTGTCACAGCAGAGAATCCCTAAAATATCACTGCCTAAATATGAAGACCCCGGAGAAATATTGAGATGGATGAGGGAGGAGAATGTTCCGGGTTATTTCCCTTTTACGGCGGGAGTTTTTCCGTTAAAGAGGACCGACGAGGATCCTACAAGGATGTTTGCCGGAGAGGGTGATCCTGCAAGGACAAACAACAGGTTTAAGCTTCTTTCGGCCAATTACGAGGCAAAAAGGCTTTCAACAGCTTTTGATTCGGTTACTCTCTTCGGGCATGATCCGGACAGGCGCCCGGATATTTACGGCAAGGTCGGCACTTCCGGAGTAAGCGTTTGCTCCCTTGACAATGTCAGAATGCTGTATGACGGATTCGAGCTTTGTTCACCCAACACATCAGTATCAATGACTATAAACGGACCGGCCCCGATAATGCTTGCCATGTTTTTGAATGCCGCCGTAGATCAGCAGGCAGACAGGTTCAGGAAGGAAAAAGGCAGGGAGCCTGATGACAAGGAATTTGGCGCCATCCGTTCGATGGTCCTTTCAAATGTGAGGGGCACGGTTCAGGCCGACATATTGAAGGAAGACCAGGGCCAGAACAGCTGCATCTTTTCGATAGAGTTTGCGCTTAAAATGATGGGAGATATCCAGGAATATTTTATAAAGAATAATGTGCGCAATTTTTATTCGGTATCGATTTCGGGATACCATATCGCGGAAGCCGGCGCAAATCCCATTACGCAGCTTGCGCTAACACTTGCAAACGGATTTACCTATGTAGAATATTACCTTTCACGCGGCATGCCGGTCGACAGTTTCGCCCCGAACCTTTCCTTCTTTTTTTCAAACGGGATGGACCCCGAATATACGGTAATCGGAAGGGTGGCAAGGAGAATCTGGTCTGTTGCAATGCGTGAAAAGTACAAAGGCTCCATCCGCTCCCAGATGCTGAAGTATCACATCCAGACATCCGGCAGATCCCTGCACAGCCAGGACATCCAGTTCAACGACATAAGGACGACCCTGCAGGCGCTTTGCGCCATATATGACAACTGCAACAGCCTTCATACAAACGCTTTCGATGAAGCGATAACCACTCCAAGTTCGGAATCGGTGAGGCGGGCCCTTGCGATCCAGCTTATCATCAACAAGGAATGGGGGCTTGCAAAGAATGAAAATATGAACCAGGGAAGTTTCATAGTTGAAGAGCTGACGGATCTTGTCGAAGAGGCGGTGCTTGCAGAATTTGACAGGATTACCGAGAGGGGCGGGGTTCTCGGGGCCATGGAAACAGGATACCAGAGAAACAGGATACAGGAAGAGTCCATTTACTATGAGGTTTTAAAGCATACCGGAGGTTATCCGATCGTGGGAGTAAACACTTTCCGCGACCCTGATGTAGATCCGGGGGAAATGTCCTCCTGTGTTGAGCTGGCAAGGGCATCGGAAGGAGAAAAAGAAGCTCAGATTTTCCGTCTTGAGGAATTCAAGCAGAGAAATGAAGGTAATGCGCCTGATGCCTTAAAGCGCCTTCAGAAAACCGCGCTGTCCGGAGAAAACATATTCGCGGAACTGATGAATACGGTACGCTTCTGCTCACTCGGGCAGATCACACAGGCTCTTTACGATGTCGGCGGCAAATACAGAAGGAATATGT
>Ga0105099_10000468_pt1 | contig 27608 bp, 49 predicted proteins | sample PPLLak3cmMay2015_2_FD_79138 | JGI IMG/M metagenome (GOLD analysis project Ga0105099, IMG submission 79138) | Freshwater sediment microbial communities from Prairie Pothole Lake near Jamestown, North Dakota, USA - PPLs Lake P8 Core (1) Depth... | ecosystem: Environmental > Aquatic > Freshwater >... | reverse complement strand
GGAGGACACTCATTGCAACCCTTTGGAAGATCTTTAATATATTGATTAATAGCCATATCGGCAGCTATGTTCATTAGGGTTCGTTTGGCTTTATGTATCTTTAGAAAAGGAACACGAAAGGGATGTTTGTTGGTTAAGTGTGCAATCTCATGCAGAAGTACTGCTTTTCTTTGTTCTTTATTTAGTTTCTTGCAAAAGAAATGGGGATTTATACCCAATTCCCACCGTTTTTGGTCTGCATTAAACATAACGCCAGCTGTCGGTACCATGTGGGTATAATAGATGTTTAAGCACTGCAAAATGCCAGAAATAAACACATGTGTCGTACTGACGTTGTAAATAGCAGTCTGCAAACATTGCTGCATCAGCTCTGCGGAAACATCCTCTTCTGCCATTAACTTATTAATATTACTAACATCTTTATCACTTTTAAAACCAGCCATGTTATGCCTCCGTTGATTAGGGGACAATATTATCGGTTTCGGTTAACAGTAATTTTTCCGCTAAAGCATTAGTGTATGCTGTATATAATGCTTCGGCTGAGGCATTACGGAAGTAAATTATGCTTTGCAACAAGTTTAATAAACTATGGTATGATGTCAATCTATCTACAGAAGATATACTAACTGCGGTGATTACTGCAGCATATACTGCATATTCAGGCACATATAGAGATTCAGCTTCTCTCACCAAGAAATCATGTTCTAATGGGTTTGGTTTAGATAAATATCGTTCAGCTCGATGTATCAGAGTCTTAGAATTACTACTAAAAGTACTAGCTAACCATAGAGCAAAATGAGCACAATCTACTGGATCCCAGTTTATAGCTTCTTCTATTATATCCATATCACCATCCAAGACCATTTTTACTGACTGATGAGACTAAAAAGCGTGTATTGATATCCACTTCTTTGACAAGGAACTCTCCCTCGATATATAGTAAAGTACTATTAGTAAACGAGCACATTATCAATTTATGGTTGATCGGCAAGCTCGTAGGGCAAAAAGTACAATAAACTTCAAACATATTCATACTATTAACAGCTAAATGCCTAAGTACGAATGTGCCCTTATCTTTGTCGTATCCTCGAACAACACCTATGAACCGCATATATACTCCTACACTTGTATATTGGTTTGGCCTAGTGACACCGCTTCGTCGTCGAACACGACGTCCATTATCATAGAACCTTTAGCTATAACTTTGGCGTGAACTAGTCCTAGTTTCTCGCACCATCTAGTTGCATAATCTATACCTCCGCCAGACCATACATACATATCACACCCTAACCTTTCGAAGTTACTGTATATTGCTATTATTTCATATCGGGGTGTGTCACCCAGCATTCCAGCAAGATGGATTAAAGTACCATCTACGTCGAAAGCTATTTTTATAGTTTTGTTAGACATCTATTAACCTATCTGTTAATGCCAAGAATATTCGTCATCGACTATATGCCCTATCACAACCATCAATTTACTTATATTATGTATATCTTCAGCTATGTCATGTATCCAAGGACTCTTTTTATCCATAAAGGAACCTATGTAAGCGATAAACCAACTATCGGGTATATAATCAGCTTTACATGCTTTATTGTCACCTATCGCAAACAAACAATTTTCGCATAGAACACTAAGACAGCGACCGTTATCTGCTAGTATTATCTTCAATGTTTTAATATCTTTATTAGTCATTTGATTTCCATACGGTCGATAATCGCATATAAGTGATACAGGTAGTGCGATTGTGATTCGGAATAGTTATTGCTAGTTGCTAATTTAGCCATGCGAAAAAAATCAGAAGGTTGTACTTCGTAACAATGTGGACATGGACACTCGTCGCAGCTAAAATCAACATATGTACAAAATCCAAAGTCCATCATAGCAAATCTAAACATTGTATTGAAGCTTTTCATATGTATCTCAAAGTTAAATGCCGATCGAGCGTTTTGGCTCGATCGGCGTACGTATATCAACTTCAGGGGAGAAGTTATTTGCTATCTAGGTTTAAATGTATAAAAACTTTCTTTATCCACGCTGTAAATTCATCTACTGACATTTTGTTTTTAGCCCAGTTGCATTCTTTGCAGCAGGAGACACAATTATCGAGTTCATATCCTTTACTGTTATCTAATCTATCTATACCATTATATAAATAACTAGTATGTTCTTTCAAACCTTCGCGACATGATGAATCACTTGAAAAAACAGTTCTATTTGGTTCACAACCGCAATATGTACAAGGCTGTCCAGTAAGTAGACGAACATTTTCTTTAGAAAGGGAAAAAGATAAACCGCGTTTTTTAGCTTGAGCTCTATAAGTTATTATCAATCTGTTTAAACCAGCTTCGCCAGAAGGCTTTCGCTTATATAAACGTCTCTTATTGAGTTCAATAGCTACACAACTTGAACATCTTTTAGAATCACCACGAGCTAATGTTTGTTTGTTAACTTCTCGTTTATTGCCACATGAACATCTACATAACCAATGAGTTGTACGATTAACAACAGGACTAATTAAAGTCCATTCATTTATAACTAATCCGGGTGTAAGCGCAGGATATTTGTAACTTTTTCTCATAACTTTACTTGCCATGATACGAGTTTTTGCCATTCGCTTTATCTTTTGGATTATCGGTTACTTCTTTTAAATAACTGAAGCGTGTTATGTAGTTCGCTGTTTCTGGTACTGCACTACCTAACTTTTGTATGTTCTTCGTAGATGAAGAAGATGGTCCCGAGTTATAAGCTGACAAAGCAAGTATAACTGAGTGATCGGGAACGGTCTCTAGCATACGTCTCCAAACACATGCACTAAGTGTCGTATTCACCAATACATCTTCAACGTCAGATTCTACTAATCCTTTTAGGCCGCAGTATTTTCCAAAAGTTAGAACAAACTGAGGCATTATTTGCCCTATTCCTGTAGCATTTACTGGTGATCTGGCTGTATTATCGAATTTTGACTCGATACCCAAAACTCTTATCCAATCTTTCTTTTGATCCATAGTTTCAAATGTATTGTTGGCTACTTGTACTAACATCTGAGCGAGAAGCTGGCGCTTAATCGGGGTTAACGGAGAATTAACATGGTTCATGGTGCGGATGATATGATCACCTAGCTCTTGGTCTAAAGCTTGTTGTTGCTGTTGTGCTGTTGCAAAGGTAATTTCACCTTGTATTTGTTTAATTGGTTGTTCTTTTGCCTTTGAAAAATTTGAGATTTGGTCACATGCACTAATGATTAAGATTGTTGCGATAAAAAGCCGTTTCATTGTGGCCTCCTTTTCTTTGTTGGGGGTCGCAATCTTTATTACATATACTCCTATAATCGGTTAATGTAAAAAGACAATTATGGTTAATCGTTCAACAAAGTCTTTTCTATGATGGATGTTTCGAACCATCTAAGGACCGTGTCAAATTCGTATTCCTTATATTCGTTAAACTTATCTATAGTTAAGGATATCAAGCTATTTTCGACAATGTTTCTAGTGAAGAAATTAGCTCTGAACTTAACCTTTAAACCGCATGAAAGTACATAAGATTTGCTGGTAGATCTCTGATTTTTTGCGCGTTTAGACTCTAAGTGTTGCTTGAAGTTTAAAACTACATCTCCAAACTCTGTTGCGAAGTTATCTTTTAGTAATACTTTAAGTAAAGCCAGTTGAGAGGCATGAACTTTTAACCTATCATTGGTCGTACTCATTACTAGTCCTTTTTAGTATGTTCATTATTGGATTTAGCACTGTGGTCTATGTACCACAGCGGTTGTAAATTCGTATAATGACACACCACCTTAACTTGATTAGGGTCACTAACATCAAAATTAACAAATGGTTGTATATGGTCGATCTGCCATCCCGCTTCGTTTCCAGCCCAATTACTCCAGGTCATCTCTTCTCTGGTAAGAGGATGCGGATAGAACTTAGATTCTAAGTATAGCTTAAGTTCTTCGATTGAGCATCCTAGATCTCTAACAGCAGAACCACCTTTCGTACCAGCTTTTAAAGCGTGATTTAATCGCGATCTTAACACTTGGCGTAACTTAAAATTAATATTAGTTTTTCTTTTGATTCTTTCTAGATCGCGCCAATATGTTGGTTTGTCTATTCTCCGTTGACGTTCTTGGGCTAGTTTGTGTTTTTTATTATCTTGATACCATTTCTTATTTATCTGTCGCTCGTGCTCTCTATTCTTCTGTTTCCATAGTTTGGAATTCGCATTGTCGCACGAGCGACAGATAGTTCTTAAACCGTCTTTGCTGGATGTTCTCTTGTTAAAGTCAGATTCGTCCTTTAACATAAAACATTTATTACAGCGTTTCACTATTTCTTATCTTTCTCAATTCGGTTAACTCTAATATTTGACCGTAGTACATCGACACACTCTGGATGTCTAGCACTAAAATCGCGGAAAAAGTTAGTGATAGCTCCTTTATAAGCAGCATAACCACAACCTTTAACTAATACCAGAGCTTGATCAGATGGGATGATACTAGCTATCTCTGCCATCGTTGGTTCATCGATCAACTCTTTATTCTCCGGTAGTTCTTGGTTTTTATCATCTTTTTGACCTTTAAACCATCCACCGTAGTATTGAATGATACTCTCTACAGTCACTGCGATACGATCGCCTTGATATGTATCTGGTTGACTCTGTGTTTTCAACTTCTTCAGTGCCGCTTTACGATCTCGAAGAATATCCTGCGCTGTTACTGGAGCGTCGTCCCAGCACGATTTCCAATACTCGTTACCAACATGTTTGCCTAGAATGCTCTGACAGATCGTGCGGTGAAGTTGACGATTAGCTTGTGCACCGGAAACTTCGGCAGCATTGAGCTTAGACCAAGTACGTGGTGAGATATACTTGCCGTCTTTACTGATCGAATCAGCAGATTTGTATGTCCAAGCACCAGATTTGATATAGCGAAGAACACACTCGTTCCACTTTTTAGATTCGATATAGTCTACGAACGTCATGTGGTCATAATCTATATCAAAGATCTCAAAGCGATCCGAAAGAGCGGTATCCATAGCATTAACGTCGTAGTTTGCATCGTCTGGGTTGATACAGCCAGCTACGATCCAACCTGGAGGTAGTTCATAATATGGACCGACTTTACGGTCGGTTAGAAGTTGCATCATGGTATTGGTGACGCCGGTAGTGGCACGATTGATCTCTTCTAAAAGGATCAAACCACTGCCGCTTGTAGGCCAGAAATCAGGTAGACAATGATGTGTTCTTAGAAGACCACTAGCATCTTTATCAGTTGTCGGAAATCCAATAACGTCTGGGGCTTCATAATATGCCAGACGAAGATCGATGAAACCGAAGTTTTCATCAGCCTCGCGCTCTTTACGAACCCACTGCTGACAAACTTCTGACTTTCCTACACCAGCTCCGCCTTTAAAAAGCGGGTTAAACTGCATGTTGTTTTTTCTCGCAGCAACTGCAAGATCTAAAATCTCTGGAATTCTACTAGCTTTCATGTTTCCTCCCTTGTTGTAGATGTATCATCTGATCGGTTTTCGTACACAAAATTATAGCCGTATAAAGTGCCTTTACCACGTTTTAAAATGGTCGATATGTGTCCGTTATTAGGTATGTTTAGTTGTCGATAAGCTTCGTGTATGTTCTCAAATCGACCTATAAAAACATCGCCTTTATAAACTAAAAAAGGTTTTGTACCGTGATTTCTAGCCATGTCGTTGCGTTTCTGTAAGTTAGAATAACGTTTAACATTATCTTCAGATGTAAGTTTACGTTGCTCCTCCGTACTCCTAACTTCTGTACTTTTTATCTTAGCTTCATCCATTAAGCCATTGGCGTGCCTTAATTTCATGCGCTCTGAAGCTTCTTCTTTTCTTCCAGATTCTTCCCACATCTCTTTGCTTAATGGACCAACTTTATTTGCTATTTTTTGTTTAGTATTGTCATCCACAAAACCTTTACCGTTTTGCGACGTTCGACAGTTATATCCATTGTTTATAGAGTCATATTGTTCGATATAACTAGCTTCTTTTTGAAGAGCTTCTTCTATAGAGTTGGCGCTATCGATTATATACCACTCTAATTGGTCGTTATTCGGACTAAAACCATGTTTAAGTAATGCATCATGGAACTTATAGTGTATATTTTTCTTAAGTTCATAGCTTGCATCGTTCCAATGGTTCTTCCTTCGTTTTTCAAGTGTATCTTTGGTTTGTCCTATATACACCTTGCCGTTCGGAAACTGTACTTTGTATATTATCCACATCAGTGTAAACTATCTTTATCCGGCTTGTTAGCCATGATTATTAACATATCAATCTTGTTTTTCAATTGGTTAGCTACTTTAGCATACTCCATCATGCGTTCAGAAGTAGGGGTATTAATGAGAGTTTCATGACTGCCCAATGACTCAGCAGCGTTAACCGCAAACTTTAAGATTGCTAATAGTTGCTGAACTTCTACTGTATTTAACTCTATCGGCAGTGACGATAGCTCGTCTGCTGAATTAGCTTCATTGTCGTTAGAGAATCCCAACTTGGACATTTTATAATTCCTATTGTATATAAGATATTGATAAAATACACTAAATTTTGTGTGTTTAGTGAAACTCGTTTGCGATGTTTATAAGAGTGGTTCATTTTAGGAAGGTGGCCTATACTAAAAACTTCGTTTGGTATTTCATCGGCCACACCCATAAGCGCTAGATATTGCCGGTATCTGTACTGCAAACAGTATGGTGAGTTAGGTTGTTCGTACATCTCCTACACCTATAGATTAAACATAGCTTTGATATTAGCTGGCAACTTAGATACATCGATGCCTTTAAGGGGATCTTTTTTCTTGCGTAGTTTCTTTTCTTTGCGCTCGCTAAAGAAATGCGCACCTTCGTCAAGTGACATCAAGTTTTGAGTCGATTGTGGAGTAGCACGGATGCACTCCTCGTTTTCTTCTGGTTTAACTGCTGGATATTTCTTGATTTCGCCGCCGCGAGCCAAGAACTCTTCGATAGTTTCTGTTTTGTACGCTGATCTCATGTCATCCTCTACTTTATAGTTACTGTATTAAACCATTTATCTCTTCTTCAGAGATAACATCCAGTTTGTAAAAAATCTTAAAAATTAAGACTGCTAACAGCGACTGGTTGTGTCCGTAACACAAACCATATAAAGTAGTAGTCACTTTAGCTAGTTTCAGCGCTTGATCAACTTTATCAGTATGATATTTATGTTTTTTCATTTAAAATCAACTTATTATAGCTGTATTATATAAACTCATATCATCGGTACTAGTCACCATATACATCGGTATAATAGTTTCTAGAAGCGTTAGGAGGACATAATGGCTAAACCGAGTACCAACGTCGAAGAGATACTAGATAAAGGTATCGATATCGCTCATCGTCGCATATATTTCGGTGGAAGTACTACTTCATCTGAGAGTGACGAATACTCAGAGATATCATGGCGTACTGTTGAGCTAGCGGTACGAGCTATTCATATAATGGAATCTAAATCATCTCAACCTATAGAACTTCATATGGACTCAGATGGTGGGGATCCCCACCGCATGTTCCGCTTGATAGATACTATTCTTGCGTCACCTTGCCAGTTTAAGTTTTTTGGTGGAGGTAATATAAGCTCAGCTGCAGTATGGGTTATGGCTATATGTGACGAGCGATATTTATATACTAATACCTATATTTTGGTACACGACTCTGATGCTGGCGAGACCACTATGGGTGGTCACATAACTGATGTATATATATCTGCTGATCATGAAAAGCATATACAAGAACGCTGCAATCAGATGTTTGCTGATAACTCTCGCATGCCAAAGGAGTTCTGGGCAGATCTAGTTAAGCGTGATGTATGGCTAACTGCCAGCGAAGCGGTGTCGTTGGGATTGGCTGACAAGATCATAGAGCCCCGTAAGCGCGGTAACTTGCGCAAAATGCGAGTAGCTCAACTAAGTCAACACCCAGATAAGAAATCGCTTCTTAAATTAACCAAAGAATTATATCGTCGATCCTATAAATCTGGACTCTCTAAGATTGAGATATCAGTACCTGAAGAAGAATATGATCCGAATGTAATAGTGGTAGAGGAATCCCCAACTGAAGTTAAGAGTGAATAACAAAACCAAGGTATATTCATCTTTTGAAAGCACTGTTGAATACGTAATTCAAGTGTCTCATCATTAACCCAAGTCATCCACGGAGAATATACTTGGTTGTCTATACCTATATTATATATCATAGCTAAGAAGTTATATAAGACTCTCCTAGCGACCCAATACTCCATATTATTATTCGCTAACATCTTGATCCTCTATATCCCATATCTTTAATGCTTGTGCAGCTTCTTGAAATGAAACCTTATTAGCTTTCTCGAACCCTTGTATAAGAATTTGTATCTTTTCCACCATTTCAGCAGCGTCAGTCGCTAGTTTATTTATCTCGTTATTTAAATCTATAATTTCTTGTTTTTTCGTACTTATAACTTTTTTTAGTTGTTTTTCGCGGTTAGTAACCATAAATACTCCACATACTAAAAGGCCACCATTAGGTGGCCAAGTTTATATTTAATTAATATAAGTTATAAATATCTATTACTTCATACTTAATAGAGTGTTGCTTACCATATTTTGGAGATGGTAAACCTACTGGCCAAGATGTAGTCCAATACGTAGCTGATTCTCCATGGCGATTTTGTGTAAATAAAATAGCAAACGTTATTCCTTTATGTAATATAGTAACTCCAACTCTACTAGACAAGACACAACTTAAATGATATTCGGACTTCCAATCATTTAGACGTTTTAAAGTTACTGTAACGCGCGACTTTAAATCTTTGGGACCTGATTTCGTAAACAAGACATTTTTCATTATGTTACCTTTAAAGTTAATAATCGGCACAATGTAGAGCAGGTATACCGAGTGTTCGCCACATTGCTATATTAGACAGCTTGTCATCAACAGCAAACAAAATATCAAAATGAGGTTCTATGGTATCCCAATATATACGGTATTTAGCTTCTGCGTCCTCCGCTTGATCACCTGCCGGTCTCATTATAAGTGTCCACTTTATATTGGCATCAACATGTGACTGCAACCATTTTTCTGTTATATCTCTGCTCTTAGGAAAATCAGAGCGTCCAGTCAAAAATACTATATGATAGCCCTTAGTAGCCATAGCTTCTACTAATTCCATGCACCATACAGCGTGAGGATCATACTGAGATTCTTCGTTCCATTTATCCCAGTCTATACCAGATATATCTGGCAATTGATAAAGATTTGCCATCCGACTTTGGTTTGAGACCAAAGTCCCGTCTAAATCGATTATGACGGCTTTTAACTTCATAAATACTAACCCCTAACTACTGAGCCACAAAATCAAGTGACTCATCGTTGTCTAAGAACTTATCACAAAATAATTCTATATCTGTAGTAGATGCAGCTACTAACTCGTATGACGAGCCTTCATCTATCTCTACCATTGGATATGATCCTTCTAATGCAGAACCTTGCTCCCACCACATCTTGAGAGCTCGTCCGGCAGCGATCTCTCTTCCTAGTTTCTTATTATGTATATCGTTGGGTGAACACCGCGATACACCTATAAAAACCCTTCTTTTGTCATCATCTATGATAGATACTACAACTGTAGGAACTTGGGTAACTTCCAAGTATTTAGTAACAACAGAACTGGTAGTATACGCAACCCTAAAGTTATCTTGAGTTGCGATCAACGTTTCCCAGTTTCTAGATCTAAAAGTCATATATCCTCCTTAGTTATCGTCTTCTGAGTCTACTGGTACCCAGGAAAACTTACCTCTATAGTCTCGATACAAAATCTTAAATAGCTCAGATATGTTTAAACCTTTTATCGGTTGAGAAAGCTGAGCTCCACCATCATCTACTACACGTGCCAAGCGATTTAAACCAACTGTAAACGAACCACTTGGTACAGTTAATTTATAAATAGTAACAACCTCATTCAATACACTCACTTTACAAAACATCTTATTGTCGTGTATCAACATAGCCTCCGTTGACTCGACGTCAACTTAAATCTGCCATTTATCAATAGACTCCGAATGTTTCTTCTTACCATCATCTTCTGTAGGTCCAACATACGGTTCATTTCTCAACTTGTTCTTATAAGAATCAACCAAACTTTCTAAAAAACTAGCGACCATCTCCATTGATTTGGGCGGCGGATCCTTTTTAGTTCTCATTCTAGTAAATACTGCTTCACACCTCTTAAGGACTTCAACTGCATCACTTATTTGCTGAACAGTTGGAACCTCTTTAGGATCGAGCATTATGTAATCGCCAAGTGAATTTTTAGTCATTTTAATCCTTGAAGCCTAAGCCATTTTTATCATCTTCGAAAGACTGTTTAAACATCTTACGGTGCTCTATGATTTCCTTAAGGGTTTGTACAAGAGTTTTATCGTGCAGACGACTTCTAACTACAATCTCTTCAAGATGGGCTATGCTTAAGTCATCAGTTGATTTACCTTTAAAAGCTGTCTTTTCTTCCGAAGTTAAATCTCTTTTTGCTATAAATTCAAGTAGTTGGATACGTTCTATATATGACGGTGGACTAAGTTTTATTAATCTATCAAAACGTCCCGGGCGATCAGCGAGACTAGAAAGCAAGTTCTGCGGGAAATTTGTAGTAGCTATGATAAAGGACGGCAGTTTAAACGTCACGTCTATACCATCAAGTAAATTTAACATAGCAGCATCGGTTTGTCTAGGTCCACCATAACCTTCGTGAACTTTACCACCGATATCTTCTATTACTAGAATTAATCTAGTACATTCGGCAGTATATTCAGACTGTATCGATAAAAACTTAGATACATCAGAAGCGTCTACTTCTGCCGTAGGCCATAACATTACAACGGTTCCAGCATCTTCAGCAACCGCGTCTTGTATAAATTGCGATATGGCGGCACTTTTTCCGAGTCCGGGATCTGAGTACAGTAGTACTCCCCTTTTCTTTGGTTGATCAAGCTCGTCATATATGTGTAATTTGCTGAAAAACAGCTTAGCTTCTTGCAAGATCGCTTGTGTATTTAATACAGTAGTTAATAAATTTCTTTTACGAGGTTCAGTTTTCTTTAGATCTAGCCCAGAACCAGCATCTACTAGAGAGTAGACACCCGGTTTTATATCTGTTTTTTGGTCTTTATCGTCTGTGATATGTTCAAATTGAGCAATATATTCCTGATTTTGCATACATAAATCACTGAGCGGGATGGTCATTTCTGGATTATCAGCCAACTCTTTAAAAGAAGTTAATTTCTTCAGTCGAAAGAACTCTTTATTTTTAGACTCATCCATGAAAACTCCCTTATATCTATTAGAATTATACCAACGATATTAAAAAGTTAGTATTTACTAGTCATATTAGCCTATAAAATCATCTCTCAGATTGACACTCTCACGTTGGGAGGATAACAACGTATCACTTTTATCAGTGCTTATGTTGACGCATCTGCCTGCTAAATTTTGTTTTTCATCATAATGAACTAGTTTATGATACCTATTAATCTTTGAACTCCAAATATATGATGGATTTCTAATTATCTTATAAGGCGTAGTATAGTACCATCTAGTAAGTGAATCTTTTCTAGCCTTTTTTAGGGTGTTCACATATCTACGCATCTTATTCTTGAATTTGGAAATAATGTTGCTCATCTAATCACCTGTCACCCATCCTTGATGTCCGTTGACCAGACGCTCCTTACTTGCAGCTTTATGGTCACCACGAACCGAGTTACAGTAAAACTCCATCAGTGAATCTCGAAGATAGCAATGCTCACAGTGTACTAGGATTTTCTTAGCGTTTGAAGCATCTCCTCTACGCATTTTTATCGGACAAGTTATCAGATAACTCGGCGAATTGAAGTCTACACGATTTTCTGCACTATTACACACTGTATGTAAACTCCTTAACACTGTTATGCGTTACTACTATTAACTTCAATCTTTCTTCTGGTAATACTACCCATTCCCAATCTACCATCATGAATTTATCACTGGTCTTCAGTAGCAGGTGTACAGATTGCATCTTTTGAGATGCGGGTTTACTATTTATAGTTAATGCTTCATCTTGTGTTATAATTTGTTCACTTACAAATAGAGAGAGTAATCCACTCAGTATGTTATCTAATTCTTCAAACCGAGCTAAAAACTTTATTTTATCGTTGTCATGGTTCATCGTGTTTTATAGCCCTCAAATATGAGTTTCTAAACTAACCGAATTCTATTCATATATCTCTAGTTCTTCGCCTTCTATTAGCATTGTATCTATCTCGTACTCAGTCTCGGTAGGTCCGCTACACTGATGACATAACGAAGCTTCTCTGTTTAATGAAGTAGCAGATAAGAAATATTCATCTTGCTGAGCTTTGCTCATTATGTCCCAGTTGCTGGGTTTATCAATAGAAAATGTAGCCGACGCAAAAATCGGTAGTTTACAAAATAATTTATCTTTCATTTTAACCTCTAGGTTCATATTTTGCAAACGAATCATAAGTGCTATCTACGCTGTCAATAGTTACTTTATTAGGATCTATTCCTAGTTTTAACATGCTAAACAAGAAGCACAAAACTACGGTATCCATCCTATCGTGATACCAACGATATATATTATTCTCTTCTTGCGGGCACTTGATAATGTGTATCATGATTATATCTTTCCACTATCTTTGCCACTATCTCTCCAGCGTAAGAATATTGGAAAACGTAAAATTCCATCATCGCTGAGGTTTTGATACTTAATTTCCGCGATACGACCACATACCGCAGCAGGAGCATTAAAGATTGAACGGCGTTCTGTATCATCGAAGCCGGATCCGACGTCGCACCGTAATCCATTTTCCTGTATAAGGTGTAAACCTCCCAATGATCCAGCGTATTTTCCGGTTCCTTGATATACACCTACTACCTCGCAGTCCATGGTGACCATGGTTTTAAACTTCAGCATTGCATTAGACTTGCGACCTACATAATAGGGTATCTCCGGCAGTAGCATGGCACCTTCATATCCCTCAACTATATAATCTCTTTCTAGTTGTAATATCTCTTCTTTGTTTGTAGACCAAACGTGTTCAACCATAGATAACGAGCTATCAATGTTATTGTACGTAAAAAACTTAGTAAGATTAACAAATCGTTCAGATGGCAGTTGTTTAAAGCTTTGTTTTTCCCACTCTACAGAATCAATACAATCGAAGATACGGTAAATAACATCACCGACCGTTGTGCCCCTTTTTGAAGCAAAAGCGGACCGCTGTATAGATTGAAAGTCATCGGATAATATCTCTCCATCGAAAATGTACGTTGTCTCAGCATTGCACGACGCCTTAAGAGCTTTCTGAATCGTCGGGAAGTTAACATACTCTTTTCCATTCCTACTATATAAGGTCGCTTCACCATGCTTAACTATTGCCAAGCAACGATAACCATCATATTTTCGACTTACCCAAACCCCAGAAGTAATTATCTTGTCTATGTTTTTACACTCTTTGCCATCCTTCGCCAACATTACTTCGAACTCAGGAATAGCAAACCCAGCTTTATTACATGTCGAAATACCAAATCCGCATCGCAGATCCTTTAGCAATACTCTAGAAAACCACTTACGTTCTAAGAAAGTACACTGGTCGAGAACTGCCTTAACTTCGTTCTTCGCAGCATCACCTGTAATTTGTCTAGTTTCCAATCTATATAATAGATTTTTAAATTGGGGTAGGTGTCCGCCTATACAAGGAACGGGTTCTGCAAGTTCTGGTAGTTTCTTGATAAAGAACTTGCGATTAAAGTTCAAGGCTGCGTCTAGCAGATATGTAAGTTCATCATCCCAAAGATTACCCTTTAGCATAGCTTCTTTATCTTTAGATCCAGTAATAACTTCTAGTGCTTCTAAAGTTTCAAAAACTGCCATTTAAACCACCGTAAGTAGTAAGATTCCTATTACAGTTAATACAGCTATCTCAACTGTTATAACTACGCGCGGATTAGTACAGAAAACGATAATACCTCGTATTAAGCTATTCATTCCTCCACCTCCTCGTAAAAACTAATGGGATATCGATAGTGTGTTTCACTTATCGTTCTCCCTTGGTTATAAACAATGCGGGATAGGTTGAAGCTATTACCATCAATAATGGTATAGTTCTCACCGTCGTTGATATACTTATGCTCCGCAAGAATTACATGCAGCGGCTTAAGTCTCTTCACTTTCTTTGTGCGATAGATGAACCATTGTATGCCTCGATCACAAGCCCTACCATCCAATGAGAACCTTCCAGTTGAACCATCTACCCAAACAATCACTACTTTGCTGTATTCATATGGAGCAGCAGGTGTAGAAACTATTGCAACTATTTCTAATAACGATGTAGAACACTGAATCTCTTCCGGTTTACATTCCAATAAGTTATCTACGTATTTCATTCTTCAACCTCTACGCAAGAATCTTCATATAAGGTTGCCACTACCGGGTAATGGTTGTTAGATACAGTAGTGTCTCTAAGATATCCTACGTACTCTCCGTGGTGATCTATTTCCAGCCCGTACTTAACTTCCAATGCCCTAAGCTCTCTTAAGAAATCTCTAATTCGAGCGTCACTCATTATTCCTCCACTTCATCGAAAAAGCAATCCAGATAGAACCAACCTCTGCGTACTAGTTCGCTCTTCTCATTCCCTCGCTGTTTAAATAACGGTTCCATTCGTTCCATATGCCCATCCGCAAAACGTACATAGTCGTTCTCAATAGAGTAAGTATTCTCCGCAAGTATTACATGCAGCGGCTTCAACCGTTTTACTATGCGAGGTTTATACACAAAGTTCTGTCTACCGTGACATACGCATCTACCGTCTTTTGTGTATGTTGATGAATGACCGTCTTCCCAAACAACAACAACTTCCATGCCTGATGGTGTTCTTTCTTTTAATGGTACTATTGCTAATATTTTATTGGGAGTGTAGTCTGGTAGTATATCGTCCGGTTGACATTTAAGCAGGTTATCAACGTATTGCATCTCAATCCTCCAAAAAAGACTAGGGGTCTATTCCCCCCGGTCAATCCACACTAAGCGTTGGATAAGCTATGCTATAATTTTCGATAGTTCCTTTGAACGGTAAGTCCTCATATCCTTACGGGCTTTACCACGCCCACCCTAGTCACCCGAAACTACCTCTATAGGTTCAACGTCTTAACGACGTATTATAGCTTTAAGCTATCTAAAAAATCATGCAGATATTCTACCGGAATAATTCCTGCGTATGAATTGTTGCCGTACGCAGCCATAACAACACCTATAACTTGTAAATCGCTGTTTATAGCGGGAGAACCAGAACTACCCGGTGCTGAATTGGCAGTTGTAGTTAGCATATCACCACGCAAGTAGCAAACCTCTTCAAGAGATCCATTGTCATTCATAACACCTATTTGAGTAATTAACATGAACTTCTTACCGACACAATCTTTACTTATTTTGAATGGATAGGCAAACGAAAATTCTGTAATACCTGTTACATAACCATCGACCACAGTTAAGTAATTAGTTTGAGGATAACCGGCTGTATAGATGTGTTCGCTATATTTCCATGTTTCAGCTAATTTAATAGCCATTATGTCGTTGTATGGTTTATCGACTAACTCCAATGCGCATAGATCATACGCATCGGATTTTTCAATTATATTTGCATAAATGGTTTTGCTAGCGTACTCATTTGGTATTACCACCAGTGTATTGGTTAAAGATAGATCACAAACATGTCCATTAGTTATGATGAGAGTGCGATCATTGGCAGCAATGTAAAAACCAGTTCCGCTACCGACACGAGGTACACTAAGACGTACAACCGAGTTTAAGACTTTATCATATACGAATGGTATAGGTGGGCCATATTCCTCTTGTACTAGCTTGAGCGTTAGATATACGGATAGTACTACACTAAACAAAGCTACCAAGACGTAATGGATTTTGAACATTTTGGCTTCCAACGTGAGTTGTGGTGCTCGTCTGTTCCGAGCTGTCAACACGTATTTGGTCTACTTTTAACGAATGTTCAGATAGTAACGGTGGACTATTCTGAACCTGCAACGCACCCGTACAAGCTTACTTCCCTATACAATTAGGGGCATGAGGTGGGTGAAACCCTAACCAGAGGTACGCTGTGGGAGGATCAGCGTAAACTATTCTAGGATATTAGCAAAGTAAGACATATCTTCTTGGACATGTCGCCCATTGCCTTCTTCAAGCCAAATAAACGAACCTGGTAGTATCGTAACTACGTCCGGTTCGCCCTCTATCTCACTTTTTTGAATACTAGTAGCTTTACTAACCATGACCAATTTCTTTGGATTGATCAGATAAGGACCGTCGCCGTTAAACGATGTGACTGTAACTAATACGGTCTTTTTCTTAACGCTTTGCGTCTTTTTGACGCCCGAAGGTCCACCTACCATCTCGTGTCTCCTTTAAGAGGTTTACGAGATTATTATACTCATCGTTGATTTTTACTTACTTTCTTCAGTTTCAGCCAGTTGATTTTTAATCTCACGCTCGAAAGTAGCATCGTAAACTATCTTAGATGAGTTCTCCAAAATCGGTTTAAATAGTTCATCTTTGAACATCTGGTGTTCTGAGGCCAACATATTAGCACAAAGTGCCACCTTGAGATCCTCTTGATCTTGTGGAGTAACTTTCTCTCTCTTGGACTCCCAGCGAGTTAAAACTTCTTCTAACTCGGGAATAATTTCGACCTTAAAATGCACAAAAAATTCTCTCAAGTTCTTGATATCGTCGTTGTTTAGAACAACTTCTTTTAGTTTTTTCTCATCGAACAGATCGTTTTCTTTGCTCATAATTTACCTCTCAAAAAATAAACGGTCTTATTATTTAGACTTCTTTTTCTTTCCCTTTATCGATCGTTTCGGTTTGGGTTTTTCCTCTTTTTTATTAGCTGGAACCGATTCCCAGCGAGGTGGTTTAGCAGCAGGTAGCATGCATTGCCAGTTATGTACTGATACTATCTTAGGCATGCCGATTTGGTCTACTATACCGAACGCTTTAGCATCTTCTGCACTCATCCATATTTCATCTGCGTCGTTTTCTTTCAAGCGTTGTTTAAGTTCTTCGTACGATTTCATTCCGCAGTTCTTAGCTAGCAGCTCCATAAGTAACTTGTTGAGGCGAACAGCTTCCTTAGTATCGTTAACTAAGGTTTTAATATTTCCGTATGTTCCGCACGATATTTCATGTACCATAACCCGTGCATATTTTTCACAAAATCGGCCATCTCCATGACTAAGAAGTATAGCTCCACAAGACATAGCTTTGCCTACAGCTACAGTTATAACTGCGTTAGGAATTTCATCTAGAGTGGCTAACATTACGGCAAGTGAATCTGCGTACCCACCATAAGAATCAATATAGATTGTTATCGGTTTTTCGGGACCTGTACGCTCAACTTCACTAAGAACCTGTCTACGAAAAGCAGCGGCTGATTTTTCCGTAAACTCGTGCACCCAGATTTCTCCGCCTTGTTCTAATTGGCTCGATTCCGCCGAATCATCTTCATCTCTGTTTTTCATCGCTAACCACCTTGCAGTTCGAAGTTATTTACTGATGGCATTCACTGTATTATCCTTAACACGTGGTAATATATAGTTAGACAAAGGAGACTTACATGGATATCTCAAAGCTTAAAGATATAGTTACTAAGTTGTTGGATAATGCACAACCCACACAATCTATTATACAAAATTTATCAAAAGCTGAGATGGATGAAGTTTCTATGTGCTTAGAAAAGATAAGTGAAAAAGCCATTAAGAACAGGATTGACACGTTAGAAAAGGCCGCTAAAGGCTTTAACTATAAAATAGAAGGCGTAACGGGTAAAGGATATTTACCCGAGGGACATCCTGAGCGACAAATAGTTGTAGACCATATTAATAAATTAACTACCCTACCGAATGATCACAAGTTAAAAAGTGTAGCATTGAATATAGCTAGAGCTCTAAAGGAACGCCACTTGGATGAACCAGCGGCTATAAACGATAAACCAGTACAAACACCCCGTCCGACAGTAGAGCCCAAACCATTAAATTATCAGCAGATAAATCAACCAGCTCCAGCAAAAGAATCTACACCATTAGATTACTCTAAGTTCGAAAAACCCCAGCAAGAACCAGCAGCAACGCTCACGTATCCTGGTAGGGTTGGAGATCCCGCAATAACCGTACACAAACCGAAAACAGTTTAAGTCTTGCAACTCATTAAAGCTTCCATTGAAACGGGAAACTGCTGTTTTAGTATTTCTAATAGTTGTTCTGCTACCATACGGGCTTCTTTTTGCGCGTGAGAGTGTAGTCTCAACTTGAGAAAGTGAGCATAGTTTCGCAAGTTACCAGTCATATAAAAAGAAGTCATAGTACACATTGGTAGAACGGATCTGGCTTGCTCTCGAGCTACGCCCATTTTTAACAGTTTGTTGTAAGTATTCAAAGATTCTGTATTGTGTGAGTCTATCATTTCTAGAGCTTTGAATGCCTCTTCGTCGTCGAGTATACTACCGCTGCACTGTTTGTTATCTGTACTTTGCGATCGGACATCTGATGTTGGTGGCACATAAAAGGTAATGTTTTCCGAGGTATACCGCCGACTAATTTCGTTATAAGAAAAGGTTCTATGCCGGTGGATCTGCGAACGTATGTAAAGTGGACAATCTATCTTTACAGTGCACGTAAGATGTTCAAAAGGCGAGAGATGTTGGTTATCGGCTAGGTATTTTATTAGTTCAATATCCTTTTGTTTAAGGGTATTTGTCTTCTTTCCGAAACTTACCCGTGCTGCGTTCACCGTTGAAATATCGCTGCCACAATGATCTATATAAGTTACTTTAATTTCAGACATATTATTCCTCCTTTTCGTTACATTATACTAAAATATTTTATATCGTAGTTAAAGGCATCATCTTGGTATTATTATAGGTACATCACCAATGATACCGGAGCCTACGATGACTTGTAACACTTTAAAACAGCTACCTATCCACATATATCTGTTTGTTAAAAGTTATCCCAGTATTTTAGTCTAACGTCAAAAATCAAGACAATTTATCGACGACCATGCTAGGAAAAGTATATGCATAATTATTTTGAAAATGATGCCGCCGAATTCGTATACGTACGATCTTATTCACGCTGGATCCCAGAAGAAAATCGCCGGGAGACTTGGCCGGAAACTGTAAAGCGATATGTAGATTTCTTACGCAAACATCGCGGTGACGTGGTACCAAACTATATGTTTAGAGATATAGAAAATGCCATATTGAACTTCGAAGTTATGCCCAGTATGCGTGCGCTTTGGGCTGCGGGCGAAGCAGCGGAAGCAGATAATCTAACTATGTATAATTGCAGTTATTCTGCTATAGATTCGATAGAGTCTTTTGCAGAGTGTTTGTACGTGTTGATGTGTGGTGCTGGTTTTGGCTTTGACGTTACCAAAGAATCAGTATCTAAACTTCCTGTAGTTCCAGAATTAATCTCTACATCTAACGATGTTCATATAGTGGCTGACAACCGCGAAGGTTGGGCTGACTCCGTTAAAGCTCTGATGAGAAATCTGTATGACGGAAAAGATATAACTTTTAACTATTCAAGAGTTAGACCAAAAGGTGCCAGATTGAAAACTATGGGAGGCAGAGCATCTGGTCCAGAACCGTTGATGTCTTTACACGATTTCATTAGAGAGATGTTTAGAAACGCACCAGGACGACGTCTTAAACCCATAGAATGCCATGATATCTGTAATAAGATCGCGGAGATAGTAATTGTTGGAGGCGTTCGTAGATCTAGCGAAATCAGTTTATCAGATATAGATGATGAAGAGATGCGCAATGCTAAGAACTGGCCTTTTCCAGAATATCGCTCTATGGCCAACAACTCAGTAGTATATAATGCTAAACCGAGCTTAGAAGATTTTCAAAAAGAATGGAAAGCATTAGAGGAATCGGGCACAGGCGAAAGAGGGTTTTTTAATCTAGAAGCCGCTCGTAGACACGCACCTAAGAGACGAAAAGCTCAATTTATACAGGGAATAAATCCATGCGCCGAGATACTGTTGCGCAATCGTGAACTGTGTAATCTTTCGGAAGTAGTAATCAGAGAAAATGATACCTTTATATCATTATCAAGGAAGGTTAGGCTGGCTACTATTATAGGAACTATACAGTCAACGTTTACTTACTTTCCGTATCTAAGATCAGAGTGGGCCGATAATTGCAGAGAAGAAAGACTATTAGGGGTATCGCTTACTGGAATAATGGATGCCGTAAATTTGACAACTGATGAAAATTTAACCAAGATGAAACGTGTGGCATATGATACTGCAGTAGATATGGCTGCCTTATTAAATATCAATGTCCCAGCGGCCATAACTTGCGGAAAACCTTCGGGTACGGTAAGTCAACTAACTAACTCAGCGAGCGGTATGCATCCTAGGTTTGCTAAACACTATATCCGTAGATACCGTATCTCAAGCATGGATCCTTTGTTTAAAATGATGTGTTATCAAGGTTTCACGTTTGTTCCTGAAGTTGGCCAAGGTCCAGATGCTAAGACTTGGGTAGTTGAGTTTCCCGTTGCAGCAGCCAGTAACGCCATTACCCGCGAAGCAGTGTCAGCAATCGATCAGTTAAAACTGTATAAATTAATGCAGCAAAAATGGAGTGAACATAACTGTAGTTTAACGGTGTATTGCCGCACACATGAGTGGGAAGCAGTAGGTCAGTGGTTATACAATAATTGGGGGATAGTAAAGGGTGTAAGCTTCTTAAACTATTCTGACCATAAATATGAGCTTGCTCCGTACGAAGAGATATCGGAGCAAACATACAAGATTATTGAAGAAAAAATGCCTAAAATAGACTATACACAACTTAGTAAGTATGAGATGGAAGATAATACTGAGGGTGCTAAAAGTTACGCATGCGTAGGCGATCGTTGCGAGCTGGTATAATACTATAGTTAACATAGGAGTTAGATATGCCTTTAGTACCAGCAGTAATGAAGAAGAAGATGGAAGCTGCTCTTATAGCAGCTTTTAACCGTGAGTTTCCCGATGCGGTAGCTCAAAATCCAAGTGCAGTTGCTAGTTATCAAAAACAAGCAGCTGCCATCAGTGACATAGCTTTAGTGATAGTTGAAGAATTATTAGCTTCAGCTCAAGTATCGCCAGGCATAGCTACAGCTGGTTCGCCGTCTGCGCAAACGTCCGTCAGTCCTGGTAAAATCACGTAGTTTTGTCAACCCATAATCCACGATGTTTCATTATTAAAATCATCTCTTCATAAGAGAGATGTTCATTTTTTGTGATATTGCATTTTACGCAACACGGTACACAATTATCTATAGTGTAGTCTTTATTTGAATCTACTCGATCTAACAGCACCGCAGTATTTATATTTACACTGCGGTGTGTGTTTCTATTTAACTTTACATTGCAGTAGTGACAATTAGAGATTTTACATAATGAAACGAATTCTTCGTATGATATTAACCACTTAATAGTTATACCGTTTGATTTAGTTTTATTCCGCGTACATTGTGCTCTATTAAAAGTACCTTCATGCGGCTTCTTCTTGTTACAACACTTTTTACACATTCTAACGATGTCCGTGTTCTGTAAACGTATTTCATTATTACAGCCGTCATTTTTACATTTCATAACTGATACATATGACTTTCCATCTATAGTCTTCTCTTCACGTATAAAAAGCTTAGGATTAGCTTTACTTATAGCTAAGTGTGTATTATTAATATCAGTTGTATGAATGATATATGATCGCGGATGACCTTTAGGTTTGTTGACCATGGCACAATGTCGACATTTATTATTTATATGTTTTATTTTTTCTACCGACACAGAATTATTACAATTTTCTGTTGGACATTTGCAAGTATATCGAGTTAATTTCCAAACTCCATGTTTATTAAATATTTTCTCTTTAGATAATATACGATGAGATAAAGCTAATTCTAGAATAGACATATGGATACTCCGTTATTATACCTGTAATAACGATTGTACTATATCCATATGTCTTATGGTTGTTAGTCCTGGTAAAATCACGTAGTTTTATTTTTTGAACGAGTCTATATATTTTTGAAGAAACTCGATTAACTTTTGAGCTTCAAAACTATTTAACATAGTCATGTCGTCTATAGAATCTCCAAACAGAAGTATCAAAACATCTGCAGGAACATAAGATAATTTTAACTTGCCGACTCTTGTTTCTTCCACGTCGTTCTCCGCGATACCGTTTTTCGTATCTTGATAGACGTTATTACAAGCATCGCGCAAGCTGCCATCATCATTCGACTTACTTTTTCGCCAAACCATTCGTATTCTCCATCTGCAATTGTCGCAAGTGAACTCTTCACGTAATCATCTTCTACTATATCCAGTAAGCAAAATACCTCTAGAAAATGACCGCAACATCCGTAACGGCTCAAACCGTCTAAGTATATCTCGGTCTTGATATAAGGGTTCATTTTTTCTTCTTTGGCTTTAGTTTGGATGCAAGTGATAAGTTTTTACTTTTACGCTCTTTATCCAGCCGTTCGCGTCGCCGTTTAAGAAACTGCATTACTAGTTCCCAGTATACGGTAGGATCTGGATCAAGAGGTTTAGTTCTTTTTCTGGTTTTGTATTCTTCGATGTAGATGACCTTACCCACGCGATTTCCCCCTAAGGTCTATCTTATCGCGCGTTTGCCCTTCTTACGGCGGTATGGTTGTGATTTAACTCCGGTTGGAGTTAAAATTCGTGGTTGTTTTACTGGTGGATCATAAGTGACGTGGCTTAACATAGACTCTGTTAAGCTACTTTCCACCAAAGACTTGAAAGTATTTGCTTGCCTATGGGGTGTTTTTTTAACGTATAATATGTCAGTCCACGCATCTACAGTAACGGTATTACTTGCAGGCAGATGATGTACAAACAATGACAACTTATATGATATAGGCGTATTGGGATAGTAACCTCTAATAACTAATACCTTAGGAGAGAAGATCTCACCCGCTAATGTTTCGCGCCTCATTTTGCCACTAGGTGAGTTAAAGCGCATGCGATGACAGTTAGAAGGAGAGTTTACCGCGCTTGTTGCTAATTCCATAAAATAAGTCATTATGGTAGTGCATGTTTGTCCAGTTAACTCTTTTAATATAAAGAGTAGTTGGTCCTTAACCGTTACTGAACTAGCGTCCAAATTAATCGATAAACTTTCCATCTATAACCTATCATCATGGTTACGAAAATCGCATTTGCTCAATGCCAAACCAACTGCTGTCGTAGTGAAAACAATTATCACTACGATCAGCAAGGATAATATCACCAAACTCACGATGCGATTCCTAGCATCTCTTTAAGATCGTTGGGCACTTGACTCATATCGATTTCTTTGACAGTAGGAGCTTTCTTAGGTTTGCTAGTCGCTTTCACCTGCTTGATCTCTAGCAAGCGCTCGTTGATAGCTAGATCAACATCTTCCAGTTTCTCGCTTTCACCTGACTTAACAAGTTGATTGCGTAGAATTTTAAGCGCTTTGAGCTGTGCATCGCCTTGACCAGTCCTAGAACCGGGATTCTTAACTTCCGGCTTAGTTCCACCGTTTAAACGTGGATCTTTGCGAAGCCAATTGTTAACTAGACCAACGGCATAACTCTTGATTTGTGCTAGATCATTGTTATATTTGCCTTGGGCTTTATCTGACAAATCGATAGAACCTGATTGCAACCCAGAAATGATGTTCGCAACAACTTGCTCACGCTGATCTTTGGTTAACGTCACTGCACCGACCATGTCCTCATCGGAAAGAATCGATTTAATGGCTTCGAAAACTGCATCTCTCTGTTTCATCTTAAACTCCTTAACAAACATTAAACATAAAAACGTAACATCTCATGGATATATTATACAATGTTTTAAAAACTCGCCAACGAAGTTCAGTATTTATCAGTCCAATCTAAGTTTAACAGCAGCAGAATTAGTTCGTCTAGCTATATTGCTTTTTATAGAATCGGTGCAACTATCAAACTCCAATTCTTCAAGAAATTCTAGCAGCTCGATACTAGATAGAACTTCGTCCGGGTTACACTTCATCTCGTCTAGCGTAAACGGAAGTACTGCGTCTAGTTTTATAGTTACTAACTCTTTAGATAAGAACGCCATATCTTTATTATCAACTAGCGCTTGGTGATATCTTTTGCTGGTAATCTTTTCCAAGTTGTTGTATATGTTCTGTAGATTACTATATGATTTTATAAGAGATACCGCGCCTTTCTCACCTATTCCCTTAACCCCGGGAACATTATCAGAGGTATCGCCTACTATAGCCAAGTAATCCACTATCTGATCTGGATTACAGCTCATCTTAGCATAGACACCCGCAGGATCTAACAGGTCGACTTGACCACCAGTTTTGGTTCTATATAAGGTTACCTTATCATCTACCAGCTGCATAAAGTCCTTATCTCCAGAAACTATATAACACTCCACATCCGCGCCTTTAAACTGCGTGACAAGACTTCCAATAATATCATCGGCTTCAAGTGAATCAGATTTTATAACTGGACAACCGAGTACTTCGAAAAGTCTGTAAACGTATTGGATTTGCGGTGAAAGATCGTCCGGCATAGCACTGCGAGTCGCTTTATATCCATCATACAGATCATGTCTAAAAGTTACAGTCGACGGATCAGATGCTATAGCAAGATAATCTGGTCTCTCAGTTGCTATAAGTTTAAGCAGGAATTTTGTGCAACCTAAGATAGCGGAAGTCGGTATACCACTAGAAGTGGATAGTTTCTGAGCTCCAAATCCGTGGTAGCACCTATATATGAGGTTCATTGCATCTATTACGAAGAACTTTTTACTGGCCATATTAATGTCCTGCTGGGTAGAATTACAAATAGCTTATATAAAGGTACCCTATATCATGAAAATTATACTCGCAAGCGATTGGCATATTGGTCTAACTAACCCGAAGCATATCGAAAAGCTAATTAAACAAATAGCTTTAAATATAGTAGAACAAGATATAAAAGCATTGGTGTTTGCTGGCGATTTTTGCGGGGGCCAAAATGGATACCGCTCAGTACGCACTATAACCAATATGTTTCGACAGTATATACCTAACTTACCTATTTTGGTTACACTCGGAAACCACGACTATTGGTGCGGTAAAAACCGTAAGCGACAGGACTTCAAACTGAATTATGCTAAGATAGTGGAAGTTCTACAAAGCAACAAAATACATTTCTTGGATCTCGATGGTCCGTATAGATTTGATGATGGTGTTACCATCGTAGGACACACTATGTGGTACCAAAGTACTAATCCTCCTACGAACGACGGGAATTGGATACCAAACTATATAAACGGTTCGATGTTTCATCACTATCTTAGCCATGCATTATATTACGAACTAGACACTTCATTACAACTACTAACACCAGAGGACACCACACGTGTATTTGTGTCTCATTTTCCTGTGCGGCCAACAGATAATGCGAGAGACTGGCAGTTCGCCGGACCAGAAGGTATGTACAAAGTCTTAAAGGAAGAATTTAACTTCACTTATTTTCTATGGGGACACACTCACAGACTAACCAAAGAGTCGAATCATTACTGTGTAGACTCTGACTATTGCAAACCTAAGTATATGGTTGTAGATATCATCTAACTAGGCGAAGTTTCGATCTATGTGGCTTATTTGCAGTAGTCGTGAAGTTTGTAGATAAAATGTCCGACAACTTTACATAGTTCTTTAAGGTTGCGTTTAACTTAACTGAATACCCAACCTCTATGGTATCTAGGTTATCGATCAAAGCTATAATAGCTTCTTCGAACGAGTCGGTAGTTGCTGCTGAATGTATTACACCATCTGGATCTGTAACATCTACCGAGTATGTTACCATAGTTATTTGAGCCATAACTCACCCCGTCAAAAGGATATAGACACCGCTTCGCACAGTCGGTATCTCACATCTGTACTATCTTCCATGGTACATTCTGCTAGAATCTCTGCATAGAACTTCTTACTATCATCTACGGGTAATGCTGGTCCTGAGTAAGATACTAGATGCGTAACTCCGCAATCGTTCTCAGTTAAGTTCATCCATCCTTTTAAAAGGTAATTATGCTTGCCATTATCTATCTCATGAGCTTGCACCCAAAAGTTAGATATTATCAGTACTACAACCATAGTATTCATAAGTTAACCTATCGTTATTCGCAAGGTATTTCTTTACCTACGGAATTATGAGTATATTTACATTTCGTAACCACATAAGATGTGCAGGCATCGTATGTAAATAAATTCAACAAACTATCTGGTATTATATTGCTGGTAAACCAACAAACTTCCATTCTATATTCATTAAAAATCGAATCATAACCACGTGAAAAATAATCCGGATCATGGCTATTTTTATAGTCAATCCAACGGTTCATCATGTCGTTAATTTGATCTTGAGTATGGTCACCATTTGCGTTGGGCGGGTAGTCGCTCTCGGTAAAAATTAGCTGCGAGTCATCTTGCACTATATTTTCTTCTTCCACTAAATACCCTTCCAGCTGTTCATCGTCGCTATATAGATGTCGCCATTCACATGGCACGACTTGATCTTTTAAAAAAACTTTCTGATGATTAATCTCTATTACCTGTACATTACCAACTATTCCTATGCAAAATACAGTTAAAGGATTCATGGTTCTACCCCAAAAACTTTGTAGTATATAATAACACCCACTAAAACTATATTCAATATATAGTTAGATATCAAAATCCAATCAGGAGATACTATAGCAACGTATGCTAACATCAATATCTCACCGAAAAACCACATTGATAAAAAAGTTGATGAAACTCCACTAGAGTGCTTTTGCTTATAAGATAAAATAGCTTGAGGAGCAGCACACAACGCCAATAAGATAGCTCCAGCTATACCAAAAGCCTCTATCATAAAATCCTCATTTTAGTCTACGTGTATATACTGCGGTAAAATATACAACCGTAACACGAACTATAACATCTATTGTAAAAACTCTGCGAAGTGGTATAATCTACTTCAAAACCTATTTTTACTAATATATCCATTACAACTATACACTTATTCGTCCACATAACATTTTTCATTGCTATCCCATTTAGTCATGTCGTTTCTTTCGTCTATAGTATACCATTGCCTAAGTGACAGTTTACAGTCAAAACACAACGTATGTTGGCGACATCGAGAGTTAATAGACATGAACCAAGGCTCATGATGTTTATATATATTTAGAGTGTCAACCAAATCCAATAAGGATTTAAAGCTTGGCGCCAAATTGAGACACATATGGACTGTACCTTCCAAATATCTTACGGTCAACACAAAATGGACAAGTCACACACTCATATAAAGGACAGACTTTTTTATCTTACATCTTTATCGCCATTTCCAGAACCTTTGTACAAGAGTATCGATTATTGCGGATAAATTGATGGTTCGATATACATCACTAATATTTAGCTTATCG
>Ga0105099_10000467_pt1 | contig 27692 bp, 23 predicted proteins | sample PPLLak3cmMay2015_2_FD_79138 | JGI IMG/M metagenome (GOLD analysis project Ga0105099, IMG submission 79138) | Freshwater sediment microbial communities from Prairie Pothole Lake near Jamestown, North Dakota, USA - PPLs Lake P8 Core (1) Depth... | ecosystem: Environmental > Aquatic > Freshwater >... | reverse complement strand
TGGATATTTCACTGATGCGGCGAATATGCATGCCTGTCTCGAGATCACGGTATTCAGCCGCCCTCCCCAAGCGAAGGGAGATTTCGAACTCCGCTTCTTTTGAAAACGAAAGGGCCTTCTGGAGGGCCGTCGTCTTGCTGACGATCTCCTTTTCCAGGACACCGGTCATGTCGCGGGCCAGGTCACTGAGCTTTTTGCTCCGTACGTGGTTCATGACCCGCAACTTCAACTCATCCGGATCATAGGGCTTCGCCATGAAGTCATTGGCGCCCATTTCAAGAATTTTTTTCACTTCTGATTTTACCGAAGTCACGACGATAACGGGTATCTCGCGAAACCCGTCATGAAACTTAAGGTAGCGCAAGGTTTCGTAGCCGTTCATAACCGGCATCTCGAGGTCCAGAAGTACAATATCCACATCAGACCTCTGGGCCAGACAACTCAAAGCTTCCTTGCCATTGCGCGCTTCCAGAATCTCAATATCGCCAAGGTCCTTCAGCACGTCCCGAATGATCCTGAGGTTCAGCTCGATATCATCCACGGCGAGAACCGTTATTTTATCTATCATTGCCTGTCACCAAAAAGTAATTATTTCACACACACCTGAATCTAAAAAGTCGAAAGCTTCAGTAGTGCCGCAGAAAATACTTTCACCCGCGGAAGGAATACACTCTCAGAATTCCCTTTTCTAACTTTTCGGTAAAAACCTGACTATCTTGAGGGAGAAAAGCATATCCCCGCTGACTATCGTCGGCAGTTAGCGGGGGCAGCTAGGTACTGGAGGTCTGTCTCAGGCACTTTCACGTCAAGGCTTTGATACTGACAAGGACCTGACAGATGGCCTTTTTCAGTGAGTCCAGATTCTCCTGGAGCAAAGCCTGATCCTCCTTATCAAAAAGTTGCTGCTCCAGCTTTTCTGAAAAGCTGCAGACTTCCGGTAGCGAGAGATACGCAGCAACACCCTTGAGGGTAAGTATACTAGCAGAACTCAGTTCTGCTCACTATTGAAAACGCCACTATCGATTTATTGGAAGCGGATACTACTTCCAAATGCTGCACACGAAATAGCGATTTTTCTTTAGATCAAGGGAATTCCGCCGATAATATTCTTAAATCAAATCCAGGAACGGTGCCATGACCCGACAAACAATCCTTGTTGTAGACGATGAATCCATATCACTGCAAATCATGGAGCGTTACTTACAAACAGATGGTTTCCTGGTGATTACCGCGACATGCGGAAGTGAAGCGCTTGAAATCCTGAATCAACATACATCAGTAGATATGGTCATTACCGATCTCCTCATGCCAGGTATGGACGGCATTCAGCTGATCGAACAGATCAGATGCCAGTTCGACAACATTCCGGTAATTGCAATAACGGCAAGCGGCAGCATACAAAGTGCAATCACGGCAATAAAGTCGGGAGCAAGTGACTATTTGGAAAAACCCTGTTCCCGAGAGGCGCTGCGGATAGCTATGCAGCGGACTCTCAATTACCACGACACTATCCGTGAAAACGAACAGCTGCGCCAGCTTCTGCGGGAAAGATTCACTTTCCACAGTATTGTCACGGTAAATCCTTCCATGAAAGGTCAACTGGAGTTGGCGGCTAGAGTAGTTCATGCCAATACCACAACTGTTGCAATCTATGGCGAAAGCGGAGTCGGCAAGGAAGTGCTGGCACGCGCCATACATTTTGCCGGGAAAGGCCTTCCGAATAGTTTTATTGCTGTCAACTGTGCTGCTATCCCGGAACATCTGCTGGAAAGCGAACTATTCGGCCATGTCCGCGGATCATTCACAGGTGCCGACCGGGACCGGGAAGGAAAGCTCAGTGCCGCCAAGGGTGGCACCCTGCTGCTCGATGAAATTGGTGACATGCCACTTTCCCTGCAGGCAAAGCTTCTGCGAGTTCTCCAAGAGCATGTATATGAGAAAATCGGCAGCAACAATCTCCTTCCGGTTGAATGCCGTGTCATCGTGACCACAAACCGGAACCTCCCGGAACTTGTCACTGCCGGGCGTTTCCGGGAAGACCTTTTCCACCGCATCAATATTTTCCCCCTCACAATTCCACCCCTTCGGGAACGGCGAGAAGATATTCCCCATCTGTGTGAACATGTACTTGATCAGTTACGGCAACATCTCGGGAAGCCCCTTCCCGGAATTTCCAAAAAGACCATGGAACTTTTGCAAAACTACCACTGGCCAGGCAATGTCCGGGAGTTACGCAACATGCTTGAGCGCGCGGCAATACTTACCGATAATGAGTTGATTCGGCCCTCCCATTTCAGTATCTTTGCTGCCAATACTGCCCATGCCGCCGCCGTTGATTCGGGAGATATGGTCTGCTACAACCTTAGGCTGCCGACCGCAGAACTGTCACTCGAAGCACTTACAACTCAAATCCTTGCTGTCACGCTCGAACGATGCAATGACAATAAATCCAAGGCAGCCAAGCTGCTGAAGATTGCGCGAAAAAATTTCTACCGCTCCTGATTATCCCCAGCGTCTCCTCTTCCTGTAACCACTCTCCAGATAACCACCAGACACGTAACGTTAACTGCCACAAACATCTGCAACGGCCTCCTGTCGAAATATATGCCCTCCCCACCACCCAAAGTTCGAAAATGCCCCCCACGGGCACAGTGCGTCTCCTCAGGGTACGTTTTTTCCGAGAGCAATCCAGCAAACTATTGATATTACATACAATAGCGTCTTGGCATTCCTCGTGCGACTATAAACGCAGGCACAAAACAATATGTCCCCGTGGGGAACAAGCGAGGAAAAATACATGTCACAGGAAATGGTGGAAAGACTTCTTGGTCGCTTACTCACCGATGACCAGTTCCGACACCAGTCGGTACTGTCGCTGGCTGAATCTTGTCAAAAGGAAGGCTTCTTTCTTAGTTGTGAGGAACTCGAATCAATCAGACATGAGGACCTTGTCCTACTTGAGTGGGTAGCAATCCGGCTTGACAAGAATATCAGACGTTTTTCTCCACGTCATACTACAGAGAACCTCTAAAACAAAAAGTATCCCGAAGCTTGCGAGTTTGTAATGTAAAGCACCGTCGAGGCTCGTTGACCCAGTATGGAACAGAAGTGGAGACGGGTACCAGTGAAGATCGGCGCATAATTATCGGCACAATCAGAAACATGAGCATCGGGCTTGTGGTTGACCAGGTATCCGAAGTTATCAAGCTGCCGGAAACGGTAATCACTCCGGCCCCGCAAGCAGTAAAGGGCTTTGACTCCGCTTTCATCAAAGGGATCGGCAGACACGGTCAGACCCTGGTCATCATTCTGGAGATAGAAAAAATGTTTTCAGCCGGCCAACTTGAGCACCTGGAGCAGGCGGCATAATACCGAATCGGTATACTTTCGCGAGTTGTCACACATTTTAACGTTGGAGGCTTGCGGCCTGACGGGGCCCTCGCAACCAAGGACCGAGAAGGAGAGCAGAAAATGCTGAACAGATCATTACAAACCATGGTTATTTTGTTTCTTCTCGTCGCTTTTTCCCGCATGCCTGTCAAAGCGGCCGAGCTGCGGGAAATACAGCAGCGGGGTGTTTTAGAGCATCTCGGAGTGCCTTATGCCAATTTTGTTACCGGAACCGGCGATGGTTTCGATGTAGAGATGACAAAGCTCTTTGCTCGCTACCTGGGAGTTCGCTATGAATTTGTCAAGTCAGATTGGGGCAGCGTAGTGCAGGATCTTGTTGGAAAAAAATTCAAGATCCAGGGAAAAGAGGTTGAAATACTCGAAGATACCCCCAGGCGGGGAGACCTGATCGCAAACGGTTTCACAATATTGCCCTGGCGCCAGAAAATAGTAAATTTTTCGCAGCCCACCTTCCCCAGCCAAATCTGGCTTCTTGCCCGTGCCGACTCGAAAGTGCGCCCCATCAAGCCATCCGCAGAAATTCACAAGGATATCGAGATGACGAGGGCACTCATGAAAGGCAGGTCGGTTCTTGCCGTTGAAAAGACCTGCCTTGCCCCGGACCTGTATGACCTTTCGGACACCGGAGCAACTGTAACCTGTTTTTCCGGTCAATTGAACGAACTTGCACCCGCTGTTCTGAACAATGATGCGGAGATGACGATCCTTGACGTTCCCGATGCGCTGATTGCCCTTGGCAAGTGGCCTGGCAAACTCAAAATCATCGGGCCCATATCCGAAAAGCAGGTGATGGCTGTCGCCTTTCGCCAAGACGAGCCACAACTGCTTGCCGCCTATAACAAATTTCTCAAGAAGGTAAAAAAAGACGGCACATATCTGAAGTTGATCCGCAAATATTATCCTTCAGCTACCTTCTACTTCCCGAGCTTTTTCGCACAGAAGTGAATCTGGAGGACGGCATGGCAGGCCTAACACAAGTTTCCCGGTTGCGCAGCGTGATTGTCCTCTGCTTCATATTTGCCTCAGCAGGCTATATGATGTACCTGGTCTATTCTCAATACCGGATACAGGAAAAACTGCAGAAATCCTTTCTGCAACGCAATCTGCAGGAGAGCGAAAAAAAGGCCCTCACGATCAGCTACTTTCTCTACGAGCGGCTGTATGACCTCTCGAACTTGGCGGATTGTCGTGATTTTTCCATGTATTACGAAAACAGAGCCCTCGGTATGTCACTAGAGTATGGGTTGGGAGCAACCATCAATTCCGCCCAAGACATGCTGAGCCGCTTCCGGGAAAAACGGACTCTGGACGGGCAACCGATCTTTTCGAGACTCGTGTATGCGGAGTCCTCGGGAAAGATTCTCTTTGAAAGTCGTGACAAAGCGGTCTTTCCCACGGGAAAACAACCCGTTAGTCAAAATCTTGTGCGGAAAACAAAACACGCGGAGTTCAGCTGCGAAAAAATCGACGGAACCTATTTCCTGATTATTTCCTACCCGTTCCAGTTCAAAGGCCGCTATACGGGGAGGATATCCGGATGGATGCCCGTAGAGCGTATCCTCCATCACTTCGTTGAAAACAGAGAAAAAGACGACTCATGGATCAGTGTCATCGCTTTCGGCAACCGCTATCTGGCCGGGAAGTCTGAAGAGACAACGCTTCCGCCGCTGCAGACGCTTCAGAACCCTGTGAGGATGAAATCGGCCGGCTTCAACAGCATTGCGGTGAACTCACCACCCACGACTCAACACAACAACCAGACATTCATCGTCTCAATAGCCGACACACCCCTTTCCCTGGTTTCTTTTCTGCGGATAAGCAACGCTGAATCAGCTCCCAACCACGGACTTTTCTATCTGCTTGCAGGCATCAGCCTGGTCCTGCTGGCAGGAGGCGTCACTTTTTATCGGGGCAGCATGCGTGCCGCGGTACTTGAAACACGTCTCGAAGAAACACGGCTCCGTGAAAAGATCGTCGAGGAAAAAAACGCCAACCTGCGAAAACTGCGTGCCGCCCTGGAGCAGAGTTCCTGTTCGGTCGTAATCACCGACATCAACGGCTCGATAGAATATGTAAATGCCCATTTCAGCCGGATTACCGGCTATAGCACCGAAGAAGCCATCGGACGGAATCCCCGTTTTCTAAACAGTGGCCAGGAGTCTCTGGAAAAGTATCAAAACTTATGGGAAACGGTACTGAGTGGAAAAATCTGGTCGGGAGAATTCATCAATCGTAAAAAAAACGGTGAGCTGTACTGGGAACATGCCAACGTTGCTCCGGTCATGGACGAGTTTGGTTCAATCACAAGCTTGATCGCCATCAAGGACGATATTAGCGAGCGGAAACGGTCAGAAATCGATTTACACAACGCTAAGGAAGCGGCAGAAGCTGCAAATCAGGCAAAAAGCAGCTTCCTCGCTAACATGAGCCACGAAATTCGCACCCCCATGAATGGTATAATCGGAATGACTGACCTCTGCCTTTGCACAGGCCTGGATGAGCAGCAGCGTGCCTATCTTGCCGCAGTGCGAATCTCTGCCGAAAACCTCCTTGACATTATCAATGACATTCTGGATTTCTCCAAGATCGAGGCTGACAAAATCGAGATTGACGAGTCACCGTTTCACCTGCGAACAATTGTCGGACAGGCATTGCAAGGCCTGGCGCCTCGGGCAGCTGAAAAAAACCTGAAAGTTATTTTTGATCCGTCAGCAGACACTCCAGACACCTTGATCGGAGATCCCGGGAGATTGAAACAGGTACTCGTCAACCTCGTCGGCAATGCCGTCAAGTTCTCTAAAAACGGACAGGTGCTGGTGTCTGTCACCGCTGTTGCCGAAGATGCCGGCCAGTGCCTTCTTTCCTTTACTGTTAAGGACTCTGGCATCGGCATCCCACTCGAGAGACAGGTAAATATCTTTGATCCTTTTGAACAGGGTGACTTGAGCACCACCAAGTCATATGGCGGTACCGGCTTGGGCCTGACAATCTCCAGGAAACTGGTGGAACTGATGGGCGGAACGATCCACTTGGTGAGTAAAGAGGGAAAAGGCAGCAGCTTCACCTTTACCGCATGGTTTACCCTGGATAGCTCGCCAGTACAGGAACCATCGGCGCCTTTTCATGGCAGAAGAGCATTGATTGTGGACAGTTCTCCCATCACCAGTCGCGTCCTGTCCGACTTTCTCAAAAAATGGGGCATCAGCACCTGTCAGGTTCAAAATGCGACACAGGCGCTCGATTTCTTGCAGCAGTCGAGCAGTGATTCACGGCTCCCGGATTTCCTGCTGGCCGATGGGCAGATGCCGGAAGGAGATGCCTGGCAGTTGTTTCATAAGGTCAGAAGCACTGCTGCTTTTGACCCCATTCGCTGCATTATCATGTCAGAACTGGGTGTAAGTGACGACCCAGTAAAATGCCGGGAGTTACAGATTGACGGTTACCTTCCGAAGCCGATAGTCCATGGGGAGCTTCGCGAAATTCTCACCTCTCTTCTCACAACGGAAAACGGTAAACGGTATACGGATGCACCCGCTTCACAGCAGACAAAAGTAACGGAAAACAGGGAACACCTCTCAATACTGATAGCCGAAGATGTTACTATCAACCAAGAGGTCCTAGAAGCAATTCTAGAACACTATGGCCACACGCTGACATTTGTCGACAATGGTGCTGATGCCGTGTCTCTGTGGGAGAGCAACCGCGAAGAATATGATCTGATCCTGATGGATGTCCAAATGCCCCGGATGGATGGGTTGCAAGCAACCCGCAAAATACGGGAACAGGAAGAAGCCCTTGGTTCGCGTGTTCCGATAGTGGCGATGACCGCCTATGCCATGAAGGAAGACCGAGAAAAGTGTCTTGATGCAGGGATGGATACCTACCTCAGCAAGCCATTCAGGCCAGCAGAATTATTATCTCTTCTTGAGAGTTACAGCACATTAGTCAAAACAATACAAGAGTCAAAAATTGCAGCTGAACCCGCTAGAGTACACAATAGGCCCGACAGCAAAGAAAGCAACTCGGTGACTTTTAACCATACAGAATTACTTTCCAGAATCGGTGAAAGGGAAGAAATGGTCGCCCCTCTCGTTACAATGTTTATATCACTGGTTGAAAATGCGTTGCCCGACTTGAAAAACATGCTCGACGCACAAGAATGTGAGAAGGTACTAAAAGCAACTCATACTTTGACTGGCGCAGCAGCTAATATCGGAGCAGAGCGGATGAGTGAACTTGTGAGCGAGATTCATACACATGCAAAATCAGGCGAAGGTGCACTCCTTTCGAACGGAATCGGCAACCTGCGGATGGAGTTTGAACAATTCAAAAGAGCTACCTTAGTTTACACAAATGGAGGGTACTGAGCTCATGCTGGACACAATAACAATTCTTGCTGTCGATGACGTTGAGATGAATCTCCAAATGATAAAACTGACGATTGGCGATCTGGCAAACGTGAGCTATCTGGAGGCTCAGAGCGGCCGACAGGCAATGAAGATCCTCCAACACTCACCGGGCGTCGATATCGTGCTGCTCGACCTGGAAATGCCGGTAATGGATGGTTATGAGCTTTTGAGTATCATGAAAAAAAGTGCCCACCTTCGTGAAATCCCCGTAATTGTCATCACGTCAGACAAGGCTGAGGTCAAGAAAACTCTTTCCATGGGAGCGAATGATTTCATGTCCAAGCCATATGACCCCGAAGAACTTAAACTGCGAGTGCTTAATCACGTGCGCAGCAAGAAGTTGAGCGATTTTGCCCGGGACATAAATACTATCCTGGAGAAAGAAGTCGCCAATAAAACTTCCGCCCTTCGCGACGCTTTAATTTTATCGAAGAAAGCCGAATTTGAAATTGCCCTTAGGCTTGGGCGAGCCTGCGAGTTTCGAGATACGGAAACAGGCATGCATATCCGCAGAATCAGTGAGCTTTCGTATAAACTTGCCAAACTGGCAGGGCTCGATGAATATAATAGCAAGATCCTTCGGCAAGCAGCCACTCTCCATGACGTGGGGAAAATCGGCATCCCGGATAGTATCCTTCTCAAGTCTGGCAAATTGGATGTCAGCGAACTTCAGATCATGCAGACACATACCACCGTAGGGGGTTCCATTCTCTCTGAGTCCAATGACTTTCCCGTGCTAAGTGCGGGAAAGATAGTCGCACTACAGCATCATGAAAAGTGGGACGGTAGTGGTTATCCCAATGGTCTTTCCGGTAAGAATATTCATATCTATGGCAGAATAGTCATGATTGCAGATATTTTTGACGCATTGACTTCCGAAAGGCCCTATAAAAAGGCCCTTTCTGTCAAAGAGGCAATTGAGATCATGTTAGAGGGGAAAGGCTCTTTTTTTGACCCTGATCTGCTCGACACTTTTCTTGAGAATATAGAAATATTTATACACATAAGGGAAGAGTTTGGAGAAATGCACCCGAAGAGCAAAGACCGGCAACCTTCCGCATCATCCAAGCAACAGGCGAGACCCGATATCCGCAGCTATTTATCGCTGTAAGTATCCTGTCAATCTTTTGCTTCGGCCTATTCGCGGGGAAAATGAAACTGAAATCAGAACACGGTGATCTCTACAGACTATTTTTGATGGAAGAACCAGGGGAATGACCGTAAGCAGCAGCTGTTATGTACCCAATATAGCCTTTTGCACCGGGATATAAAAAAGTTTTTCACACTAATGAAAGGTGTAGCGCTATTTTTCTGTAAATGCTCGTTACTGAACGAGGAATACTGCATGACAAACAATGAAAATACCGGCAGCCAGCAGACGGCTAGATAGTTCCCATCCAGAAACGGTCATTTTTCGCCCTGACAGTGTCAATCAGCAGTCCAGGAGTCTGTCGGACTTAGGAAATCGAAGCGAAAATTTGTCTGGGCGAGGACAGATTTTGTCGATTTTGCAGGGTAATAGTTATTCTATTGCCCAAAACAGCGGCGAAATATGGACCGTCCAGACGGATTTGCAGCAGATTTACCCTAAGTCCGACAGGTTCCTAGATATTCAAAATATCCGTGGTTGCCTCGATATAGGTACCCGGTTCACCATGGAGCAGGCGGTGGTCCTGAACCTGACCCCTGAAAAAAATACTGTCACCCGCCTCAAACAAAAGCGGTTCTTCACCCTTCCGGATTTGAACAATGACAAGTCGCCCGACCCTGTCGCGTCCCAGGCAACGATAGCTTCGAACACGTTCCTGAACCTTGTCGACATGAATCTCAAAGTCATAGTGATTGCCTATTCTACCGTAGAAACCTGCCTTATGGAGCGGGTGTCTTTTCCAGCCACGATTTAGTTCACTTTCAGCACGGGATATGGCCCGTTCAGCATCGTGGATAACGGTATCACTACCCGGCAGGCCAGAAAGATTTTCTCTGAACAAAGGCAGCATGGACTTGCAGACCTCCAGAAGGTCATTGATAACAGGATAGGTGGAAGCAATGGCCTTCTTTCTCACCTCCTCGTTATAGAGCGGTTTCAATGCTCTGCTCATACGATTCTCCAGAACCATGACACTGTGCCTTATGGAATTCCCTACCCGCTGATCACAGTGCGAGTAGCAAGCAAACAGCGAAAGTACACACCATAATAAGCCGACAAAAAACCCCCTGCAGATTTTTACATCAAATCCACAGGGGAAGAACCAAAAGGAGAAGCTTAAAGCTTCACTAGCAGTATAACGTAGAGATAGAATTCATCAACCCGAATCTGCCGCATTTGAAAATAATTTCTGTCACAATATTTTATCAGGATAGCATACGGAGATCATCACCGACCAAACCTCTGGCCAAATTACGCCAAGTCATCTGAAACAATACAAACAGACATGTCCGCAAACGTCTCGAAAGACCCTTGCCGGCAACAGTTGAATACTCGTGGGGCATCTACCTTTCTTCCTGGTTTCTGGACAGAAAGCATCTATAGTATACTTTATGCTTTACGACAAAGAACCGATACAGGAACTTGGAAGGCTTTTTAACCACCGCAAGTCAAAGCGTGGCGAACCAGTGAGCCAGTCCCTCTTTCTTCATTTCAGGAAAATTACTGCCATGAAACTGTTCGTAGTATTTTCATTTATTTTTAGCGGACTCCTGGTGTCAATGCCATTGCATGCAAAAGAGAAACTTCTGGTTTGCACCAATAATTATGAGCCCTATTACGGGGAAACCATGACCGACTACGGACCACTTATCAAGATCACCCGACTGGCATTCACCATGGTCGGCTATGATGTTGCGGTACGTTTCAGCCCGTGGGCGCGGGTGCTGAAAGACGCGGAGGCCGGGAAATGTGATATCATTGCCGCTGTCTGGTTTGATACCGGGCGGACCAACTGGATGGCGCTTTCCGACCCCATCCTCACCAATGAAATAGGCTTTTACAAAAGAAAAGACGATGCTCTCGTTTTTAACGGCTATCCTGACCTGCAATCCAGAGATGTTGTGATTGGCACGGTGAAAGGGTATATCAACCCTACAGGGCTTGAAACAGCCGGCATAAAAACCGAGGAAGTTTCGGAAGACCTCTTGAACATGAAAAAGCTGATCAACCAGCGTATTCGCTTGGCGCTTGTTGACCGAAACGTTGGCTGGTACCTACTAAAAAAAAGCGGCCAGGAACAGCGTGTTGCATGGTTGGTGACGCTGCAGAAGCTGCCCCTGCATAATGCCATTATCAAAACTGCCAAAGGAAACTGGGGAAAAAGACTCGTTGATTTCAACAGGGGACTGGCTGTGCTGAATACTCAAGGCACTGTCTCGAAAATCCTCAAAGAGTATCACATCCAGGATTAACGGAGACTCGCCAAGGCTGCCCATAAAACCGGACTGCTCAGATAAGGAAACTTATGAGATCTTCACCGGAATACGAAAGCCAAACGCTCACCAAACGACTTACCACCGGCATTCTCGCTACCGTGCTTATCGTTTCGCTGATCGCCGTTGCAGCGATGTACCAGGTTGTAACGTATACGACGCACAAGGGACTGGAGCAAAAAGCCGATGATATTCTGGTATTTCTTGTCGGTGCCCTGGAGTCGCCGCTTTGGGCGATAAATGAAAATGAAATCGAAATAACAGCCAATGCCGTATATCAGGATGAGTCGGTTGCCCGACTGATTGTCAGAGACGACACGGGAAAAGCCATTTTTTCCAAGGAAAAGGACGGTCATGGAGCGCTGACAAGCAGGTCGAGCAAAATCTTTCACAAACAGGGAAATCGTGAAATAAGTATCGGTGAAATTGACGTTTCGCTGGCCCAGTCAAAATACCAGAATGTCAACAAACAGCTCCTTGCCTATTCTGTCCTCATCATCCTGCTGATACTCGTCTCTATTGTGATTGTCACCGGCTTTCTCATCCGGACGACCTTGCGTCGCCCCTTGGAAAGCCTCTCGGAAATAGCCCGACGCTACGCATCGGGTGTATACGACAGCGGAGGCCAGCCACTTCCTTACAGAGAATTTTGGCCCTTCGGCGAAGCACTGACCCATATGGCAGATAAAATCCAGGAGCAGATTCAGGTTGCCCAGGAAGCCGAATTAAAATTTCGCGGCATTTTTGAGAATGCAACAGAAGGAATTTTTCAGACCACTGTCGAAGGGCGCTTTTTGATCGCGAATCCGGCAATGGCACGAATATTGGGATACGACTCGCCCGACTTTCTCACTGCGAGGGTAACCGATATCCGGCAGCAGCTTTATGTCGATGCCGAGGACCGTGAAAAAATTCTCAGACTCCTTGCCGAAAAGGGCTGGGTAACTAACTATGAAACCAGATTTTATCGTAGCGATAACCAAGAAATCTGGGTGCTTCTCAGCGTTCGTCTGGTCAGGGACGAAGCAGGCAATCCGCTGTATACCGAGGGACTGCTTACCGATATTTCCGATCGTAAGCGCGCTGAGGAAAATCTGCGCGTGGCGTATAAATCCCTCGAAGGCAAGGTCGAGGAGCGGACAGCCGAACTGCAGGCGGCCAAGGAAGCCGCAGAAGCTGCAAACAAGTCCAAGAGCACCTTCCTTGCAAATATGAGCCACGAATTGCGGACACCGTTGAGCGCGATCCTGGGCTACTCGCACTTGCTGCAGCGGGACCAGACCCTGCAACACGGACAACGGGATTATCTGAACATCATTAATCGCAGCGGGGAGCATCTGCTTGCACTGATAAACAGCGTGCTGGAGCTATCGAAGATCGAGGCGGGACACAGTACCCTTGAAATGTCATGTTTTGACCTCCCCGCTCTCCTCAGCGACCTGCATGCCCTGTTCAGAAATAAAGCTGAAACCAAGGACCTGCTGTTTACCCAGCCAACAGCGGAGAGCTTACCGCGCCTCCTGATAGCCGATGCAAGCAAACTACGCCAGGTGCTGATCAATATGCTGGGAAATGCCGTTAAATTCACCGAAAAAGGGTCAATCGCCTTGCGGGTTGCGTTAGCTGATCAAGACCTCGAAAGAATGCGCCTGATTGTCGAAGTGGAAGACACCGGACCCGGCATATCCCCGGAAGAACTGGACATGGTTTTCGAGGCTTTTGAACAGGCGGCAAGCGGCAGGCGAAGTTCCGAAGGAACCGGCCTCGGAATGGCGATCAGCCGGGACTATGCACGACTGATGGGAGGAGACCTCACCGTCACCAGTACTCCAGGAAAAGGAAGTATCTTCCGCCTGGAGATCCCGGTCGAAGAGGGGCATTCTCCGAAAATAACCGCCCCCCCGAAAGCCCGCATAGCAGGACTCAAAACATCGAAACCCGTCCCCCGCGTTCTCGTGGTCGAGGATGGAGAGGAAAACCGCTTTCTGCTGGTAAGCCTGTTGGAACAGGCAGGGTTTGAGGTACGAAGTGCAGCAAATGGACTTCAGGCGGTGGAACTGTTCCAGGAATATCATCCCGACTTCATCTGGATGGATATCCGGATGCCGGTGATGGATGGCAGGGAAGCGACCCGGCTGATCAGGGAGACGGAGGGCGGCAGGGAGACAAAGATCGTTGCAATTTCAGCAAGTGGACTCGCTGAAGAACGCACATCTTTCCTGTCAGCAGGCTTTGATGAATTGCTGCCTAAACCGTATCATGAGCAGCAAATTTACGAGATGATGGCCAGGCTCCTCGCTGTGGAATACCTGTTTCAGGGGGATGTCGCAACACCGGTGCCGGAATCACTCGACCTCGAGGTAGACCCGGTACGGTTTACGACACGCCGAGAAACCTGAGGTTGTTAACTGAGATATTTAAAGCCAGGGGCTATACTGTACGGCTGGCATCCAGCGCACGACTGGCATTGTGATCACTGAAAGTTAAACTGATAGCCGGGCGTGATCAGACCATGAGGGCAATCGCGCCCGGCCATTGTTTGCGATGTTACTTCATGATGTCTGACAGCAGCTTGCCGCCTACCCCGATGTTGTCCCGCTCCATTTCGTTGATGAGGACGATAAACTTTTCCTCGGGGATCTGGGTTACTTCACTCGCCTTGGCCGTTAGCTCCTTCACGAGTGCCGCCTTTTTCTCTTTACTGGTAGTGCTGATGTCAATGGTAATGACCGGCATTGTGTTCTCCTTTCCTCATGATAATCCGTACCGCCAACTCACTTGCCAAATATTTCTGCCCTAATCGCATCGATTCCCATCTCCTCAACCACCTTGCCTATTCGGCACTTTCTTTCCAGTGATTTAAACCAGTCGACAACCTTCTCGACAACGGCAAGAGCCGCATCCTCGCTGGGGATATTTTCCAGTAAACACACGGCAAAGCGAGGGCGCGAGCCGCCATTTCCCCCAAGCATGATGTTCCAGCCTTTGGGAGTACCGATCAGACCCAGGTCGCGAATGCAGACTTCTGTGCAGTCATTGATACAACCGGAAACTGCCATCTTGAATTTCCACGGCACCTGCAGTCTGTGGTATTTTCGATCCATTTCCATGCCGATGTCATGGGTGACCTGCTGCCCGCGCTTGCACCAGGTGGCACCCGGGCACATTTTTACATAGCGGATGCAGAGGCCTGTGGCACCGTCTTCCAAGTCCCCCAGATCCGAGCGAACTGCGTCGATTTTATCCTCCGGAATACCAATGAGGGCGATTCGTTGGGCAATGGTAATTTTCACCGAGGGAATTCCATATCGCTCCGCCACATCGGCCACCATACGCAAAGCTTCCGGGGTCGTGAATCCTCCAGGCATGTGCACTTTCACCGCATAGGTTTCGCCGTCACGCTGAATTACTGCACCTTTTTCAGGGATGTTATGTTTCATCAAATATCCTCCTTATACCAAATAGTACGAAATACTCTGAAAACAAAGTATTACTTCGGCAATTAAATATATCAAAGGTAGGGGGCAGTGCTTGCCCTGCCCAATTGGGGCGCGGCGAGCAGCGCCCCTATATCAGGGTTGTGTTGTTTCATTACCGGTCTGATAACGGTAACAGCCCGAGCAGGCATTTCGCTCTGATCTTCAGCCACACACCCCGCGTCAGTGCATCAGCATCGTCAGCAGCAACTGCGCCAAGAGGATCTTGGTGATAGTGGCAACAGGATAGACCGAAGCATACCCGACCGTCGGCAGTTCGTTCCGGCTCTGTTCAAGCGCATAGCCAAGTACCGCCGATTGGGTTTGCAGCCCTGCAAGCATCCCGATCAAAAGACTCATGGGTATCTTGAACAGCCGGTAGCCGATCCAGAGCATGGAAACGGCAACGGTAAAGGTAATTACTATCCCGGTCCCGAAGAGCAGAAGCCCCCCTTGCTGGGTAAAGGTGGTGATAAAACCATACCCGGCCCGTGTGCCGACTCCAGCGAGGAACAGGATTAAACCAATCTGCCGCAGCGTGATATTGGCACTATACGGCAAGGTCCAGACAAGCGGACCAGTCCTGCCGAGAGTACCCAGCACCAAGGCCGTGAGCAGGGGGCCTCCGGCGAAACCGAGCCGCAGCTCAGTGTCACCTGGCAAGGGAATCGGTAAAGTGCCGAGAAATAGACCAAACGCCAGCCCAAGGCTGAAGGTGAGAATATCGACCTCGCTGACAGCCCGATAGGAGTCCCCGAAAAATTCACTCACCTGGTCGATCCTGTCGCGGTCGGTAATGACCCTGACCCGGTCGCCCAGCTCCAGGATCGTATCGCCCCCGGCAAGGATATCATCATCTCCCCGCCGAATCCGGGTAATAATTGCTCCGTGGTTTTCCTTCAATCGCAAGTCACGCAACCGCCGGCCGACAAGTTTCGGATTCGAGACAAAAATCCTGCGGTAATCGAATTCACGACGATCCAGGTCAAGCTCTTTGTCACTCCTCTCGCCAAGAAAACGGGTAACCCTTTCCAGTTCTTCCTGAATACCAACCACGGTCACCTGGTCGCCGATGGCAAGGCACGAAGACGGATCTGCCAGGGAAACGGAATCCTCATGCCGTATCCGGCCGAAAAGAATGTCCCAGCCGTTCCTGTGCCGCAGCTCCTCGATGGTGGCACCAACTGCCTCCTGACATGTTACCCGTATGGTAATATTGCTGAGAGGCTCGGTGGCTACACCGAAGCCGCGCAGCTGTTTTGCCTCAGCGGCATAATCTACCTTCCAAAGCCGCTGAAGGAAACTGATGGACAGAATCGACCCGATGACACCCATCGGATAGGTGACGGAATATCCCACGACGGGGTCGGCAAGAAATCGGTTGAGCATATCCCGTGGTACGGTATGCTTGAGGATATCGAGGATTGCCGCCAGAGCGGGAGTATTCGTGAGGGAGCCGGCAAACATCCCGGCCGCAAGTCCGGGTCTCAGGTTAAAAAGCTGCTGGGCCAGAACCGTCAGGCCGGCTGCAAAGATGAGAACACCCACAACCAGAAAGTTATAGCGGACTCCTTGCCGCCTGAGCGAAGCAAGAAAAGCCGGGCCATTGGCCAAGCCGACCGTATAGACAAAGAGGGCAACGCCAAGAATGTAGATGATTTCCGGAAGCTTCAGTTCAGGGTGGAGTGAACCGATGGCCAGCCCGGTAAAGAGCACAGATGCAACGCCCAGACTGCTGCCAAAGATCTTGATGCGCCCGAGGGGATAGCCGATTGCCGCAACAAGGAACAGGAGAAGGAGTGGATTATCGATGAGGGTCTTCAGCATGTGCCGGTTTTCTCAATTCTTTTCAGGGTCTGCCGGATACCTAGCCCTGCAGGGAAAATCTGGGGGCAGGAGTCCGGTTCTACAATTTCATCTTGCAACAGGATAGCAGGAAAGGTACAAATCACGAGAAGTATTCAAATCAAAGGAGAAAAAACATGAACGTACCGGAACGAATCGACATCTTCCTCGATACAAAAATCTATGGTGTTGTGGGGGCTTCAACAAATCGGGACAAATACGGCAACAAAGTGCTTCGTTGCTACCTGCAAAACGGCTATCAGGCCATTCCGGTGAATCCAAAGGAAAAAGAGATCGAAGGCATCCCCTGCGTTGCAACCGTTCTCGAGCTACCGGATGACGTATCCAGCATCTCGGTCATCACCCCGCCATCCGTAACTGAAAAGGTCGTGGAAATGGCCATTCAGAAAGGGATCAGGAACATCTGGATGCAACCCGGTGCCGAAAGCATCGCCGCGGTGAATATGTGCCTTGAGAACAATATCAACGTTATTGCCGACGGAAGCTGCCTCTTGGTCGTCCTGGCCTATCACGAGCCCTGAGACGAAACACGGTGTCACTGGTTATTTCCTCAAGCCACGCTCAGATGGAGAGTACCGCATCGCCAGCGATACGGCTCTGCTCGCCGTCACCGTCGGGTATGGCTGGGCTTCGGCAGGGTTTTATCCCGGCAAAATTCCTCGAGTGAAATAGACTTGCAGAATCAGATACTGTCCAGAGAAGACATGCATGAATAAGGGACCTCTTCTTTTCCGGTGGATCCCGCCAACACTCTCATACGAGAACTTTCGCGGTGCCGGGAAGAAAGCGGGAAAAAGATGCGACAGAGAGCATACTACCCTAAGACACAGTTGGTCCGCATCATCTTTTTCATGAAAATCACCCGGTAAGGTTTGAGCTGCGAAACGTTTCAATACGATGTGGTACACTTAACTGCATAACGGCAGCTTTCTGAACTCCCTGCATTCCAGAAGAGGCTCGGAGAAGCTGCATCAGAAAAGCAGAATACTACGCCCAGCAGATCACAGTAAGGAGGAACTAATGGAAGAACGAAGTGGAATCATAACGTTCCAGGGGAATCCGTTGACCCTGGTTGGCAAGGAACTGAAGCCCGGTACCGCGGCCCCCGATTTCCGGGTAGTTGACAACGGCTTGGCACCAGTCACGCTGGCTGATTTTGCCGGAAAAATCAAGATACTCAGCGCGGTTCCCTCCCTCGACACCCCGGTGTGCGACACGGAAACCCGCAGATTCAACAAGGAGGCCGCCGCTCTACCGGACAGCATCGTGCTGCTCACCATCAGCATGGACCTGCCCTTTGCCCAGGCCCGCTGGTGCGGGGCCGCCGGTATCGACCGGGTCAAGACCCTTTCCGATTACCAGGAGCGCTCATTTGCCAACGCATACGGGCTCCTGATCAAGGAACTCAAGCTCCTTGCCAGGGCCGTTTTCGTGGTCGATGCCGACGACACAATCCGTTATGTGCAGATCGTCCCGGAAATCACCGAGGAACCCGATTACGATGCTGCTTTGAATGCGGCAAAGGCGCTGCTGTAGAAACCGGAAGAAGTAAGACGTGAGATGGAAGACGTGAAAAGCTCAAAGAGATAATTTTTACGTCTCACATCTTACGTCTCACTTCTCACCTCTCACGTCTCACCTTTACAATATTCTTCCTCAAAAATTTCCGCAATCAGCCTGATTTTGCTGCCCTTGTCGCTCAGACCGTGGGAAGCGTCCGCATCGGCCAGGCAAACCTGCAACAGGCAGGGAAACAGGGGATGCTCCATGAACCTGCGCTGGTTTCGTGTCAGTCGGATATCAGACCCTAGATTCCAGGAAAAATGGAACAGGTGATGCCTGACCAGCCACTCCACATCAGAGGCCAGTTCGGGCAATTCCAACCGCTCCATGATTGTGGGGATCAACTGCGCCCCGGCTTCGGCATGCCCTACCGACCGCCAGCGGCTGCCGTCGAAAAAGGTTTTCTCCGATTTACCGATATCATGCAGGAGGGCTCCCCAGAAAACCCGCGGATCTTCGTCATCATCCACCGCCTCCATGGCCAGCAGAGTATGGACAAATGCATCCCCCTCGCCATGGTACTCCTCCGGCTGTTGGACGCCACGCAGTGCGGCCACCTCGGGCAACCTCTCATCGAAGCTCCCTTCTTCAAGCCAACGGAAGACCATTTCCCGGCACTCCCGCGATGTCACGATGTTCTCCTCTCTCGATATGATTTCACACCTTGGGCTCCGTTCAATAGGCTGGTTGTATGCTTTTTCAGAAACAAAGAAAAAATGAGCACTTTACAGGACTGCGCGGGGTGCTACCATTAAAGAAGACATTATCCTGTCATAAGGAGGACATCATGCATTACGGAGAAAACAGGGTGTATAAGAAGATCGAAGTCATCGGTGTCTCGAAGAAAGGCATCGATGATGCCATCCAGACAGCAATCTCGAAAGCCCACAAAACCCTCGAGAAGGTCTCTTGGTTCGAGGTTGAGGAAATCCACGGGCACGTGGATGATGACGGCCTGGTGAGTGAATACCAGGTTGTCCTCAAGGTGTCTTTTCAGCTCAAGTAGGAGTGCCCCGTGTTCACGATTGCGCTACACGGAACTGAAGCGGCTCGACGTGCAGACCTTCTTTCGATCCATCCGGATTTTGTGGTCTTCATTTAAAGCTGCATGAAGGAGGATCCGGAACACGGACTCCACCTCATCCGTGGCACCGATTGCCAACGCGACCTCTTCGGCCGTCAGCGATTTCTCTCCATTGCTGCGCAGGCAGGCGAGTACATGCTGCTGCAGGAGCAGGACGGTGGTTGCGGCCCGTTTGCCCGCTTCGACTCCCGGCTGATGGTAGGCATTGATTCCGATCAAGGAGGCATAATAACCGACCGCGCGCTCGAAGAGGGCTATCAGTGCACCGACGGAACAGGCATCGAGCCGCTCCAGGGTTATGGTGAGTGAGTGCCGGCCATTTTCGTAGAGGGCCTTCCGGGTCCCCTGCAGAAAACCGTTCAGATAATCACCGCTCGTCACGCCCGGCTCCACCGGGAGTGATATCCCCTCACGATCAAGAAGCACTTCGATGAAGGTAACGAAGAAGTTATCGACACCATCACGCAGCTGCTGGACAAAGGCGTGCTGGTCGGTTGAGCCTTTGTTTCCGTAGACCGAGAGCCCCTGGTGGACCAGCTTGCCGGAAAGATCCTTCTCCTTGCCGAGGGACTCCATGACCAGTTGCTGCAAATAGCGCGTGAAAAGGAGCAGTCGATCCTTGTAAGGCAGAACGACCATGTCCCGCGCCCCCTTCCCTCCGGTTGCGTGGAACCAGACGAGTGCCAGCCTGGCCGCGGGATTCGTGTGATTACTGGGCAAGCGGGTCAGGGCGTCGCAACGGCTGGCCCCCTCCAGAAAAGCATCGATGTCGACACCCTGCAGTGCGGCAGGAAGCAGTCCGACAACAGAAGTGACCGAGGTCCGGCCACCCACCCAATCCCACATGGGAAAGCGGGCCAGCCAACCCTGCTCCGTGGCCAGGCGAGCCAGTTCGCTACCCTCCCCTGTTATGGCAGCGGCATGCCGCGGAAAATCAAGCCCCGCACGTTCATAGGCACGTGCCGCCTCCAGCATGCCGTTGCGGGTTTCCTTCGTGCCCCCGCTTTTGGAAACCACCAGGGTCAGGGTCGCGCCAAGGCTATCACCAATTTCCGCCAGCACCCGGTCCATACCGTCAGGATCGGTATTGTCGAAAAAAAACGGCTGCAGGGGATCATCTGCAGATCCGAGCGCATTGGCAATGAATTGAGGACCAAGAGCCGAGCCTCCTATCCCGATAAGGAGCAGGCGGGAAAACCTTCCCCCCTGCTGCGGGGCAATCTCGCCGGAGTGGACCCGTGCGGCAAAATCCTTGATCGACCCTATCGTTGTCTTGATAGCCTGCGAAATCTCTTTGGACGGAGCAAGATAGGGTGTACGCAGCCAGTAGTGTCCCACCATCCTTCCCTCATCGGGATTGGCCACGGCACCGTCTTCCAACTCCGCCATGTCGCGGTATGCCTGCAGCATGAAGGGTTCCATCGTCTGAAAATAATCGTCGGGGAAATCCATCCTGCTGACATCGAGCATCAGGCCAATTTCCGGATAGCAATTCAGATTATTTTTATAGCGTTCCCACAGTGCTTGGCTTTTCATGGAGTCCTCTCATTTTTTGATAGCATGAGACCTGCCAGATTTCCAAAACCTGGCAGGTCTTACGGATATTTTGCCTCGCCCGCTGCAGCCTTGTCCAAGAGCCAGATAACATTGGCCGACATGGAGGCGACACGGGACGCCGGATACCAGCTGCCCTCTCCATCCCTGAGTATTTCCCCGACAATACCGGCCTTGCCAACACCCGTCACGAGGAAAACGGTTCGGCGGGCACTGCAAAGAACCGGCAGAGTCAAGGTCACCCGGTAACTACGGAGCTTTTCCACCTTCACGGCAACAGCTTTCCGTTCGGCCATGTGAGCCAGGTCCATCCCCGGAAATAGGGAAGCTGTGTGCCCATCGCTCCCTACTCCGAGGAAAAGCAGGTCGAAAACCGGGATTTCCTCATTCGGAAATGAAGCAGACAGGTCGGCCTCATACTGGCTGGCTGCCTTATCAGGAGATTGTTCACCCTGTATCCGGTGGATAACCGCACCAGGAGCAGAAAGCTTTGAAAGAAAAAGGTCGTCAGCCAGGCGGAAATTGCTTTCTGCATGGTCCGGAGGAACACAGCGTTCGTCAGCCCAGAAGACATGTACCGCACTCCAATCTATCCCGGCGCCCGGGGCCTCAGCGGCCAAACGGCAAAACAGGGCTATCGGAGAAGAGCCCCCCGAAAGTGCCACGGTGAAACGGCCCCGCGCTGCAAGCGCTTCCCGTGCCGCAGCCAGAAACAGTTTCGCCCCCCGGCTGCCGGCCGCCTCGGCGGTCGCGTAGACTTCGATGCCCTTCCGGCCAGTCACAGAGGCCTCCAGCACCGACCATCCTTCTCCAAAAGTGCAGCGGCCGATGCCGGGCCTTCCGATCCGGCCTCATACAGAAATGACTCCGCAGATGTATCGCGGGCTTCCAGGGCTCGGATGAGCGGGGAAAGAAGCGACCAGCTAAGTTCGACGCCATCATTACGGACAAACAGCATCTGGTCCCCCTCCATGCAGTCGAGGAGAACCCGTTCATAGGCACTCAGCGAAAACTCCCGAGGATAGTGAAAGTCGAGGCTCACCGGCATGAGACACATCCGTGACCCAGGGTTCTTTGCCTGGATCTCCAGGTGGATACCTTCATCGGGCTGCACCTGGAGAACCAGGGTATTTGCCTCTATTCTTCCACCTAGAGTCTGGGAAAACATCATGTGGGGTACTGGTCGGAAGTGGATGGCAATTTCTGTCGTACGACGCTTCAGCCGCTTACCGGAACGGAGATAGAAAGGAACACCGTTCCAGCGCCAGTTGTCTATCCACACCTTCAACGCCGCATAGGTTGGCAGGGAAGACTCGGCAGCAACCCCTCGTTCCTCCCGGTAGCCCTTGATTCCGGCGTTGACTGACCCCGCATACTGCCCGGTGACGACGCAATCTTCAAGCATCTCCAAGGGAAAGGGCCGAATCGAATGGAGAACCTTAGCCTTCTCATCCCTGACCCGGTCGGCGGAAAAGAGAGCCGGAGGTTCCATGGCTGTCAGGGCGAGCAGCTGGAACATGTGATTTTGGAACATGTCCCGGAGCACACCAGCCTCCTCGTAATAGCCGGCGCGACGCTCGATGCCGATGGTTTCGGCGGCGGTTATCTGCACATGATCAATGTAGCGTCTATTCCAGAGTGGCTCGAACAGCGAATTGGCAAAGCGGAACATGAGGATATTCTGGACGGTCTCCTTGGCCAGATAGTGATCGATACGATACACCTGGCTTTCCCGAAACGCCCCAAGAAGGATGGTATCGAGATTTCTGGCTGATTCCAGATTGCGACCAAAAGGTTTCTCGATGACGAGCTTGACGCTGGAACCTGTCTGAGAGGCCAAGCCAGATTGGTGAAGGGTTCCAATGATATCTTCATATGCCCCCGGTGGTGTGGCGAGGTAAAATATCCGGTTCCCCCCCGTATCGGCAGCCTTCTCCAGCGAGGGCAGCACTTCGGCAAGATTTTTGCGGTAGGACTCCGAATCACGGTAATCTATTGAACGGTAGTGCAGCCGGGAGGTAAAGTCGTGCCAGCAGGCTTCGTCACATTCCTCGGGAAAGGTCTCCCTCACACCTTCCGCCATCAATTCACGAAATCGGTTCGAATCCATTTCGGTCCGCGCAACACCAAGAACAAAGAATCCGCGCGGAAGCAGACGCTGCCGGAAGAGACGGTAAATAGCGGGAATCAGCTTGCGCTGAGTCAGATCACCGGAGGCTCCAAAAATCACCAGCCCGCAGCTTTTCGGAATCACGATGCGGCAGGCGGGAGCCATCTGTCCCGATGACATGTTTTCATAGAGGGAATTCACGTCCATGGAACGTCCTTTATCTCCGTAACGACCCTGTTAATCACTCCAGCAGACTGACCGGTCTTCGTAATGGACTACCAGTACGCAACAAGGCACATTGAAATAATTACGATTATTCTTTTTCTATTTGAGGCGCAGCAGGGCGCACGTCACCCGCACCAGCCAGGTCAGCCCGTTTATCCTCCCCCGCGGCAAGAACTGCGTGGCCGCCGAACTCGTTGCGGAGAGCGGCCAGAACCTTGTCGCCAAAGCTATCCCCCAAACGGGAACGGAAACGCTGGAAGAGGGAAGCGGCAATGACCGGAGCCGGCACTCCGGTATCGATGGCCTGCTGGACAGTCCAGCGACCCTCCCCCGAATCCTCCACATAGCCCTGTATCGATTCCAGCCCCGGATCCTTGCGAAAGGCCTCTTCGGCCAACTCCAGCAACCAGGAGCGAACTACGCTCCCCCGGTTCCAGAGATGTGCTACATCGGCAGGATCGACGGACTGTCCATAGGGAGACGCCTTGAGGATGGAAAAACCCTCGCCATAGGCAGCCATCATACCGTATTCGATGCCATTGTGCACCATCTTGACGAAATGGCCCGCTCCGGTTTCGCCGCAATGGAGGTATCCTTCTGCGGGTGCGAGGGTGCGGAAGAGCGGCTCCAGATGGGAGAAATCTCGCTGGTCGCCTCCGACCATGAGGCAATAGCCTTCCGTGAGCCCCCAAATGCCACCGCTCACGCCAACGTCCAGATAATTGATAGCGAGAGAACTCAGCCGGTCCCTCCTTCGCACATCATCACGATAGAAACTGTTTCCTCCGTCCAGGATGTAATCTCCGGGAGAGAGGAGCTTGACGAGTTGTTCGATGGTCTCGTCGACCACCTCTCCGGCCGGCAGCATCAGCCAGACAGCCCGGGGGGGAGTAAGCATGCCGACCATTTCCTCCAGGGTAAACGCCGGCCGCGCCCCTTCCGCCGCAATCTCCCTCACCTTCCCTGGAGAACGGTTCCAGACAACCACCTCGTGCCCGCCACGAAGGAGCCTCCGCGCCATATTAATCCCCATGCGTCCCAGACCGGCAATGGCAACTTGCATAGTTACTCCTTCTGTCTGTGACAGAATGATCAAGGTTAAAGGTTGATTGTTTCTAACGTTTTAAAACATTTTCTGCCAGGATTGTATGGGTTAAGGCTGAAAAACCTTTTGTAGGGGCACCCCCCTGTGGGTGCCCTTGATTTGGGCAGGCACGGGGGCCTGCCCCTACCGAAATTTCGAATATGTGAGAAAAAGTTTCGTTTTGTCTTACTGGGGTAGTTGCCGGCCTTTGAACCTCGAACCCGCCATCACGCCGCCAGCGACCCGGTGCAGCTCGAACCCTCGCCGGCGGTGCAGCAGTAGCAATGCTGGCCCAATTCGAGTCTGCTCCCGGTCCGAACCGCCTCTTCCAGATCGTCAATGGTCAGGGTTCTCCCGTCCCGGCCCCTGACCGGCAGGCCGAGAACCTGATTAAAGTCGCAGTTATAGAGAAGACCCTGCCAGTCAACGCTCATCATGGTGCGGCACATGATCGCGCCGGCGGTCTCCGGGTTGAATCGATCGGCGAGGAGATTGAGGTACGTTTCATATACCCCCTTTTTTTCAAGGTAATCGCGGAAGCGACCGATGGGGGAATTGGTTATGGTGTAGAGGTTTGTAAAAACAATGCCGAATTTTTCCGACAGTTCCTTCCGGTAGGCTGCTTCAAGATCACGCTGGGGGCCGGGGAGGAACGGGCCACCCGGATTGTAGACAAGGTTCAGTTCCAGCTCCGTCCCGTAACCAAGTGAGTTAAGCTTTTTCAGCGCAGTGATACTCTTGTCAAATACTCCGATGCCACGCTGTTTCTCCACATTTTCTGCCGAGTAGCAGGGAAGCGATCCGAATACCACCAGCCGGTGCTGCCGGTAGAAATCCGCCAGCCACTCCATTCCCGGTTCCGTGACAACCGTCAGGTTGCTCCGCACGATGCGGCACGGGGATAGAGCTTCCGCAGCCTCGACCAGATAGCGGAACTGGGGATTAATCTCGGGGCAACCGCCAGTCAGGTCAAGTGTCAGTCCGGGATTCTGCCGAAGGACGGCGACAATCTTTTTCGCCACAGCCCGCGACATCTGCTTGTCCCCGGAAGGGGAAGCGGAGACATGGCAATGGGCGCATGTCATATTACAGAGATTCCCAAGATTCACCTGAAGAGTTCTCAGGGAATCAAAGGTAAGAAACTCCTGGTTAACATTTTTCAGCCGATCGGAAAAGGTTTGTGTCATGGGTCTTGTTCTTTCTCCTCTGAAATTTGAGAATCTTCGCCGGAGGGCTTTTTCGCGCCCCTGATCTTAGTATAAACGACTGGTATCAGGGCAAACAATCCGAGCAGGGCAAAGGAGCCCAGCACTCGGGGTGAGATAATTTCCCCCACACTGTTGATGGAGGCAAGACTAGCCCCCGCGTTGCAAAAAACGAAGCCGCCGGGAATGATGCCAAGCATGGTGCCGAAGAAAAATGTCCGCAAGGGTATCTTCGTCAACCCGGCGGCCAGGTTGATGAGGAAAAAGGGGAAAAGCGGCACCAGCCGCAAAAAAAGCAGATAATTGAACCCGGCATTGTCCAGCTCTTTGTTGATCTTCTCCAGCCGGGGACCGAATTTGCCCTGGATTGTATCATGGAACAGATATCTCGCAACCAGGAAAGACAGGGTTGCGCCAATGGTTGCCCCGATATTGGCATACACCGTGCCCATCACTGCCCCGAATACGGCGCCCGCTGCGAGACTGAGGATTGCGGCGCCGGGAAGGGCCAGTGCCGTCTGCATGATATAGATTGCCATGAATATCGCTACGGTAGCCACGCGATGATCCCGATACAGGGTTACCAGAGCATCCCGGTTCTGCTTCAGGGACTCCAGAGTCAGGAATCTCCCCAGGTCGAACCAGAAAAACAGCCCGATGAAGATCGCTGCCAGCAGCAGGATAAGGACTTTTTTTCGGTTCATGCTCAAGCCCTTCTCCAGGAGAGCCAGACCGATAATACCTTTTTCAGGAGTGGGGTCAGCCGGGTCCGGTTATAGGCATCGGCAAGTTTTTTTATTGCCTCTGCCTGGGTTGGGTAGGGGTGGATGGTCCGGCCAATTGCCGAAAGCCCCAGGTTGTTGGTGATGGCAAGGGAGAGCTCATTGATCATTTCACCGGCGTGACGGGCAACAACCGTAGCCCCCAGTATCCGGTCGCTGCCTTTCTTCAGATGTACCCGGGCGAAGCCCTCGGTCTCGCCATCCAGAATGGCCCGGTCAACATCGGACAACGGGACGGTCAGTGTCTGTACTTCGATACCCTGTTGCTCGGCATCATGGGCATACATACCCACATGGGCGATTTCCGGGTCTGTGTAGGTGCACCAGGGTACGGTAAGGGCCGAACTCTTCTGGCGCCCCATGAATAGTGCGTTGGCAATCAAAATACGGGCCAGGGCGTCGGCCGTGTGGGTAAATTTGAAGGGGAAACAGATGTCTCCGGCAGAATAGACGCGCGGGTTTGAGGTCTGAAGACGATCATTGACCTGAACGCCTTTCCGGACATCATAAGCGATCCCAGCCACTTCGAGACCCAGTCCTTCCACATTTGGCGCCCGGCCCACGCCAACGAGGATTTCGTCTACCTCAAGCTCCTCCTGACGCCCCCCGGACTCGAAGCGAATAACCTTTTTCCCTTCACGGGTGGAAACCTGGAGGTCCTGTGCAGGCAAATAGAGGTCAATTCCTTCCCGCAGGAAGACTTTGTGCAAAACCCCTGCGGCATCCGGGTCCTCCCGGGGCAGGATATGCTCCGTGCGATGCCCCACAATACTCACCCGACTTCCAAGCCGGGCAAAGGCCTGTGCCAGCTCACAACCAATCGGACCGGCACCGATGACGGCAAGCCGCGGCGGGATCTCTGTCAGGGAAAACACCGATTCGTTGGTGAGATACCCAGCCTCGGCAAGACCGGGAACCGGCGGGGCGGCCGCACGGGCTCCGGTACAGATGGCCGCCTTGGCAAAGCGGAGCTGTTTCCCGCCCACCTCGATCAGATCCGGTCCGGCAAAGCGACCTAGTCCAAAAAAAACGTCTACTCCCAGCTCGTCCCGGAACCGCAGGGCTGAATCGTGGTGACTGATCCCGGATCGCAGCCTCCTCATTCTCTCCATTGCAGCACCGAAATCAACGACAATTCCATCACCGCCGAAGATCCCGAACTCCCGTGCGGTTCTGATCTCGTGCACTGCTCGTGACGCTCGGATCACCGCCTTTGAAGGAACACACCCGACATTCAAGCAGTCTCCGCCCATCAGATTGCTCTCGATAAGGGCAACCTTGGCTCCCAGGCCGGCGGCTCCGGCTGCAGTCACCAGCCCGGCGGTTCCGGCACCAATGACTACCAGGTTATAGCAGGAAGCGGGTTCCGGGTTGACCCAATCCGCGGGATGGACGTTGTCCCGCAGAATTCTGTTGTGCTCATCCGCGGGAAAAAGCGCAGGTTCGGTTTCCAATGCATGGTCCTCTCACTCAGATTTTTAGCTCTTATTTGCCGGGAAT
>Ga0105099_10000466_pt1 | contig 27712 bp, 25 predicted proteins | sample PPLLak3cmMay2015_2_FD_79138 | JGI IMG/M metagenome (GOLD analysis project Ga0105099, IMG submission 79138) | Freshwater sediment microbial communities from Prairie Pothole Lake near Jamestown, North Dakota, USA - PPLs Lake P8 Core (1) Depth... | ecosystem: Environmental > Aquatic > Freshwater >... | reverse complement strand
TGCCGCCAAGAAACAGATCATTCACCGGGAAGATATCGAGGCGCCGCCTCACGAACCGGGACTGCTGCCGAAGTGGCTGGCGGAGCGGGGAGCCAACCTGATCATCGCCGGCGGCATGGGACAACGGGCGCAGTCGCTCTTTTTGGAGCAGGGGATTCAGGTGGTCGTGGGAGCGCCTTCCGAGGAACCAGAAAAGCTGGTTATCGATCACCTTTCCGGCACTCTTCAGGTCGGGGCGAATACCTGCGATCATTGAGACGCCCCCAGGCCCCGTCTTTTGCTCTGAAATACTGGGAAACGTGTCGCAATTTGCTGTTTTGGAAGCAGTCGGGAATGGAACCCTTGGCAAGTTACTTGTTGGCTGAATATCCGCAGGTCATGGAGGATTACAATTAATTCACCTCTCCGGTGGCATTCTCAATGCATCATGTGCGGGGAGCGGAATCCATTTTCGCTAAAACTGCGATTCCGCCGGGAGGGAAATGATGTCGAGGCGGAGTTTCAGGCCGACCACCGGTTGCAGGGGTATGACGGTATCCTCCACGGAGGCGTCATCTGTGCCCTGCTCGATGCGGCGATGACCCATTGCCTGCTTCATCACGGGGTGGAGGGGGTCACCGCTGACTTGAGTGTCCGGTTTTTGCGGCCGGTTCCCTGCGATGCCCGGCTGCACATCCGGGGGAGGTTGGTCAAATCCCGCCCGCCGTTGTTCTATCTGGAGGGTGAAGTTTTTTGTGACCGGACCCTGTTGGCCCGTTCCGAGGCGAAGTTCATCAAAAATCCATTTTGATTCAGAAAACAAAAGCTGTTTGATCATATCTGCGGCTCATGAAGTGCCTCCCCGCTATTTCATTATTTTTTTATTGACAAATACTCAGTCCTGAATCATAATAGTCAGTGTTGACTAAAAAGAAGAGTCCCATGAAGGTCCCGCTCTACATATTGGGTTTGTTGAAGCGTTTCGGTCCCCAGCATGGGTACCAGATCAAAAAAAATATGGTCATGCATGTGGCCGATTTTGCCCATATCAAGTTACCGACCATCTATTACCATTTGGACAGGATGGAAAAAAATGGCTTGATCGTCTCTTCCCAGGAGAAAGGGGGAAACCGTCCCGAACGATGGGTATACAGTAATACGCCTGAAGGCGAACGGGAATTGCAAAAAATCCTCAACTCCTTTATAAAAAAAGCATACCAGGCTGAATTCGATTTGGATGCCGTCCTTTTTTTCTTTGAATTCAACCGTGACCGGGATCAGATCATTGAATCGTTGAGGTTCCACATGTCTTCAATAAAAAGAACAATTCAGGAACTTGAAATTCATAGGCAAGAGGTGGCCGTGCATTTATCCCGCGAAGAAAACACGATTGCGTCCCTGCTTTTCGCGCACCATGAAAAACATTACCGGGCGGAATATGAGTGGCTCAGTGAAGCGATTCAAGCTCTGGAGGAGGTATAGTATGACCGGAACGAGGGATATCATGGAGATGACCTGGAAGGAGATCGAATCCCTGCCAAAAGATAAGACCGTTTTGCTGGTCACCCTGGCCCCGATCGAAGAGCACGGCCTGCACCTTCCCCTGGGGGTGGATATCATGGAAGGAAAGAAATGGGAAGGGGATTGCCTGAGGAAGCTGGTCGATAAATATCCCGGTCATACCTTTTTATCCATGCCGGCTATCCCGATCGCCCATGGGTGCATCGGGCAGTACCCGGGCAATCTCCATTTCCGCCAGCGGACGGTGCGGACCGTTGTGGAGGAGTGCCTGCGGAATTTCGTCCGTTGGGGGATCCGCCATATCGTGGTGATCGCCTCGCACGGGAATCCCAAGTTTCAGATCGCAGTGGAGGAGGCTTGTCAGAAAATCAACCGCAGACATGGGGTGTGTGCGTTTTCTCCCCTGGGTGCTTTTTTTTCTTATAAGGAATTGAAAATGGATTTGAGGTTTCCCGAGGGTATGCGTGTCCAATTGGAAGCGTATCCGAATGATTTTCATGCCGGCTGGGTAGAAACGTCCATGATGCTCGATATCGATGACGGGATGGTCGGTGACTATCGGAATCAACCCGATACGGATATTCAGGATAAGGAGATGATGTTTCCGGGACGAGTGGAGAAAAAGATCGCCGGTTTGGGTCATATCGGTTCCCCCAAGCGGGCGGAGATATCGCTGGGAAAGGAGATAAACGACCATATGGCCGGTTTTCTCACCGGGGCGATTACGGCTTTTTTGGAGCGCCGGGGATTTGAAAAGTTCCAGCATCATTTTCTGTTCCGCATCCCCTTTTTGCGTACCAATTTCCTTCGCAACCTGGTCATCGCGATCACCGGAGCGGCGGTTCTGCTGGCGGTAGTTTTGCTTTTTTAGAAATCAGTCTGTCCTGGAAGTCGTTCAGTCCATTTTTTGGTGAAATGGTTTTCTCAGGACCGCTTCGGGGATGATTGGAATAGCCCCGATCTGAATTTTATGAAAAAAGGGGTGATAGGTAGTTTTTTCTTGACAAAGCGGGTTTGGTTCACCTATAATCCGCTATTACATGAAATCGACGCGACGCGCTGAATTCTTTTTTATTTTCCTGCTCTTTTTTTTCGGTTTTGTTTCGACGATCAATTTCTTCCACAGCGAACGCGGCCTGGCGAGCAGCGATAGTTGCTTTGCCTGCCAATTCCAGAAGACCGCCCTGTCGGGTTGTTTTCATCTCCCCCTGCTCCTGATCGTCTTGGTGCAGATCCTGAAGGTATTCCGGCAAAGAATCGACCTCCCCTGGTCACCCATTCAGGTGCGCCCGTTCTCGCGAAGCCCTCCCGCCTGACAGATTCTCCATCTTTTTTTTTCCACAGGGTTTTTTCTAATCGAACACCATTTTGGAGGAATCGTGAAAATCGTTGTCATATTGATTGCTGTCATGGTACTCGCGCCGATCCTGATTGCGGAAGACACCGGCACCCTCACCTTGTCCGACTGCCTGCGGATCGCCCTCTCCGGGCATCCGTCCATTCACGCGGCCACTGCGGATGTGCGTGCGGCACGTGCTCGGATCGTTACCGCCGGCTCCCTGTCCCAGCCAGAGTTGAGTTTCGATTCCGACCTGCAACCCCGCCTTTTTTCTTTCCGGAGGTCGGGGGAATCGTATCTGGGACTCTCCCAGACGATCGATTGGCCGGGAAAACTCGTGACCCGGAGCGGAATCGCCCGGCAGGAAGCGCGGGAATCGGGTTTTGAAGCGGATCAGGTCAAGTGTGAATTGATCCTGCAGGTCAAGTTGGCTTTTTTTTCCCTGCTGGCGGCCGAAGAGCAGGCCGCGCTCGGCGCCGAGAACCTCGAGTTGGCCCGGGATTTTTTAACGAAAGCGAAACTGAAGTTTGAAGCGGGCGATGCTCCCCAGATCGAGATGATGAAAGCCGAGGTGGAGACGGCCCGGGCCGAGACCGAACTAATGTTCGCCCGCAGCCGCGTAAAAACCGCCACCGTGACCCTCAATACACTTCTTGGCCGCCCGGTCGGAGCACCCCTGCCGATCAGGGGAGAGATGAAACCGCTCTCCCTGGAGATGGATCCGGTCCGGCTGCAGGAATACGCGCAGCAGCACCGTCCCGAAATCCTTCGGGGGCGGACCGCTCTCAAGCGGTCGAGCCTGGTGCAAAAGCAGGCCGGCCTGGGATATCTTCCGGACCTGACACTGGGGGTGGCCCGGCACCGGATTGTCGGGGAAACCTCCACCTGGGATGTGACGGTTGCCCTGCAATTCCCCCTTTTTTTCTGGCAGGGGTGGCGGGGGGAAATCCGCGAAGCGGCCGCCCTGAAAGAAAAGGCTGCGGCCGAATTGGCCCTGCTGGAGAAAACGGTCCTCCAGGAGGTGGAAATCGCCTGGCAAAATCTGACTGCGATGAATCAGCAGATCCGTTTTTTCGAGGACCAGGTGTTGCGGCAGGCGGAGGAGGTATACCGGAAAACGATGTTCAGTTATCAGGAAGGGGAAGTCGGGTATGTCGAACTGATCGAATCCCGGAGAACCCTGATCGAGACCAAAAAGACCTATACCGATGTGTTGTTTCAATATCAAGCCGCCCTGGGCGAACTGGAAAAAGCCGTGGGACGGACTCTAACGGAGGATCATCATGGGTAAGATCGTATTGTTGATATTCACCAGTCTGTTGTTTATTGCCTGCGGCGGGCGATCGGGAGATCATGAAGCGGCTGCCGGACCCTCTCCGGATGCAAATCGTCAAGCCGGTTCGTTCAGCCTTTCGGCGGAATCGGTCCAAGAGATCGGTGTGAAAACGGCGACCGTCGAATTCCGGGAGTGTCATGCCCGGCTTCGGGCCATGGGGAAAATTCTGACTCCCCAGAATCGGAAAGCGATCGTCGGCTATTCCTTCCCGGCGCGGGTGGCGTTCGGGCATGTCCGGCCCGGTGACTGGGTGAAAACGGGGCAAGCGCTCGTCACCCTGGAGAGCGAGGAGGTGGGCAAGGCGATGGCCGAATTCTTCAAGGCCACCGCTGACAGCGAATTGGCCCGGATCAACCTGGAGCGTGAGGAACGGCTGTTTCAGAACGGTGTGGGAGCGAAAAAGAGCTTTTTATCGGCTGATACCGATTACAAGATCGCTTCGGCGAACCTGGAAGCGGCTGAAAAAAAGCTTCACGTGCTCGGCTTCAGCGAATCTCAGGTGGCAGAAATCGGCAAAACCCACCGGGTGAGCCCGCGTATCGTTCTGTATTCGCCGATCGATGGCAAGGTGGTGACCAGCCAGCTGGTACTGGGAGCCATGACCGAACCCGCCACCGAGATTCTGACCATCATCGATCCCTCGGTCCTCTGGATCGACGCCGAGATTTATGAAAAGGATATCGCCTGTATCCGCAAGGGGCAGAAAGCCGACATCACGGTCCCCGCATATCCGGAAGAAAAATTCGGCGGCGTCGTCAGTTATATCGGGGATGCCCTCAACGAGGAGACCCGGACCATCACCGTCCGCGCCGAGATGGAGAACCGCGAGCAGCGATTGAAACCGGGGATGTTTGCCGACATCCATATCCATATGAACGGTCAGCGGCGGCTGCTCACGGTGCAAACCGAAGCCCTGCTCGAAGACGGGGAAGACAAAATCGTTTTTGTAGCCAACGGGAAGGAATATATCCGCCGCGAAGTACAAACCGGTGCGGTCGATAATGGCTTCACCGAGATCGTCTCCGGCCTGAAAAAGGGAGACCGGGTGGTCGTCCAGGGACATCATCAATTGAAGTCGATGCTTCACGAAGAGCTTCACGAAGCTCATATCCATTAGGCGGGGGGATCATGATCAACCGCATCATCGATTATGCCCTGAATAACCGCCTGCTGGTTCTATTGATGACATTCCTTCTGATGGCGCTGGGGGTGGTCGCCTACCGCCAGATGCCCAAGGACATCTACCCTGATCTGAATGCGCCGCTGGTGAATATCATCACCTCCTGCGAGGGTATGGCCGCCGAGGATGTGGAGAGGCTGATCACCTTTCCGCTGGAAAGCCTGATGAACGGCACTCCCCATGTGCTCCGGGTCCGTTCCGAGTCGACCACCGGCGAATCGGTGGTGACAGTCGAATTCGATTGGGGAGTCGATATCTACCTGGCCCGGCAGATCGTGGCCGGAAAATTGGAGATCGTCGCCGAGCAGCTCCCGGCCGGGGCTTCGCGGCCGGTGATGGGGCCGGTGTCGTCGCGGATGGGAGAGATATTTGAATGCGCTGTGGTCGGGGAAGGGGCTTCGCCCATGGAGCTGCGCTCGGTCGCCGACTGGACCATCCGCTATCGACTCCTGGGGGTGAACGGGGTCTCGTTCGTCATCAACCTGGGGGGATTCATCCGCCAGTTCCAGGTCCGGCTCAAACCCGACATGCTGCACCACTACAGTGTCACCATCGCCGAGGTACGCGAGGCCATCGAAAAGAGCAACCGGAATTTTACCGGCGGAATCATCGCCAAGAAGACCCAGGAGTTTCTGATCAAAGGGGTCGGGCGCATCGAAACGATCGACCATATCGAGAATACGGTGATCACCTCGCGGGGAAATATTCCCGTTTTCGTGAAAGATATCGCCGATGTGGTGGAAAGCGGCAAATTCCGGCGGGGTGATGCCGGGTATAACGGGAAAGAGGCGGTCGCAGTGGTGATCCAGAAACAGTATGGGGGAGATACCCTGAAAACGATCGACCGGATCAAGGTGTTTTTAGCGGATGTTCGCCGCGACCTCCCCCGGAATGTGAGTCTGAAGCCCTACTACGATCAATCCAAACTGATCCTCGCCTCGCTCAAACATGTGGAAATTTCGATGCTGGAAGGGGGACTGCTGGTCGTCCTGGTAATCCTCCTCTTCCTCGCCAATTGGCGGGTCTCGCTGATCGCCTCTCTCACCATACCCATTTCCATTCTTTTGGCTCTGATCCTGATGCATATGGCCGGCGTAGCGCTTACGGTCATGGCTCTGGGCGGACTGGCCATCGGCATCGGCAAGATGGCCTCGGGCTCGGTGATCGTGGTGGAGAACATTTTCAAAACCGTGCAGACCGACAAAGAATGCCGGTCTCCGGTTCTGCTGGCGGCTGCGGGTGCCAAGGAGATCGCCTCGTACCTGTTTTCCGCCAATATCATCATCATCATCGTTTTTTTGCCGCTGTTGACGCTCGAGGGGATCGCCGGCCGCATGTTCCGTCCGACCGCATTTGCGGTTGCGGCCGCCCTGTTCGGCGCCCTGATCGTCAATATCACCCTGCAGCCAATCCTGATGTCGTTCGGCTGGGGCAAGAGGAGCTGCCCCACCCGGGAAAACCGGTTCGTTCTCGCCGCCGGCCGTTTTTATTCCCGCGCCCTCAATTGGTCGTTCACCCATAAAAGGCGGATGCTGCTTTTCTCCGCCCTGATCCTGCTGATCGGAGCAATTTGTTTTCTCTTGTTGGGGCACGAGTTTGTCCCCTTTCTCGATGAGGGATCGATCGTCGCCTCGACGGTGATGCTGCCGGAGACCTCCCTGGAGGAATCGGTTCGCATCGGTAAACGGGTGGAGAAGATTTTTCTTTCGGCGCCCGAGGTGAATGCCGTCTGCCGCACCACCGGTATGGCCGAGGAGTCGGAGCATGTCCATCCCGTCAATCACAGCCACTACCTGATCGAGTTGAAACCCCGCGGCGAGCGCCGCCGCGGCTTTCAGGAGATCACCGGTGGATTGAGGAAGGAGTTGGATAAAATCCCCGGGTTGGTCTACATGTTCGAGCAGCCGATCGCCAACAAGATGGCCGAAATGCTGACCGGCAGTGAGGGTCAGATCGCTCTGAAGTTTTTCGGGCACGATCTGGAGGTGTTGAACGAGAAGATTCGCGATATCCATGACGTGATGAGAGGGGTCCGGGGGATCGCTGATCTGCAGATCGAGCAGACCAGCGGGATTCCCCAGGTGATCATCCGCCTGGAACGGGACAAGATGGCCCGGTACGGCGTTCCCGTCGAGGCGGTGGCCGACCTGGTGGAAACGGCGCTCAACGGCGTCGAGGTCACCGATGTCTTTGAGATCGACCGGATCACCTCGGTGCTGGTGCGGCTGCCCGAAGAATCCCGGCGGGATATCGATGCCATCCGCAACCTGATGGTCGATGTCCCCGGCGGACAGCGGATCCCCCTGTTGCAACTGGCCAGTATCGACCGGGGCGAGGGGCCGCAGACCATATTCCGGGAAAACCTGATGAAACGGAAAATCATCATCTGCAACGTGGTCGGACGTGATATCGGCGGTTTCGTCCAGGAGGCGCGCGCCGCCATAAACCGGCGGGTATCACTCCCCAAGGGGTACTTCATCACCTTCGGCGGTCAGTTCGAAAGCCAGCAGAAGACCATGCGCCAATTGACCTGGATGATGCTCATCGTCGGCCTGGGTGTGCTCGTGGTCTTGTTTGCCTCGCTAAAGTCGCTCCGCCAGTCGCTCTTGTTGCTGTTGAACATTCCCATGACCATGGCCGGTGGCGCCGCAGCTCTTTTGGTGGCCGGTCTGACCCTGAACGTATCCTCGATCATCGGTTTCATTGCCCTCTTCGGCATCGCCCTGCAGAACGGCGTGGTCCTGGTCGGTAAGATCAATGATTTGCGTCGGGGGGGGATCGGACTTCACGAGGCGGTGGTTCAGGGATCGCTGGCCCGGTTCCGGCCGATCCTCATGACCGAACTGATCCTTATTTTCGGCGTAGTTCCCCTGGCCGTGGGCAGGAGCGCCGGTGCCGAGATCCACCGCCCGCTGGCGGTCGTCTACATCGGCGGCTTCCTGGTGGCAATCTTTTTCGAACAAATTCTGTTGCCCATTCTCTATGAGATGACAGCGAGGAAAGAAAGTATTCGTAAAGCGGGATAGCGGTTTCCCCATTCGCGGGCTGGAGCGGGCCGGATAGCGGCGATCCGGTTTTCGATAGGAAATTAACTTTCGGCTTTTTTCGCAGCCGGCTCCAGTCCGAATGGGTGTTCAAGACTGTTTCCGAATAGTTTATCGGTCGGGCTGATGGAGAATAAACCAAGGTTCAGTGAGAATTGTTCCGCAGCCTGTTGTCTGGGGGAATCTCTTCTTCTATAATGACCAGACCGATGCAACTGCGGCTCGATTTTTTTTCATTCATCAACCTGTTCGGCACCCTGAACGGCTTTCTCTTTGCCGCCATATTTCTCCGGATCAGGCAAGGCAACCCCAGAGCCAACCGACTCGCCGCTTTCCTTTTGATCACCATGTCGATGATCGCCGCCGGTTCCTTCTGCTCGTATTCCGGATACCTCAGGATTTTTCCCAAGTTGCAGAAGATCTTTTCCCCCTTTCTGTTTCTGATGGGGCCGCTGCTTTTCTTTTATGTTCGGGCGCTGTTCACCGGTGATCCAGACTCCGGGAGAAAAAAGGCTCTTCACTTCTCCCCGGCGTGTCTCAATGTGCTCTACAACATTCCCTTCTATTTGAAGGGCGATGCGGAAAAAGTGGCGATGTTGGCGCTGGGAATCACTCCCGCAGTCCGGGTGATCCGCATTTTAGCGTTAATCCATTTCCTGACCTATTTTTTCTTCATTCTCCTGGAGATCAGAAGGTTTCGGGCCTTGGCCAGAGAGCAATACTCTTCTTTGTCCCGGTTGAAGGTCCAGTGGATTGCGGTACTCGGTTTCGCCTTTGGAACGATCCTCCTGATCAATATCATCCCGGAGATCACACTGCCGATCTTCTTCGACTTGACGAAAATCTGGGAAGCCTTGCTGATTGTATTTTTAGGCTATATGGGATTGACTCAGCCGGTGCTTTTTCTGAATCGAAGTATCCGGATCGATCCGGGAAAAGCGGGGCAACCGCTCATTTCCGCGGACCGGTTGCCCGTTTATGCGGAACGGATCACGAATTTCATGAAAACAGAAAAACCCTTTCTGGATCCCGACCTGACCCTCAACCTGTTTGCCGAACGGCTCGGGATCCCGGCGAACCATTGCTCTTTCATCATCAACCGCCATTGGCGGATGAATTTCTTCCATTTTGTGAATCGTCACCGGATCGAGGAGTTCAAGAGCAGAATCGCCGCTGCGGAGCTGCCAGCGGCCATTCTCGAAACTGCCCTGGACGTGGGGTTCAACTCCAAATCGACGTTCAATGCCGCCTTCAAACAATATGAGGGGATCACCCCCTCCCAGTACATCAGGGCAAAAACACTCCGGTAAAGTCCGACTTTTTGAAAAATGTAGAACTCGGACGACGCCTTCCCCTTTTTCTGCGAAATATAGGAGTATCTTTTCAAGGAGTGAATGAATGAAAAAAAAGGGAATAATACCTGTCTGGGTCGCTATTTTCATTTTATGCCTCTGTTTTTTGGTTTCCCGAGAAGATGACAAATCAACCGAAGACAAGGTTCAATTCGATGTCTGGGCCCTTATCCAGGAAATCGAAAATTCGATTGGATTGGTAGAAAAAGGCGAGTTTTCAAAGACGGAAAAATGGATTGAGTCCAAACTGTTGAGCAAGGTAAAACTTTCAACCAATGAAATAAAAATACTGCAGAAATACTTGGATGAAATAAGGGCAATCAAAAGCGAATACACCTTATCTTATGATGATGTGTATCGGGAATTGAAAATCAAAATCCCCGACCTTTCAGCACTTGACATGAGCGAATGGGAAAATGAGTACAGCCTCGAATATTACCTGATCGATGGGGAAAAAAAGTATTACTCGAACTGTATTTTTGATCTCTTTCAGGTCAGCAAGGAAGCTGCCAGGCGTGCAAAGATTCCGGATGACCCAGATTATGATGCCAGCAGATACCCTCTTGAAACAATTTCTTCTTTCGAGAGCAATTCGGCTCTCTCCAAAAAGATCAGTGTTGGCTTCAGTTTTTTTCAGGAAACCGGGGATTTTCCTGAGCACACTTTGGTAAAAGCATGGATTCCTTATGCCCGGGAAAACAAGTTCCAAAAGAATATAAGAATTGTTCAATCCAGTGAAAAAAAATATTTGCTACCGAATCAAGCGGATTTGACCTCGATGATCTATTTTGAAAAAACAATTGCTAAAAAAAATGACTCAAATTCAAAATGGAGAGACTTTTTCAAAAAGCCTTCGCCAGATTGGATTAAACCAATGAAGAATTCAATGTCTATCCAAGATACCGCTTTTATCTGTCAATTTATCTTCAAATATGAATCAAAAGGATATTATAAAGATGTAAACCCAGGTGATATCCAACCTTTCCAGGTCGCGGATCGAGATTATATAAAATATACAAGAGAAACAGTGAGAAATCTGTTTACTCCCTATTTACTGAATTTGTCCAAAGAAATAGTCGGGAAAGAGTCCAACGATTACCTGAAGGCGAAAAAAATATATGAATGGGTTTGCAGAAATGTGACTTGGACAGATCCAAAAGCCGTTTTGGGAGATAATGCCGAGTATACTGCAAAATATAAGCGCGGGGATTGTGGTTCAAAATCCAATCTCTTCATTTCCCTTTGCCGGATCAATAAAATTCCGGCCAGATCGCAAGGCGGTTGGAGGATTCAGCCTGCTGGCGAGCACGCTCAGCATTCGTGGGCGCAGGTTTATTTTGAACCTTATGGCTGGCTGCCTGTAGATGTGACTGTTGGTGCCCATCTGATCAACCATCAAGATGAAAGGGTCAGGTATTTTTATTTCGGAAATTGCACACCATATCATCTGATTATCTATGATGATGACACAGAACTCCTTCCGAAAAAAGACTTTACTTGCATCTATGGCGGAGGGTCGCAGCTGGGCGCATTCGAGTGGAAAAACGGTGATATCGAGCCCAATATAAAAATCGACTCGAATGTGGAATGAACAAATCGGGATGGGAGTGGATCAATGAAAAAGATCGTAACGGAGTTCTCCGTGCGTATACCGTCGATGGAAGGGAGCGGTTCGTTCTACTCGATCCCGGTTCAGATCTCCAGTGATTCGATGATCAGGTCGCCGCAGTTGTACTGAGCGCTGGTGGCGGTGAGGACGAGGTCGTACTTGCCCCGTTTCAGTTTCGGGAGCTGGATTTCGATGGGTTTTGCATCGGCTGTAATCGGGAACTCCTTCTGGGTGCTCAGCACCGGTTTCAGGTTCTGATCGACGATGGTCAACTGGATGGTGACGGGGATTGTACCGCTGACCGGTTGCCGGTCTGGAGTGGTGACGGCAATGGAAAAAGTCAGGATCTGCTTTTCGACCTTCACCTGATTTACTGAGATACTGATCGTTTCGTTCCGATCATCTTTAGCTGGATTGGGAGTGAAGCGGGTAACCTGATCCGACCCGCTGACGCGGATGGAGATCGGATCAATCGATCCAGGTACTGGCTGGCAGGTGATCCGGTAGCCAACCTCTTCGCGGGAGGCAACCTGCTGCAGGAAAGCATCGACTTTTTGCATGTCGGTCAATATACCACCGCTGGCCCTGGTCGATTCCACCAGAGCGTTTTCCGCGCTCAGGGAAACCGGACGCCATTCGAACTCGCCGCCCGCTGAAGATGTCCCGTAGCTGCCGGTCAGCCGCAGGGTATGAAAGAGGGCCCGATTTGGGGAAAGAGCAAGATCGGTACGTTTCTGGACCTCCAGTTCCATGTCTCCCAGTTTTTTTTGTAGATCTTGCATACGGTCCCAGATGGTGAAATTGCTCATCGTGTCATCGGCACTGCTGAGCGATCCGCCCGCCAAAGCTCCGTGGACAATCGAAACGAATTGAGACGATTCCTTGATTTGCGGTAGGGCTGTATGCTGGAATAGGGAAACGACCCATGCACCTCCGCCTTGCCGCTCCAGGAACTGATTCAGCTGAACCAGGTTTTGCGGTTGAATCTGGATGTATTGCTGCCGGTACTCCAGGATGAACTGTTTGTAAGCTTCCATGAAGCGGGGGAACTCGACTTGAAAAAGTTCCACGCTTTCCCCGGAGATCGGAGAGGTGTACTCATCGGTGGCATAGAGGGTGCTCAACCCCCGGCGCATGCGCATCGAGAATCGTTCCATTTCCATTTTCATTACGTTCATGCGCAGCTCCTGCCACTTTTGCTCAGTTTCGATCAGCCGGCCGATCCGGCCGATCTCGGCATCGGGGTCGACGAGGAGATGCTCCGGGACGACGAAGTGGTTGGTGACCACCAGCAGCCGGTCGTTGGGTTTGAGGGTGTCGCGGATGAACGATTGCAGGGGAGCCAGCAGGTCGACCTGGGAGCGGGAAACGTTGAGGACGAGGGCGATCGACCTGGGCTTGAGCGGTTCGGGCTGTTGCAGTCTCGATACCACCGGCTCGACCGCTGTCACCGGCAGGGTTTGGGTGCCCTGGGTGAGTTGAAAATCGGCCGCTTGCAGCCCCGCCACTGGCGCACCGTCCCGGCAGACGCGGATATGGATCTGTTTCTCTTGAGCCGGAGCAGCATGAAGTTTCTGGCCAGGTCCGTAAAGCACAACCAGGGTTATGACGATCATAAATTGAATTGGGGCCAACTTGTTTCTCTGAATAATAAGTTTCATTTTCCTCCTCCTTACTCTATTCAACTGGGAATGGAAAGCATTTTTGATTCCACCCTTTTTCTGGGTAACTGTCTTCTATTCAAGACAAAATAGATTTTTTTGGCAAACAGATGGTTTTTGGGATAGTATTCATGTTACGCGATCGGGCATACCCGGGGGGAGTGGAACTCCTTCATCCCCAGTGGCCAAAAGAAAATCGGTCAGTGCATCCAATGGAAGGATGGCGTTCAGGAATGGGTAGGAGTAATAGAAGGTCCGGGAAAAAATTGAAAAGGTGCACTGGCGGTCGCTCCAGGTGCCATCGGAGCTGGCTGTTGACAGGAGGTACGCGACGGCGCGAAGGATCGGATCGGATGCGGCCGGGTACCCGGTGCGTAGAAGAGTGGACAATGTCGCAGCCGTCAGCAGGGGAGTGCTGGCGCCGATCCCCGCTCGGCTTTCGTCGCTGTCGGCTTGGATCGTCTCCCCCCAGCCCCCGTCTCCATTCTGAGTGGAGAGGATGAACCCGATTCCCGCCTTCAGGGCGTGATGGGTCTGGTCCAGGATGCGGTCGGTTGGGATCGGTGTCCATGCACCCCAACGGAATCCAAGCCGGGCCAAGGCCAGCAAAACCATGTCGGTGCCGGGGAGAAAGCCCGCCCACCAACGGCACCACCACCCGCCCTTGGGGCTTTGCAGGTGGATGAAAAAACGGAGGGCGCGGCGCATGGATGGAGCGTTTACGGTCACCCCGCAGTAAGCCAGCCCCTCGACGATGCGGGCCGCTACATCGGCGGTGGGGCGATCCAAAAGTATCTGGGTAAGGATTCCCATGGAGCCCGGCCGGCCTGAAGCGGACGTTTGCTCCCACACCGACCAGCCGCCGTGTCGCCCCTGGTTAAGCTGAAGGTAGGATATGCCACGCTGAATCGCCCGTTCGAGCCGGGACTTCATGGGCGAATCGGCGGTGGGCAACGCCATGCCTAAGGCGCGCAGGGCGAATCCCGTCGAGTCGTTGTCTGGATCCCGGCGAAACGGCTGTCCCCAGGCGAATCCGCCGTCCTCTTCTTGGGCGCCGAGGAGATAATCAATGGCGGGAGCAATGACCGGATCGTTCGCTGTGCCCGACGGCGATAGAATATGAGAAAAGATTGTATGACTGGTATTCCAGACATCGGAGTCCATTACATTCAGAGCTTTGTGACCGTCGGCCGTCGCCACCATCCGCGAGCGCAGATGAGAATACCCTCTTTGGATCGGCGGTGCTGTCAAATCCAATCCGGCTTCGCGGAGAGCCATGAGGTTCAGCATGGGATAAACGGTGTTGTAAAACCAACCCCCGTTTTCGTTCTGCTGTCCGATGATGACCTCCGCAAGCCTGGAGATGGAGCGATTGGCTGGCGATCGGCTGTCTGATCGAATACCCCCGTAGAGGATGGAAATGGCCGGCAGGAGCCTTCGAAACAGGCGACCGAGGCGCAGGAAGAACTGTTCAGACCACCCTTTCCGATGCAGCCGGGCGATGAACCGGGGAGCCAGGAACGGCGTCCACGGAAATGGTGGACCGGCGCCGATATAGGCATTCAAAAGGCGGTCGAAGATGCGGTGATCGAATTCGAATTCGAGGCCGGGGTTTGGCCCCTTTTGCAGAAATTCGTCGGCCCGGTCGAGTATGCGGCGCAGGCGATCCTCCTGCTCGGCAGTGAGCAGATCGTTGCGGCGGAACCAAAGCCGCGGGCGGTGCCGGGGAGCGATGTCACCGAGGACCAGGCGCAGCCCCAGCGTAACCACGCGGGTGATTGCTTTGCCGGATGGTGATCCGGGGAATTTGTAAAATCCACCGTCCGCGTTCACATGGTGGAGCATCGGTCCGATCAGGGCGACCTCATCCTCGATGGCGCAAGGCGATTCGATCAACCCGGTGGCCCGGAGCAGGCAAATGTATACGGCTCCGGAAAAGGCATTGATGTCGAAGGTGTTCCGGCAGCCGCCGTCGGCGGAGATCAGCCCGGGGAGACGGGCTCGGGCGAGGTCGTGGATGCAGCAGGCCCGGCCGGCCAGTTCGAGCACCTCCCTGGCGGAGTCTCTGGAAGTGATGCTGGTTTCGTTGAGAAAAGGAGTCTGTCTTCGGTTCATTGGTCCATTTTTACTTCGCTCCATTATAGCAAAATTGAGTTTTTTCAGCAGTTCGGGCAAAATGGGAGTGAGGAATTTCCAAGTGAAACGGTCAATCATCATCTTTGGTTTCGCTTCGCTGATATCCATCTCCGGAGCCATACCGGCGACGGTGACGGCCCAATGGAGCGTTGATTTCGCTTCCCGCTACATCTGGCGGGGATTCGACCTCAATCCGGTTCATCAGCCGATCGTCCAGCCAGGGGCCGTTTTTGCTTTCGGCACTTCCGGCTTGTCCCTGGAATGCCTCGGGATCATCTCCTTCGCCCACCTGGAGGTCAATGAGATCGACATGACGCTGAGTTGGGAGGGGAAAATCGGCCGGGGAATCTCCTTCGGAGCCGGCTTGATCCACTATGGCCGCTGGTGGACGCCGGGCTTCCGTTTCGGCCGCGATACCAGCCACGAATTTTTTCTCTCCCTGGGTATGCCCGATACGCTTTTCGCTCCCGCCGTCACCCTGTTCTGCGATTTCACCGCCGGCAACGGCATCTACCTGCAGGCGGAAGCGGGGTATTCCATCACCGTATCTGATCGGTTGGAGATCGGTTTTCCCGTCTCTTTCGGCTACAACGGCGGACAGTGGCTGGAACGGGGGGAGAAAACGGGGTTCAGCGACCTGAATGTCGGCGCTTCCCTGGCTTGGCGGACGGGACGGCTGACCATTGCTCCCTACTTATGGGTGACCCGCGTCCTGCTGGAAGCCATCGGCCGCCGCACCCATATCTGGTTCGGCCTCTCCCTGGTGCTGGAGCCGGATCAGGCGGTCGCTTCAGACGACACGGCGGGGAGGTAGAAGATCATCTCCACCTGGGTGCCGGCGTTGCGCTCCGAGAGGATCACCATCTTGTCGGAGAACCGTTTCATGTTGGCGATCCCCATGCCGGCGCCGAAGCCGAATTCACGCACATAATCGGGAGCGGTGGAGTAGCCGCCGCGCATGGCCCGGTCAAGATCCTCGATGCCTACTCCGTTGTCCACCACCCGGACGATGATATGGTCCGGTTCGATGTAACAGTAGATGTCTCCGTGCCCCTTGCTGTGGATGACCACGTTCGTCTCGCTCTCGTAGGTGGCCACGGCGATGCGCCGGCAGATTTCCGCATCGAAGTTCTTTCCGAGGAGAAATTTTTTCAGCAGCGATGCGCCGATCCCGGCCGAGTTGATATCGGCGGTGTCGATCTGGTAGCGGAAAATGACCTCGTGGGTGAGCAACCGCTCTCCAGTGATGGCCGAATATTCGCTGTTGAGGATGGTGTTCCGCTTGTTGTCGTGAATATACAACAGGTTGAATTTTTCCAGGATGCCGTGGAGAATGTCTTTCCGGGTGATGATGCCGCGGACCTTTCCTTCCCCGTCGACGACCGGAAAGCGGCCGAATTTGAAATTGTCGAATTTGTCCACGACCCCGGCGATCGGTTCGTCGATCTGCACCGAAATCGCCGATTGCGTCATGACGCTCCGCACCGGCTCGTTCATGCGGTGGAATTCGAGAGCATTGATGATATCCTCGATGGAGATGATCCCGGTCAACCGCCGCTGGTCATCGACCACCGGCATGCCGGAGATCTTCTTGATCTTCATCATCTCCTTGGCGAAGGCGATCTTCCGCTCGGGGGATACGACGACCACATTGGCCACCATCAGGTCACTGGCTTTCAATCCTTCGAAGATGGCGGCGTACTTGGAGAGGTCGGGGCTATTTTTCATCGCCTCCCCGCAGCCCCATATAGTAGAGCTTGCCGCACGAAGAGTATAGGTATTGGCGGGTGCGCAGAAGGAGGAAATTGTTCTCCCGGGCCATGTCGATCGTCTCCTGAGGAATGTGCTTGCCGCGGACCAGGATCAGGCCGAGCAGGTCGGTCACCAGGGCGGTGCGGATCACCTGGGGGTAGATGTATCCGGTGAGGACGATCATCCCCGGTTTGGCCAGGGCCAGGATGTCGCTCATCATGTCGGCCGCCCCCAGGAGCTTGACGTCGTTTTCCAGCTTGTCTCCGCCCGACAGTACCTCGGCGTTCAGGGTTTCGATGATATCTTTGACTTTGATGCTCATTGACAATTTGTGTTTCTGGTGGGGATATCCATATACCCGCTCAATTCTCGGTGTAGATGTCTTTTTCGTACTCGGTTTCCAGGCGGAGTTTGTGCTTGGCCTCTTCCTGGGCAAGCGCCTGGAACAGGTTCTTGACATCTTCATCCTCCGCCATGGCGGCGAGATCGCTGTAGAGGCGGAAGGAAGCTTTTTCCCGCTTCATGGCGACGATCAGTGCCTCCTGGTAATCCATCTCCGGAGTAGGGGAGATGTCGACCAGGTAATCGACGATTTTCAGGTCGGTCACCTTCTGGGTCGACGGTTTGAAGGTGCCGCCGCTTTTCACCCGCTGGAGCTTTTCCTTATGCTTCATTTCCTCGCCGGCAAAGGAGGCAAAGAGTTCTTTCAAACTTGGAGTTTCCAGTCTATTGGACCAGTCCAGGTAAAAGTCGTGGGCTTCCTGTTCTTTTTCAATGGCGTATTCGATAATCTCATTGATCGAGCGGAACCGGGAGAGAATTTGCATGGGGTTGCCACAGCAGGTCAGTTGTCCTTTTCCTTCCTGAATTTCTTTGACCATTTTTCCACACTGTCCGCATTTGTAAAAATCGCTCATCCGTGTACCTCCTCAATTGGGTTGCTCCATTCTACCATTTCGCCCGGTAAAGAGCAATTCCGTCCGGGCGACAGAGAAGGTGGTCTCGGTCAATGGGTGACCACTTCTTTGATGATCACCTGGAAGAATGTATACTGGTCGTAGGAGTAGACCGCTTCGAAATTCTTTTTCTCGAGTGACCCTCTCTTGAACAGTTCGATGAAGTGGGTGCGGGTGGGAAAGCGAAGGCCGCTCTTTTCCACTTCATACCAATGGGTGTCGAAGTGGATGACCTGGTCGAATCCGGTTTCCACTGCTCCCTGCCGCCGTCGTTCGATGCCGAGAATCGATTCGGGATCGATGTCGATTCTCAGGACCGAGCCGTCGATCTCACTCACCCAGGCGCTTCCCTCCAAGGCCCGCTTCCCGGGTAGAGGAGTGCGGGTACGGATGTCGATGATGATAAAGGGGATTCCGGCGATCACCCGACGGCCGAGTTCCCGGTAGAGAAAGAATGGTTGCTTTTCCGCGGCCAGCAGGTCGATCGGAATATAGAAGCTGAATCGGGAGACAAATGACCGGAGGATATCGTCCTTGATGATCGTCACCCGTTTTTTCCCCCCCGCCACCTGCATCCGGGTCTCCTCGATATTCTGGTTTTCTCCCTGGATCCGGTATTGGAACAGGTGCTCCCGATAATCAGAAGAACCGGCAAGGTCGTTCGGATACTGGAGGATCTGCTCCCGGCAGATGAAATGGTAGGCGACCTGTTCCAGTTTCCGGCAGTAGGCGGCGGCTTTCTGCAGGATGGCTGAAACCGGTTGGGCAGGTTCCGATTTTGCAGTCGCTGCTTGATCTCCGGCCACCTTGATCAAGTTTAATTTCAACTCGTCAAACAATCTTTGGGCGGCCGTATCCTGGTGGCTCGTCTCGGCCAGGTTGGCCATTTTGATGAGAATTACACGATCAGCGGGTGTTCGCTCCCTGGCTTCCCGGTATTTTGCTTCGGCTTCGAGTGGATTTCCCTCCGTCTGCGCCAGGTCACCCAGTTCTTCGAAGATGGCGGTGGTGAGGGCACGATCATCGGCTACGGACGGCACCGACAGGGTTGCCAGAAGCGTTGCTCGGGCTTCCGGAAGATTTTTGCGAAGACACTCGCTGCGGGCGCGGAAGAGAAGAAAAGGGGCATGATCGGGAGCCGCTTGCAGTGCTTTTTGAAACGATTCCCAGGCCTGATCCGGGTGCAGGTCCGCCAGCAAAATCCGCCCCTTCTGAAAATCGTTGTTCATTTCCAGTCGGCTAGCTGGAATCAGCATGGCGGTCAGAGTGACCGGAAGGCTTCCCGCGATTTCGCCCCCGTCCCGGTATTCCCGGTATCCGGAGGCGGTGATCTTATATATGAAATGTCCCAGGCAGCCGCTCCTTTTTCCAGGTATGTGGAACTGCCACTCACCCAACCGGTCGGTCCGGGTGGTTTTGTTGTGGATTTGTGGATAGAAATCGATCTGCACGTGCGCATCCGGGATCGCCCGGCCGGACTCGTCGGTGACGCGGCCCGAGATCGTTTCCGTCATCAGGGGAACGGTGATCAGGCCGATAATCAAAGGAAAAAGCCATATTCTGGTTCGTATCCGGGTGTTCATCCTTTCTCCTAGTTGCCTCATTTTACCATTTTCCGTTTTTGTCGTATCATCGATATGCAGAAATGGAGGCGCTTTCCCGGTGAGGATCGATGAATCGAATTCCCGAATACCCTGATCTGATCGAAAAAAGCCGGTCGGGTGACATGGACGCCTATGGAGAACTGGTGACTGCCTATCAAGCGTATGTAATGGCGCTGGCGCTCCGTTTTCTCAGTGACCGCGAGGATGCCCGGGATATCGTGCAGGAGACCTTTCTGCGGGTATGGCAAAACCTGTCCCGGTTTGACGAGCGGCGGTCCCGGTTTTCCACCTGGGTGTACCGGATTGCGGTCAACCTTTGCCTGGACCGGATCAAGACGGCTAGGCGGAGAAAAAATCGGGAGGAAGCTGCCGGGCTTCCGGATTCTCCCTGCCCCGATCCGGAGACGGTCTGCCTGCAGCAAGAGCTGGTGGATCAGGTTTTGGCTTTCTCCAGGCGATTGCCGTCCCGGCAACAGGCGGTGTTCATCCTGCGTGATCTGATGGATATGGAGATCGCCGCCATCGCCGAACTGCTGCAAACCAACCAGGCGGCGGTGAAAAGCAATTTGTGCGCGGCGCGGCGTACATTGCGCCGGCTTCTGCCGGCCCCGTTCGAAACGAGTGGAGTGAACGATGCGGTGTAAAGAAGCGAGAGATCTGTTGGAGTTGTCCCGCCCCGGCGAGTTGTCCGACCGCGAGAAGCAGAATTTGACCAGACATTTGGATGCATGCCCGGATTGCCGGGACGAATCCAACCGGAGTGTGCGGTTTACCTCCGCCATGGAGTTGGTGCGGCGCCGGCCGGTGATGTCCGAACCGGATGGCGCGCAGGTCGCCGCCATCTTGGCGGTCATCCGCCATGAAAGCTATTCGCAGAGAGGCTGGTCCAGGCGTCCTGAGATTCCCCTACTGATTTCGGCTGCGGCGCTGGGTATCCTGGTGATGTTCTCGTTTTTCCTGTTGCAGATCGGACAATTGACCAGCCGGGTGGCGATTTTGGAAGGGAGCATGGCGGCTCGGACACCACCGCTGGTTGGATCGGACCTGGAGATTTCCAAGCTGGAGGCTGTGGAGCGGATCCTGGCATCGGTCGATCCAGGTGATTCGTCTCAGGCGAAGAGATTGCTCACCCGTTTGGAGTGGATGCTGATCCGCAATCTTCTTCGCCGCCTGGATCCGCAGGAATTGAAAGAGGTGCGCCGGTTCCTGGCGGAAATGGAACCGGTCGATGGCTGGGACCGGATTCGTGAACAGGATATACGGGCATTGATGGCCCGCTGGCGTCGAGCGGAAGACCGATCCGAACGGTTTCCGCGCTTATCCCCTATGACATGAAATGGAGGAAATCATGACCATGAAAAACATGCTGATCCGGATGGGAGGAATATCTCTGATGTTGCTGTTGGCGGGCGGTTGCTGGGAGGAGACGAAGGTATCCACCCGGACGAGGATACTGCCCGACGGCTCCTGCGAGCGGGTGTTCCAGGTGACCAGCGATTCTGAGCAACTGAAAGATTGCCCCTTTCCGATTCCGACCGATGCCTCCTGGACGATTTCCCGGGAAAAGCGGGAAGAGGCAGAGGGAAAGGAGAAAAATACCCGTTATGTATACACTGCCAAAAGACGTTTCGCTTCGGTCGCGAAAATGGCCCGGATTCTGGAGGAGGACACCGACCCGATGACGTTGCGGGTCCAACCCCGGATCCGTTTTCAGAAGAAATGGCGCGGTTTTTTTATTAACTATCGCTACCGGGAGACGATCCCGGTGCTCGAACCGTACCGCCGCATCCCCGCTGTCCGCTTTTTTTCTGCCGGGGAGCTGAAGGAGATCCGGAAACTGGTCCAGGAAGACAAGGATGAAAAAGACTCCCTCTCCAAAGCCGAGCAGGAAGAACTGGAAGCGAAAGCCGCTGACTGGATGCGGCGTTCCCTCTTCGAGGATTTTTTTCCGTTGTTGCTGGTCGAGGTAAAGCGGCTGAACGATCCGGAGCTGACGGTCGAGACGGTCTACCAGGAAAAGAATCGGTTCTATTCCTTACTGAATGACGATTTCCCCAATATCGAAAAAACAGTTCGGCGCTGGGAAAAGGAGATGAAGATGCCGGTGTTCGGCCGCCTGCTCGCTAACGCCCATGAAGTATTCGATCGCTACCAGAAGAAATTGGATATGGCCGAGGGGTTGTGGGGCTATGAGTATACCCTGCAGGTGAGTATGCCCGGGATCATTTCGGCCACCAATTCGAGCGAAATCAAGGGGAATATCGTTTCCTGGTCGGTCAATCCGTTGCTTCTGATGTTCGAGGAGTCGGAGATGACGGTCGAATCGCGGCGGGTCAACCGCTGGATGATCTGGATCTCCGCCCTGCTCGTCCTGCTGGTATTCTTGGCCCTGGTTGTTCTCTTCTGGCTGCGGCGTCGCCGCTGAACCGTGCGGGGATCGTCAGCGCTTGCTGCCGAAAAAGCTGGGTAAAACCTTGGCGAGAATTCCGCGCAAGGGTTTCCAGAGGGGGTTGAGGAAGCCGAGCAACCCCTTCTTCTGCGGGATGGATATCTCGTCGAGCTTTCTCCGGGCGATGGCGTGGTATGGTTCCAATTCCAGAGCTTTGCGGAAGTAGTTTTCGGCGCGGGCATAGAGTCTTTCGCTGCAAAAGAGCATGCCGAGCATGACATAGGGCTCGGCGTTCCAGTCTTCCATCTGGGAGGCTTTGAGCAGGTTGGTCTCCGCATCCCGGCGCATGCGCGGAACCTCCATCTGGCATTGGCCGAGCAGCAGAAAAAAAGAGGGGTTGCTGGCGTCGAGTTTGATCGCTTCTTTTATGACCATGACCGCTTTTTCGTAGTCCTTCATGGATAGCAGTGTCTTGGCTTTTTTATAGTATACTTTGGCTTTGTCGGTCGGGGCTTCGAAAACCTCCTGCACCTCATCGGCTTCCTTGAAGCCCCTTTTTTCGTAGGCGGTCCGTTTCTTGAAATCGTTCAGGGTCGTGAAGGCATTGTAGAGGCGATGGATGATGAATGTCATCTGCTCGCGAAGCGTGTCGTTCCCCAGTTGGGACATCTGAATGGAAGGGAAAGCCCGCAGGTACCGTTCGTGGCTCATTTCGATTTCCCTGCTGGTGGCGGTTTTGCTCAATTCCATCATATCGTAGTAGTTCTGCTGCCGGCAGCGGTCATGGTACGTGGCCACCCGTTTATCCAACGGCATATTCTCCAGTTGTTCAATCAAGGGCATCTTGCTCCTCCCGATCGGTCGTGTTGATCATAACGAATTCATTATAGTCGAAAAGGAAATCAACTTCAATATTCTGATGTCCAGAATCCCCACCTGAATCGGAATCACCTGCATAAGGCAATCGACTCCAACGGCGGATCGCACTACTGATACTCCAATTTCGCTGACTCTCTTGATCCCCCCGGCAGGGGCGTGGAGGAGACGCCCCTGCCGGTTTCGACAAGCGACTTTTTCCGGCGGCGGTTTTGGTTGGATAACCGCGTTTACTATATAAATGGGAATGATCGTTTTTTCAACAAAAAGCCGCCGGGATTTTTTTTGAAAAAATAGTTGGATTTGGCTTGAAACCGGTTTTTGAATGGGGTAAAATTTGTTTTTAGGGAAGAGGGCGGAGGTGTCCCGATGAAAAATGCAAGTACCTGCGCCCAGAGAAGACTGTTCAGTGTTGTCCGGCCGGGGGGTAAAGCTGGAGTGTTTTTTGTTGGTTGTCTGATCGTGATGGGATTCATTTGCGGGGAAAAACAGGTGAATTCCGATCCGGCCAGGCTGTTTCGGGAGATGAAGGAGCGGTTTCTTCAGGTGAATGATTACACCTGTGAACTCCAGGCTTTTTCAGCCAATGAGCGCAAAACCCAATCGGAATTTTATCAGTTGTATTTCAAAAAACCGAAGCAATTGCGCGTGGAGGTGGTCGGTGGTGCCAACAACGGGTCGGTTCTGTTGTTCCGTGCTGGCGGTGACGTACGGGTGAAGCAGGGAAAAGGATTGGGTGCACTCCTGCCGTTGTCTTTCAGACCTGATCACCCCTGGGTGTGCAATCTGCGCGGTTTCGGGCTGCATCAGTCCGACTGGGGGTGGTTGATCGACGAACATATCCAGTTCCTATCCTATTTTTCCATGCGGGATTTGCGCCAGGAAAGCCTCGACGGCCGCTCTACCAGGGTCGTCGAACTGATCTCGCGAGACCCCGCCAAAACGATGAATATGGCCCGCGAGTTGATGTGGATCGACGATCAGTGGCATCTGCCGGTCAAGTATCTGATGTACGATACTTACGGGAAACTGATCCAGTCGATGCTTTGTTGGAATATCCAGATCAACCGGGGGTTGTCCGAGAACCTGTTCACCAACTTCGAGAAAAAGTCGTAAATTGATTTGAGGTCATTTGAAATATCTATCGTCCTACCGGCTTCGCCACCCCCCATACTAAGGGGAAAGGGGGATCTCTTACAGGCCGGAGCATCACTTCCATATCGTCTACTGGAGTTTGCTGAGGTTTCCTGAAACGCCCGTTTCCTTGACAGAATCGGGGGACCTGGTTTATAAGTGCGGGAGGAAGTGCACATGAGGGCTGTTTTCATTGCTGTGGGCAGCGAGTTGCTTAACCTGGACCGGATCGACACCAATTCCCTGTACGTCTGCCGCCGTCTGCGTGAGCAGGGGATCCTGACCGATCTGAAGATGGTTGTGGGAGACAACCTGGAAAACCTCTCCTGGGTGGTAAAAAGGGCTTGCCAGCATGCTCAGTTGGTGATCATTTCGGGCGGTCTCGGCCCGACCGAGGATGACCTGACCCGCGAGGCGGTGGCCACCGCCCTGAAAAAAGAGCTGGTCTTCCGGGAGGAGATCGTCGAATCGCTGCGAGCCTATTTCCGTCTCCGTGGGGTGCGCATGCCCGAGATCAATACCCGCCAGGCGTTCGTCATCGAGGGAGCTGAAATCCTGGAGAATACGGTCGGCTCGGCTCCGGGACAGTACCTCGACGAGGGGCATTGCCGGATTCTGCTTTTCCCCGGACCCCCGAACGAGTTGGTCCCCATGTTCGAATCAGCCCTGGCCGCACGGATCGAACCGCTCTCGAATTTTTTCATCTATTCCCGCACCCTGAAATTGGCCGGGATCTCCGAATCGGCGGCCGACAGCCTGCTCGCTCCCATCTATTCCCCCTATGCCAACCCGATGACCACCATCCTGGCGTCTCCGGGGGTGATCGAGATTCATCTGCTGGGCCGGTCCCGCAATTCAATCGACGAGGCCCGCCGCCTCACCGACGAACTCGAGGAAAAACTGGCCGCGGCCGCAGCCCAGTTCCTCATCACCCGCGACGACCGAAGCCAGGAGGAGGTGGTGGTCTCGGCTTTGCGGGAAAAGGGGTTGTCTCTGGGCGTGGCTGAAAGCTGTACGGGAGGGGGTCTGGGGGCGCTGATCACCTCCGTCCCGGGGAGTTCCGAAGTATTCCGTGGCGGGATCATCGCCTATGATAACGCCGTCAAGGAATCCCTCCTGGGTGTGAGTCCGGCGACACTGGAGCGGTTCGGTGCGGTTTCGGCCGAGACGGCCCGGGCCATGGCCGTGGGTGTGCGGGGCTGCACCGGTGCGGCGCTGGGAATTGCCATCACCGGTATCGCCGGCCCCGGCGGGGGCAGTGTGGAAAAACCGGTGGGGTTGGTTCATATCGCGCTCAGTGACGGCGACGTCCACCGCGAGGAACGGCACCTGTTTTCCGGTGACCGTCCGATTATCCGCACGCGGGCGGCGCGGCAGGCCTTGACCATGATTTTCAGGTACCTTCATGGGCGATCCCCGGAACCCGATCCCCGATGAGGACGATCCGCTCAGCCGGGACTATTTCTACCGGCGGCGGGTGATCGTCCGGCAGAAGAAAAAGGGCTACCGGTTTTCGCTCGACGCCCCGCTACTCGCCGATTTTCTCCCCCCTTCGCCCGGCCCCGTTCTGGAGGTCGGTTGCGGATCCGGCATCATCTCCCTGCTGGCCCTGTATCGGCGGAAGTTTTCCAAGGTGACTGCGGTCGAGATCCAGCCGGGGATGGCCGCCATTGCCCGGGAAAATGCCTGCTTGAACGGCATGGAGGAAAGACTTCAGGTGGTCTGTGCCGATTTCCGGACCATGGACCTGAAGTCCGGATCGTTCGAGATGATCTTTGCCAATCCCCCCTTCGAGCCGATGGGAAAAGGGCGGTTGAGTCGCCTGGAGGAAATCCGCCTGGCCAAATTCGAGGTGACCCTGACGATTGCCGCGTTACTCGACCGGGCGTCTATTTTGCTCACCCCAACGGGGAGGGTTTATTTCATCCATCCCCATTCCCGTTGGGCCGAGATTCAGGAACTTACTTTGCGCCTGGGATTGCATATGGTACAATGGCGGGTAGTCAGACCGTTTCCCGATTCCCCTCCCGATCGTGTCCTGGTCGGCCTGGGAAAAGCGCCCGGCACCGGGATGGAATTGACTCCATTGACCGTTTTTACGGAACCGGGGCAGTACAGCGACGAATTGGAACGGATCCTGTCCGGAGTTGATCATGATTGAGCATTTACGCGAGCTGTTCCGCCATCGGCAATTGATCTGGGTGCTCGTTTCCCGGGAGTTGAAGGCCCGCTACCGGGGCACCGTCCTCGGTTTTCTCTGGAGCTTTATCAATCCGCTGCTGCTGATGACCGTATATACGGTCGTCTTCGGTTACATCATGCCCGGCGCCCGGCTGGGCGGATTCGAAGACAACAAATGGATGTACGCCCTGTTCCTCTTCAACGGCATCCTCCCCTGGACCTGGTTCTCCTCTTCCATCATCGAGTGTTCCAATGTCCTGATGGTCCACGGCGCCCTGATCAAGAAGATCAAGTTCCCCATCGAGGTCCTGCCGATCATGGTCGTCATCACCAACATGATCCATTTTATCTTCGGACTGCCGATCCTGATCGCCTTCTTCCTGATCTTCGGCAAGGCCCTCTCCTGGTGGGTTCTGTTTCTGCCGATCAGCATGATCATCCAGTTCTTTTTCACCCTCGGCCTCGGATTTCTCATCTCGGCCCTGGCCGTCCATTTTCGCGACATCAAGGATATCCTGACCAACCTGATCACCATCTGGTTCTTCGCCACGCCGATCATCTACGCCATGGAGGCGGCGCCGAAGGCCGTCCAGACCCTGCTCAATCTCAATCCCATGACCCACATCATCCGCTCTTACCAGTTCGCTTTTTTCCTCGGGTCCCTCCCCAACTGGAAAAAACTCTCGGTGACCGTGGCCGTGGGGCTCCTCTTCTTCTATCTCGGCTACCTGCTCTTCGACAAGCTCCGCGACACCTATGTGGAAGAGGTATGACATGAATGTAATCGAGGTCAACGATGTCACCAAGTATTACAAGAAATACGCCGACCGGCACAAGTTCCTGACCATCAAGAGCGCCCTGGTCAACAAGACACTCTTTGCCGACCTGAGATCGGACGAGCGGTTCGAGGCTCTGCGCGGCGTCAGCGTGGAGGTACCGGCCGGGCAGACGCTGGGGATCATCGGCGAGAACGGTTCCGGTAAGAGTACGCTGCTCAAGATTTTGGCCGGGATCGCCAAACCGACCGGCGGCACCGTGGTCACCCAGGGACGGATTTCCGCCCTGATCGAACTGGGGGCTGGGTTTCATCCCGAGATATCGGGACGGGAAAACATCTTCATCAACGGCATCATCCTCGGCCTCGGGAAAAAGCAGATCCAGGAGAGGTACGAGGAGATCGTCCGCTTCGCCGAGCTGGAAGATTTTATCGAGAGCCCGGTGAAAACCTATTCCTCGGGGATGTTTATGCGCCTCGGGTTTTCCATCGCCATCAATGTCGATCCCGACATCCTGCTCATCGACGAGGTCCTGGCCGTGGGTGACGCCTCCTTTGTCCCCAAGTGCCTCGATAAGATCAACGAGTTCCGTCGACGCGGCAAGACGATCGTCTTCGTCTCCCACGACCTGGGGACGGTGGAGCGGATCTGCGACGAGACAGTCTGGATCAGGAACGGCCTGGTGGAGATGCAGGGTTACCCCAAGCGGGTGGTCGACGCCTATCTGGAATACATCGGCAAGAAGGGGGAATCTCGCTCCCTCTCGCAGCATGAGCAGGAGCAGCAGACCCACAGCGATGGCGAGAAACGGTGGGGCAGCGGCGAGATCAGCATCGGGAACGTCCGCATGTTCGCCGCCGGCGGGCGGGAGACCTATGCCTTCGACT
>Ga0105099_10000464_pt1 | contig 27756 bp, 31 predicted proteins | sample PPLLak3cmMay2015_2_FD_79138 | JGI IMG/M metagenome (GOLD analysis project Ga0105099, IMG submission 79138) | Freshwater sediment microbial communities from Prairie Pothole Lake near Jamestown, North Dakota, USA - PPLs Lake P8 Core (1) Depth... | ecosystem: Environmental > Aquatic > Freshwater >... | reverse complement strand
TTGCCCCCCCCCCAACCACGGCCCCTGTAGAGTCATAAACCCATAGTTTAAAGCTCCCATCAGCAATTCTGTCCTGGTAATCAAGGCCTGAATCGCTGGTACCAAGCTCCTCGCCTGTGTCTGTGACTGCGTATGTCCCTGTTAGCGTAGATAAAGCTGCAAGACCGGTTCCCTGGCTGTGCTGTGAATTTACAGACCAGGCGAATTCTTTGGCAAAAGCATCGAGATCCAGTCTATATTTGGCAAGAATCTCGTCGCGCATGTCGAGCCATCCTCCCAGTTTTCCATCGCCGATATAGCCGGTAATATCTCTATTATTTCCGTCGGAACCCTGCCACTCAACTCTGTTTCCGTTTACGCCTCCGAGGGTCAAATCGTAACTGCTGTTACCGCTGACGAGAACACACCCTCTGGCTGTAACAATCGTGATAGATCCGTTCTCCTGCTCGAAGGATTTCGTATCAATGTATCCGGAAAGCTCTGTCAAAAGATCATTTCGCTTATCCCTCAAGTCGTTGGCAATACTGCCTGCTTCCATTCCGGGAATTTGTCCATTAATTTCAGAAATTTCACTTGTAATCTGGTTAATTTTGCTTATGCCCGAGCTAATGGAATTGGTCAAATCGATGTCAAGTTGAGTCATTTCTGTGTCGAGAAGATTCAACTGCTCCGACAACTGGACGCTGTATTCGTAAAGAGCGCTGCGTTCGGAAGAGCCGGACGGATTGTTTGCTATATCCTGCCACAGATTCCAGAAACCGGACATCAAATCGCTTATGCTGGTCTGAGAATTTTCGTTAAAAATCCCCTCAAGAATTTTCACAGAACTCTCCATCTCTTTGGAAGAGAGCAGGCCTGACTGCTGCTGCATGAGCCTGTTTTCAACAAACTGGTCAGAAGTCCTCATCACAGTGCTTGTGTCAACACCCCGGCCAAGAAGCAGTCCTCCGTAGACCCCGGGAAGTTTTGCCTCGTAAACCGGATTCTGTCTGGAATAACCTTGGGTATTTACATTCGCAATATTATGAGCCGTTACATCAAGGCCGTAACGCTGCGCAGACAAGGCATCTTTGGCTATATCAAATACCAATCCCAAGCTTGACATGATCAGACCTCCCTGCTCAATATCATGTTGCTTCTTGACTGGTTAAGCCTGCGTCTGTCGTTATATATGACATCCTGCCGGGCCTGGCCCGAAATAATTGATATTATTTCATCAAGAAATTTCAGTGAATGATCCACGGTACGCACATTTAATTTACGTATTGCGTCTATCTCATTTTTCAATTTATTGAGCGTATGATATAGTTCATAAAATTTTGACCGGGCGTTTACCGGCAGGCGTTCCATTATAAGGACCGGAGCAAGATGCCGCTGACCGGGTTCAAAATGAGCGGCAGCAAATATCTTCTGCCGTATGGAATCTATCTTTAAACAGAGCTCATCTTTTTCCTTTGATATATTCCACAGGTTGTCCAGATCCATATTGATCAATGCTTCTTTTTCCTTTTTAAAACAATTGAGCAGATCATCATAAAGAAGTATCTTTTCGCACAAACCTTTCTCGTATAACTCAATTATCGCATCTTTCATAAAACGAACCCCCTGGGTCAGTTATCGGTAAATTCAGTCTTTTTCTTTAGCAGCCGCTGCTAATTAACTATTGTATATCAGGCTATTTCGTTAGGAGACGTTACAAAAGGACCTGTACTTTTTTTGATCCTTTCATTACGGCTCCTCATGCCGTTATTGGCATCTGTATAACTACTTTATTTTTTTTACAGCTGCTTATCCTGTTTATCGGGATCAGATCAAATACCACCTTGTTTTCGCTCTTCAAGCTTATCCAAAAATACGTTCGCGAGTCCTATTCCTCCGCTCTCTGCGATTTCATCACTCAGCTTTTCATCAAGCATGGCATACAGTATTTTACTTTCATGGCTTTTGCCAACCGGATCAATCCCCGAAACACCAGCCCGCATAGTTTTGAGCATATATGACAAAAAAATCGACTCAAAGTCAGCACATGCCTTTTTAAGCTTTTCCTGTGAAGCGTTCTTCATATTATTGACTGAAACAGGGAGTGGCACAGCATCCTTTACAATCATATCCGCCTCCTCTATATTATTTCCAGCTCAGCCTGAAGGGCGCCAGCCGCTTTAATCGTCTGTAGAATGGTAATAAGATCCCGCGGTGTAACCCCAATTGCATTCAGGGCCTTCACTAGCTCACCGACGGTTCTTCCGCTCTCAAGCAGAAGCAACCGCGCCTTTTCCTCTTTGACGTCTATTTCCGTATCGGGTGTCACAACAGTAGCTCCACCGGGCGCAACGACTGTGCCGTTTGCCGTCTTAATGGGAATCGAATTTTCGACTGACCGGGATACTCCAAAAGGCATCGGTTGCGAAACATCCTTATTTTCTTTAATTTGTATGTTCAGGTTTCCATGGGCAACGGCAACCACCGAGAGCCTGACATTCTCTCCGATCACAACCGTTCCTGTTTTCTCATTTACGATAACCCTAGCCACCACATCGGGCGTGACATCAAGGTTGCCCAGTTGAGCGACCAGACGAACAACATCATTTTGAAAGACTTCCGGGACCCTTATTTTAAGAGTTCCTGAATCCACTGGGCTTGCAATGTCTTCTCCGAAATGAGCCTTGATCGCTTCCGCGACCCTTGTGGCAGTTACAAAGTCCGGATTTTCAAGCATAAGTATCAGTTCTTTTTTATCTTCCAGCGACAAAAGCACCTCTTTCTCGACTGAAGCACCGTTGCTTATCCTTCCGACAGTTGGATGATTCTTCGTAACTCCTCCACCTGCATCACCACCGGTTCCATAACCTCCCACAACAACCGGGCCGTGAGCAAGTGCATATACCCTGCCATCAACACCTTTCAAAGGTGTTAGCAGCAATGTTCCGCCCTGGAGACTTTTGGCATCACCAATTGAAGATATCATTACATCTATCTTTTTTCCGGTACGGGCAAAGGGAGGAAGTTCAGCATTTACCATGACAGCAGCAACATTGCTGACCTTAACATCCTGAGGATTCACGCGTATTCCCATTTTTTCCATCATGTTAGCCAGCGCCTGAATGGTAAAACCGGTGCCATCCTTGTCCCCGCTGCCATTAAGGCCGATTACCAGGCCATATCCGAAAAGCTGGTTTGTCCTGATCCCTTTAATAGAAACCAGATCCTTTATCCGGGCCGACATAACCATTGAAGGAAAAAGCAGGCTAAGCATCAACATCGATAAAAATATTATTTTAAAACGGCCAGACATAATCAATAGCTCCCATCAACCATCCGGGTTTCTGTTTATCCCCCACCGGGCCTGTTCCGGAATATGCAATCCTGGCATCGGCCACATAAGCTGAAGAAATTTCGTTGGACGGACTGATATCCTCGACCCTTATTATCCCCGAGATCGTAATATATTCCGTTTCATTATTAACCCTGATTTCCCGTCTTCCGTTAACAAGCAGGTTGCCGTTCGGGAAGACCTTTACAACTATGGCAGAGACATAAGCCTGCACATGCCCGTCCCTGTCACTGGAACCCTTTCCGTTGAATTTCGTGCCCAGGGAGGCAAGCATAAGGTCTTCCGTCGCCGGATCCGCCGGAAGCCCGAGCCACTTGTTTTTTGCCGCCAGGTTCTTCATAAAACCCAGAACCTCCAGCTTTGATGCATCAACACCTGAAGTCCGGCTCGTACTGGTATTTGCATTCAGTTCTGCCTCCGGATCTTCAACGATCCTTACGATAACGATATCACCCACCTGTCTTGCCCTGCTGTCCGCAAAAAATGTGACCCCTTCGGTTTCGGACCATAAAGACCCCTCCGCTCTGTGCGTTGACTGATAGGCAATCGGAGTCATTCCATGGGCTGCGCTGTTTTCCTGGTCCCTTGCAGCCTGTTTGATATTCTGGAAATCGGCAGCACAACCTGTTAACAAGCCCATCATAATAAATAACGATACGATCTTTTTTGCAGTCATTTTACCCTCAAAAATCAACCATTACGGTTGAATCATTAATCACTCTTGCGTTTATATTCCTCTTGCTGACAGCGTTCTGAACCCTGATATATTCACCCAGATAACCTTTCTCCATAATTCTGCCGGGAGCAGTCACTCTTATACCTCCCATCTCTGCCAGAATTGTTACCATATCCCCTCTGTTGACGATCGGCGCCCTTTTCAGCATTCCTTCCTTCAACGTGTCGTTTTCCTTAACATCATGTTTGAGCATGAGCCCTACCGCCTGATTTATATCCGTCAAAATATCAGGATGAAGGCGGGAGATATTTTTTTTTGCCATGTATAAATCATTTTTTATAATGACTTCTCCCTTATTAAGACGGCGCGAGGCGCATACCACTGAATCGAACACGTCAATCCATCCTGAAAGCGTAACCTCTGTTCTGGGTAGATTATCTACACTGACTATGGCGATCAGCCGAACATACCCGGATAGTCGTTCTTCACGTTCTTTCTGGAAGAGTTTTAACGATACTTCCCCGGCAGGCAGCATTTTATTGCCGGTAACCGTAAACTTGGAAATAATTATTTCGATATTATCCTTTTCAATCCGGGAATTAATATATTCCCCAAAAGCATCTTGAAATAGGGATTCCGGAATTGTCTGGCCGGAGGGGTTCCCGGTCTTCGAAGTTTCCACCGTGTCAAAGGATTTCGCTTCGAAAGCGAAACCCGACAAAAGTAAGCAGGTTAGAAGAAGGACCGAACAGACAAATTTCATCATGATTGTTACCTCTTTATGTTATTTGCTATCTGCAGCATATTATCCGCTGTCTGAATCGACTTGCTGGAAATCTCATAAGCCCTCTGGGCCATAATCATAGCAACCATCTCTTCAACCACATCCACATTCGACATTTCGATAAATCCCTGCGCAATAGTACCCATTCCGTTCGATCCGGGTGTCCCGGCAATGGCTTCACCTGATGCATCGGATGCCCTGAACAGATTATGCCCCATGCTGTAAAGACCTGCCGGGTTCGCAAACGAATACAGTTCTATCACACCAAGCACAGTTGCCTGTCCGGAAGGATTAATAACCGATACAGTTCCGGCTTTATCTATCTTGATTGTAACCGCATCTGCTGTCGGAACCGACATTGCCGGCTGCAATTTATCTCCGTTCGGGGTACAGATGTTCCCTTCGGAATCCAGTTTAAAATTACCGGCCCGGGTGTAAACTTCCTCTTCATTACTTATTACCTTGAAGAAACCTCTCCCCTCAATGGCCAGATCCAGTTCATTCTGCGTTCCCTTGAAGTCCCCCTGCATAAACATCTTCTGAACACCTACAGGCATTGCTCCCATACCGATTTGAATACCGGTTGGGATCTGATCCCCCGAGGATGTTCTCGATCCCCCCGGACTCAAGGTCTGATACATAAGATCTTGAAAATCCGGCCTGCTTTTCTTAAACCCCACAGTATTGACGTTTGCCAGGTTATTGGAAATGACATCAATCATCATTTGATTGGAGCTCATTCCGGATGCCGCCGACCACATTCCACGCAACATAAATGCCTCCTCTTTAATTACAATAATTCAGGGTCGTTGACCAACTTACTTGTAATTTCGTCCGTATTCTGAATTGCCTTTTGGATGGATTCAAACGCCCTGAAAGAATCAACCATTCTAATCATCTCTTCCGTTACGTTCACGTTGGATTTTTCTATATATTTATGCTGAACATCCACCTTTTCAGCAGTCAGGATGTCTTGTTCTTTTCCACCGTAAACATAATAATTCATACCCTCTTTTTTGAGAAGCTGCGGCTCCTTAAAATCTACAACCAGCAATTTATCACCGGGGCTGCCGTTCTCGCTGATTTGTCCGTCACGACCTATGCTTAGATCCCCGCCGCTTAACGTAATAGGCCCGTTTTGTCCAAGCACCTGATCGCCATTATGATTTACCAGCATTCCGTCCCGACTGAGGCTGAAAGCGCCATCCCGCGAATATTTGATTCCGGATGGCGTCTGGATCTTGAAAAAACCGGGACCGTTCAGCGCAACATCAAACTTGTTACCAGTACTGACGACAGGACCCGGAGAGAAATCAACGGCGGTCAATATCTTCATAGAGAGAGCTTCGTCAAACGCAAGAATATCTTTTTTAAATCCATTTGTGTTGACGTTTGCCAGATTATTAGAAAGAGTATCAAACCGAAGTTGTTGTATCAAAGAACCGTCAATTAACCCGTAATTGCCTGATATCAATTTTTCTTCTCCTCGATTAATATTGTCATTGCATGTTACAGATATTTACAGCAATTTTAGTGCCAGATCGGAACCGATCTGAATATTTCCTTTCTTCAATGGAGATTGCTTTGTTCATAACAGGCTTTGTTTTCAGTTTGAAGATCGCAAAAACATAAAACATTAAAAAATATATAATATTTTCGATGTGGTTCACTTTGTGTTCTTCATGTTCTTAATCAGCATAAAACGGGTTGCTTTTTTTATATATGCCATAATTATTGATATGACAGACTGGATAAGGCCGGCCTCTATTCCTGTCAAAGGGGAAATATTTGCCTATCCTGACATTCCTTTCCGGTTCAGGGAATAGACAAAAACGAGTATTTCCGAGACAACCACATACAGTTCAGGAGGAATCTCACTATTTAATTCAAGTTCGGATAACATCTCAACCAGATCCGGATCATTGTGCACATGGATATTATTCTCTTTTGCAATCCGGATAATCTTTTCTGCAATCTTCCCCTTACCCGCCGCAATTACCCGTGGCGCCCGTTCCAATCCTGGTTTATACCTTAATGCTACAGCTTTATCGTATTCTTTACGGGAAGTCATCTATGCCACCAGGTTGATATTGTTATCCTCTGTTTGAATCATTTCCATTAAAAGCGGCTGTGTTACAATTTCAGATTTTTTCAGCATGCACCCGATGCTTTGAATTATAAACCCTCTCTCTTCAAGACTTTTCCCAAATTCGGGAATACCGCTTTCGACCAGCTTAAGGGTCTCCCTGACAGCAATTTTAAACACTCCCTCAATCATTTTTCCCTTAATGGCGAAGTCGGCCCGGATCGGCCCCAGTTTTGATAATTCCAGTAATAAAGATATCTTCAACGGACGCTTCCCTTCGGCTGAATCTTCATGGCCTTCTTCTTCTTTTTGCGGAAACTGCAAGAGGAGCTGGACTATCATAAAATGGCCGTCAGGGATTACAACCGGAAGAGGAATGAATATCTTTCCATCCTGTTCAAATCCCAAACGATCCAGAATCTGCATGTTTTTCATTGCAGAGAGCAATCGCTGGGCATCGGGATACTCACCATCAGTTTCCGAAATGAGCCTTAAAAGTAATCCTTTCAGATCACTGTCGATAAGTTGTCTGATTTGATTGCTGTCAATTGCCTTTTGTCCGGTAATATTTTTTAACTTAGCTTCCCAGAATATACCCGAATTTTCGATCATTTTTCGCAAAGATTCCGGATTCCCATCGTTTAGTAACTTCCCCGGTAAATCCTTTGCAATTTGATTCCATAACGCTTTTTCCGCTATTAAATTTCCACCGGCATTGATTTTATCAAAAACCGATTTCCATAGATTTTCTTTCAGAGCCGAGAGTATGACGGAAACATTGGATATCCCTGGCCTGTCATGCCGGGTATCAACCGGAGTAAGAACCGGAACGGGTAATAATTCTTTTACTTTCATTTCCAGAAGGTCGCCGGATTTAAGCCGGATTCTTGTCCCGGCGGTATAATTCCGCCCATTTATAAGCAGGATAGCTGTTTCCGAATCGAGAACTTCAAGAACTTTCCCTTTGATAATTTCGTTTTCAACAAAACCGGAAGATTCTCCGGAGCCTTTCTGTTTTCCGGAAATAATTGAAATGTTAAGAGACGACAAATTATCGAGCCCGATCAAGAGATACCTCTGTTTTAATAATTAGAAGTCGTTTCAAAACCCCGCCTGAGGTCTGATAGCTGTGTTGCAAGCCTCTTCAAAATGCTCACATACTGACGTGTATGCTGCGCTTTTTCATCGGCTTGCGCCTTGCTCTCAAACCTGATCCAAGGTTTTGAAATAACTTCTAGTTTCTGGATGGACACTAATTAGTGTCTATCCGGAAACTAATGATAGACACTATCGCGTTTCCAATTCGGAAATCGGCAATTTTGGGCAAGCTCAAGGAAATCAAGGGATTGCGAGGAGGCATACGCAATGTATGCCGCACAAGTAATCCCGTAGATTGACACAGAGATCGCACAAAAGGGCCATTTCCGGATGGACACTAATTAGAATTCAATATTTCCCGGCCTATTCTTTAAGTCTTTCTTTACGGACAGCCACTAAATCAAGCACGAGTTTTATCTCGCCTTTCGGTATTAAAAGCCTGTTTGCAATTTCTTCGACTTTAAATCCTTTGCCGGCCATTTCAATAATTTCATTCTGCCGATGGGAAAACGATTCTGCCTGCTCACCGGCCTGCAGAAGCCCAATCTCCTTTGCCAGTAATGTATCGGCCCTGTTTAACATGACATTAAGATGATCAATCCGGTTGTCCAGTTGCATGCTGAGTTTTTTGATCAGATTGTATTTGATCCTGATCTGGTCCTTAAACTGTCCGCTTACCTTGTCAGCATCACCTATCAAGGATTCGAAAAGGCTTATTCCCTGTTCAAATACCTCTGCCTTAGGTATTAATCTGATTTTCCTGATAAGGAATACACAGATTCCCAGAAGAACAAAATCAATGCCTATTAAAATGACAATTAAATATTTCAGATCAAACATTATGGTCTCGTATAAAGCAATTTTATTCTGCTTTGCGGCAATCTATATTCGACAACCTCGTTGGAAGTTGAAAAAATCAGGGATCGGGGATCTGTTGCCGGGAAATTCCTGTTCCCCGATCCCTTGCCCCTGACCTCTGTTAACAATTATATTACACCGTAATATCTATAAGATGATCACCCGAGGGTTCTGTTTCTTCATCAGGAGTTTCTTCCTCGCAGTCTTTTTCTCCTTCTTTGCGATCCTTCATGTTTTTCATTTGATTATCCTTATTGATTTCAACTTTATAGTCCAATCGGGGTTCCGGCACCTTTTCTTTATCTTCTTTTCTCAAAATTTCAGCGTGCTGAACAACATACTGCTGGTTTAAATCAAGGCTCTGTTTTCTTACGTTATGCACTTCCTTGACCGCAGTTCCCTGGCTTAAAACGATATTCATATTGGTCGTACCGGACATTTATCAACCTTTTTGGTCAGTCATCAAACAGCTATGAATTTTGTAACAAACACATCTTTTATATTCCCATTTTTCAGAAGAGCGTTGACTTCCATGTATATGTGTTTTTTTATTTCCGCCGGTGATGGTATTGCTTTCGTCCTTTCAACTTCGTTCAGCAGAATATCATATATTGCCTCTCTGATCCGGTTTTGTTTCTCAGTCATTTCGCCATATAATTTTTTATCCGGAACATCGAATGTTACTTCCACAAGAATATATGTATATTCTGCAGTGTGTTCAAAAGGGACAATAAACGGATAAACCAGCGACCTGTCTTTAACGGTCGCTGATATCTTTTCCTGCTGCACCTTGATATCTTTTACTTCCGGTTCTTTGTGAATGACGCTGTAAGTTGTCAATGAAGCAAGGCATATCGCCAGAATAACCAGACCTGTGATGTTTCTCTTAAATTTATTTTTTTTATCAGTAAAGCGCGCGTGTTGTTCACTGGCTGTTTCTTCCTTTTTACCACCTGATAAATCAGGATCGTTTCCGGTAAACTTTTCTTCCTGCCTGTATTGATCCTTGGAATCCATGTTCAACATCCGTAATAAGACTTTAATTTTGAACGTAAAACGATGATTGCCTTTGAGTGTATCTGGGATATCCGCGACTCGGTCAACCCCATTACTCCTGCGATTTCCTTTAACGTCAGCTCGTCAAAATAATAGAGCGAGACGACCATCTGTTCTTTTGCAGACAGCATTGACAGGGCATCAGCTATTACTCTTTTAACTTCATTTCTGTTCAATTCGTCGAGCGGCGATGGAGTCTTCGATTCCATCTTGTTAACAGCTGCAACAGAGGAACCGTTCACGGATTCATCCAGACTCAACAGATTAATCCCATTGGCCTTGTCAATCATTTTAAAGTAGGACTCAAGACTGACCCCCAGTTCTGAAGCAATCTCATGATCCTCAGGGTCTCGTCCCAGTTTTAGCCGAACAGCAGTTATGGCTGCTTCAATTCCCTGAACCTCTTTGCGGACCGATCTTGGAATCCAATCCAGTTTCCTCATCTCATCCAGTACCGCACCTCTTATTCTGTAAAATGCATATGTTTCAAACTTGATCCCTCTGCTTGAATCATAATTATCAATAGCATCAAACAGCCCCAATATACCGGCGCTAGTCAAATCGTCTTTGGAAATATGCGAAGGCATCCTGATCGCCAGTCTTTCGGCAACATATTTTACCAGCGGCGCATATTTCATGATCAATTCTTCTCTGCGCCTAGTTTTATCTTCTTCAAAGTTAATTTGAGAAGCTTCCAAATATCGATTAATTTCCGATCCTGTTGTCAACATTTATCGCTCCGGCCATAAGTCTTTTCCAAAAAAATTTAATATTCCCGTCATTACGCCTGTTATTCTGCCTGTTCATCAGATAACCGGCCACTACTTTGAAACTATCACTTGAAGCAGCTTCCGGATAGGCACACATAACCGGTTTTCTGCGGGCAACCGAATCCCTTAATAAAGTGTCATGCGGTATGAATCCGGCATATTCAATTGATATGCCTCCCATAAATCTGGCCACAACCTTGCTGAAGTTTCCGTAAACAGATTTAGCCTCATTTTCATCTTTCACCATATTCAACAGAAGATGAAAGTTTTTTACTCCGTACTGAAAAAACAATATCTTTATGAGCGCATAGGCATCAGTCACAGATGTGGGCTCAGGAGTCGCAACAACCATTCTCTCTTCCGCAGCCAGATTAAAATATATTACATTTGATGACACACCGGCTCCGGTATCTATCAGCAAAACATCATACATGCAGTTCAACATATCAAATTCATTCAACAGATTTATTTTCTGACCCTCGGTAAGCTGTGTAAGCTCCTGGACTCCCGAACTTGCAGGAATAACATCAACGCCTTCAGGTCCGTGAACTATAACCTGGGACAGATCCTTTTCCCCGCTGATAATATTTTCGATATTATACTTAGGATTGAGGCCGAATATAATATCTATATTGGCAAGCCCGAGATCGGCATCGAAAATCAAAACCCGTTTCCCCATTCGCTGGCATGCGATGGCAAGATTCACTACCGCATTCGTTTTGCCCACCCCCCCCTTCCCGCTGGAAACGGCAATCACTTTGGGTTCATTTGCACCCGGGTTAGATCCAACTGTTCCGTCTCTTTTTAGCTTGTATATGCTTTTGGACTCGCTCTCCACCAACTTTCTCAAATGTGTTGCCTGATCCATTGTGTTATGGTTCTCCTGTTACCAGTTGCCGATTACCTGTTTCCAGTTGTCGCTTACCGGTGCTCCCTGTTCCCTGATTCATCCTATTAATTGTTACTGAATAAAAGTTTATATATACTGCTTTTTGTCGCTTCCTCGATATCTTCCGGAACATTCTGACCGGTTGTCAAATATGATATAGGAAGCTGTTTTTTCATCAACTGATTGATAATTGATCCGCACTTTTCGGCTTCATCCAGCTTTGTAAAAATATAACTCCAGAATTTCAGAGGGCTGAATTTTTCCGCCGTTTTGTTCATTTCCTCCTCGGTTGTCGACACGCTCAAAAGCAGGTGAGACTGGATGTTTAAATCATCAGTCATCATGTTTTTAAGCTCCTCAATTCTCTTACCGTCATACTGACTCTGCCCGGCGGTATCGATCAAGACTGCATCCATATTCTTCAGCCTTTCAAGCGCGGCAACCAGATCTTTCCTGTTAAACGCGGGGAAAAATGGAATACCAAGAATATTTGCATATGTCTTAAGCTGCTCCATCGCTCCAATTCGATAACTGTCTATCGAAATCAGGCCGGTCTTTTTTTTGTATTTAAGCGACAAACGCGCGGCAATCTTTGCGATCGTCGTCGTTTTTCCGACACCTGTGGTTCCAACAAGCGCGGTGATAATCCGCCCTTTATTAATTGTTTCAAAAAACTTGTGAATCTCGACTTTTTCCATTATTTTCCTGATGGTTTCTTCCCGGACTGTTTTAAAACACTCCGGAGAATAATCGTTTAACGCTCCTCCCTGCTCAAGGAATGCCCTTGCATAATGATCATTAATACCGTTTCTGAGCATTTTTGAGTAAAGAGTCAGTGTCTCCGGCTTCAACATCGTCTTTTCCATCATTCCTTCCGAATGGCTAAGAATATAAATCATCTCCTTTATGCTCATCAGTTCCGACCTGAATCCGTCGAATGAATCTGAATTCTGATCCAAGGTGTTTGCATATGAAGCAACCGCTGCTATTTCAAAAAGATGACCGCTCCCTTTATCGTTCAATTTTTTTGAAGATAATATCATCGCGTCCGGCCCCAGTTCGTTCTTAACCATGGCAATCGCCGCACTCACTGATTTAGCCTTGTACTTATGAATTTGCACGGCTCAACCCAACCTCTCCTATAGATTTGAACTTCATGTCGCTTAACAGCTCACTGTGTGACAGTATCTTCAGTGAAGGAACAAAATATTCCACCAGTTTTTTCAGATGTCTGCGTAATGTGGGTGATGTCAGTATAATGGGCTGAATATTCTTCATCATCGCTTTTTCAGACTCCTCCTTAATTGATTCCAAAAGCTGGTCAGCTGTCTTAGGATCTACTGCAAGATATGAACCATGTTCCGTTTTTTGAATATTTTTCAGAAGAATATTTTCGATCTCAGGAGACATCGTTATCAGGCTCAGACGGCCATCCTCACCCAGATAAGGGCTGATGATTGATCTGGCCAGTTTATGCCTGACATATTCCGTCAATAGTTCGGTGTCTTTTGTCAGCGGAGCATAGTCGGCGAGTGTTTCAACTATGGTCAGCATATCCTTGACCGGCACCTGTTCTTTCAAAAGGTTTTGTAAAACCTTCTGCACACCGCCCAGCGAAAGCGAGCCCGGGACCAGTTCTTCAACAACTTTTGGATAGGATTTGCTCAGGTTGTTCAGTAAATTCTGAACTTCCTGACGTCCCAGAAGTTCCGCTGAGTGCATTCTGAGCACTTCCGTCAAATGTGTCGCCATTACCGTCACATTATCGACGACCGTATAACCGGCAAGCTTGGCTTCTTCTTTTTTCGCCCCTGGAATCCAGACTGCCGGCAGGTTAAAAGATGGTTCATAAGTATTGATCCCTTCGATTTTCCTGGCAACATCACCCGGATCCATAGCCAGAAAATGATTAACCATCAGATCAGCTCCCGCAATTTTTACTCCTTTTAAGAGAATCCGGTATTCAGATGATTTCAGCTGCAGGTTGTCACGGATATGAATCGGGGGTATAACAATACCAAGCTCAATGGCAAACTGCCGCCGGATTGACCGGACTTTATCCAAAAACTCACCGCCCTGATCTTTGTCAACAAGTCCGATCAGGCCGTATCCGACTTCCAGCTCCAGAAGATCAACCAATAAAAGGTGTTCCACTATTTCAGGACCGGCTTCGACCTCTTTCTTTTTGCTTTTATTGATCTCCTGAGTCTGAAAGGCCTGCTCTTTACGCCTGAATAAATAAACCGACCCTCCAATCATGAGGGAAAGTATTATAAATGAAAAATGCGGCAAGCCAGGTATCAGTCCAAACAGAAATATGACCATGGCCGACATATAAACCGCCTTGTGATAATTCAGGAATTGCCTGCCGAACTCTTTGCCCATGGTATCTTTAGACCCGGATCTGCTTAAGACTATGCCGGCCGCTGTTGATATTATGAGCGCGGGAATTTGTGATACCAGTCCATCGCCGATCGTTAACAGGGTATAATTTGTAGCGGCATCAGCTATGGATATCTGCTTCTGAAAAACGCCGATAATGAATCCGCCGACGATATTGATTGCTGTTATTATTATGCCTGCTATGGCATCTCCCCTGACAAATTTAATCGCTCCATCCATCGCACCGTGAAATTCCGCTTCCTGGGCGATCGTGGCCCTGCGTTTTTTCGCCTCATTTTCATCAATAATTCCGGCATTCAAATCCGCGTCGATACTCATCTGTTTACCGGGCATCGCATCGAGTGTAAATCTTGCGGCCACCTCGGCTATCCTGGATGCGCCCTTGGTGATTACTATGAAATTTACTATGATAAGGATAGTAAAAATGATAAAGCCGACAACATAATTACCGCTGACCACGAAATTCCCGAACGACATGATGACTTTTCCGGCAGCATGAACTCCTTCATTTCCGTGCAGAAGTATCAAGCGGGTGGATGCCACATTGAGAGAAAGCCTGAAAAGTGTCGTCAAAAGCAGCACTGTAGGAAAAATGGAAAAATCAAGCGGCTTAATGGTAAACATGGAAATCAGCAGGATTGTAATCGATAGCGTTATATTGGTTGCAAGAAGAAAGTCAAGAAGCATCGGGGGTAAAGGAATGATCATGACAAGCAGAACTGCAATTACGCCAACGACTGTGATCATTTCACTGGATGACACCATGCGTATTTTTGTTCCAAGAACTTCTTCCATTTTATTAACCTCATTTATGCAGTTATCAGGTAGTGACGGTTTTTAAACCGGCCTCCGCCCTATTAATTGCGTTTCAGTTTATATATATATGCCAGTACCTCGGCAACCGACTGATAAAGATCCGCCGGAATGTCCTGACCGATTTCAACCAGTTTGTGCAGATTTCGGGCCAGTTCCTTATTTTCGACAATCGGAATATTATGCTTTTTCGCAAGGCTTTTTATCCGCCCGGCTATTTCGCCGGCGCCTTTGGCCGTTACTTTGGGAGCGTTCATTTTAAGGCTGTCGTACTTAAGGGCCACTGCATAATGAGTCGGGTTCGTGATAACTACATCCGCTTTGGGAACCGCCTGCATCATTCTTTTTCTGGCCATTTCCAGCTGAATGCTCTTTATCCTGGATTTGATCAGCGGATCCCCTTCCGATTTTTTATATTCATCCTTGATCTCCTGTTTTGTCATTCTGATCTTTTTCTCAAATTCCCATCTTTGGAAACCGTAATCAATTGCAGCCAGGACAACCATGGCAAGCGAACATTTGAGAAAAATTTTAAAAAAGGTGATAAGGATATAATAAAAAATGGAGTTAAGCTCCATCTCCCCTGTCAGAGCGACACTTTCCATCTCTTTGCTTATGGTTAGATATGCCGTAACACCGACAATAACCAATTTCAGCAATGATTTGACCAGTTCCGCCAGTGATTGCACGGAAAACAGCCTTGCCAGTCCCTTTACCGGACTCAGCTTCGAAAGCTTGGGTTTTATCAGTTCTCCGGACAGCATAAAACCAACCTGCATAACATTGGATAAAACGGCCGCGATAAAAACAGCCGCCAGAAGAGGACCTATTATCAGTATAAATGCAAGAACGGCTTGCTGAATAAATGCCATGAAACCGTGAATCGTCTGATCGTTCAGAGCAGGATTGGAGAACATACTTCTCATGATCTCCTGAATTTGGGAAGATGCATAGGAACCGAAGATTACAATTGTAAAGAGGCCTGACAGGAGGACGGCCACTGAAGCAAGCTCCCTGCTTTTTGCCACTTCTCCCTTTTCCCGGACTTCTTCTCTCTTTCTGGGCGTCGGTTTCTCGGTTTTTTCTTCAGAGGTCTCTTCGGCCATGAGTTATCCTTTTATCAACGCCATCATATTTATTAACTGCCTGTCCAAACCTCCCACATACCTTTCCATAAAGTGCGACATTACTCCCAGTGAAATACCGAAAAACAGCAGACCGGTTACTATCTGTACGGGAAAAGCCACAACCATGACGTTCATTTGTGGAATCAGCCTTGTAATCAAACCGAAAGCCACCTGAACAAATAAAACAGCGGCAACCACAGGAGCGCTGATCTGAATGGCTATGACGAACATGTCGCCGGAACTCTGCAGTAATCCGTTAAAGACCTGCTTGCCAATATTCACCGAACCGGGCTGGATAATTGTAAAACTCTCCCTGATTGCGTTTAATATTATATGATGACCGTTTAAGATCAGAAAAAGTACGAGGGATATCAAATATGCCATGTTGGACAAGATGGATGACTGCGCACCGCTTTGAGGATCCAAAACATTTGCTATGGAAAAACCTGTTTCGATTCCAGCCAGCTGGCCCATCATGCGGACGCCTTCGAAGAACATCTGAACAAGCAATCCTAAAATCATGCCGATAATAAACTCCCCTGCTATCAAACCGGACATTCCCCATAATGTACCGGGAAAATTTCCTATGTGAGGGCCGCTGACGGGGAAAAGAAGCACTGTTAATATGAGCGACAGCGCTGCCTTGGTCAATACGGGTATTACCCTCGAATTAAAGAAAGGAAGCAGGAACAAAATAATTCCTACCCTTATAAGTATGAAAAGGAATACTTTAATTTCATCATGCTGCAGGTTAACCAGATCCATTATCGGCTTCTCACTTAATGTAAAGCGGTATCTGTTCAATCGTGTTCATTGTAAACCTGGTCAGAAGTTCCAGCATCCAGCTTCCAAACACCAGAAGTCCAAGCAGAATAGCCAGTATCTTGGGCACAAAAGTCAGAGTCATTTCATGAATCTGGGTGACAGCCTGAAAGATACTGATAATAAGCCCCACAACCAGCCCTATAAGCAAAACCGGCATTGAAACAAGTATTGTCGTTTTAATCGCTTCCTGCGCAAATGTGATCACGAATTCAGATGTCATATCTTCTCTCCTATAAAAAGCTTCTAACCATCGAACCGACAATAAGATTCCATCCGTCAACCAGAACAAAGAGCATCAGTTTGAACGGCAGAGAAATCAGAATCGGCGGAAGCATCATCATTCCCATGCTCAGCAGAACACTTGCCACAACCATATCAATAACCAGGAAAGGAACAAACAGGACGAAACCTATTATAAACGCTGTTTTAAGCTCGCTTATCACGAAAGCCGGAATGATAACGGATGTCGGGATATCCTCCGGCGTTTTCGGTTTTTCATTTTTCGACATCTTCACGAACAGCGCCAAGTCCTTTTCCCGTGTCTGTTTCAACATGAATCGCCGGATCGGCGCCATCGCTTCCTTCAGGGCCGTTTCCTGTGATATTTTCTCGTCCAGGTAGGGCTGCAAAGCGTTGGTATTAATCTCCTGCCACTGCGGCATCATGATAAAAAAAGTCAGAAACAGCGATAAACCGGCTATAATCTGATTGGAAGGGGTTTGCTGAGTTCCGAGAGCTTGTCTCAAAAAGGAAAATACGACAACCAGCCTGGTGAAGGGCGTCATCATTATTAAAATTGCCGGCGCAAGGCTGAGCACCGTCAGCATGAACAGGATCTGGAGCAATACCGACATTTCAGCCGGATTATCACCTGATTCAACGCCTATGCGCAATGATGGAAAAGCAATATCTGCAGCGATAGTGCTGCCTACCGCGAAAAGGCATATGGCAACTGAAGCGGCAAGTGAATATAATATGATCTTGACGCTCTTTTCCCTTAACTGCGAATGTATTCTTTTATCTGTGTGTTTATTTGTTCTGTTCATCACTGTCTTTTAGTTTAGTTAAAAAAGTAATGTTATTTGCCGAAATTCCCACAACGATTTTTTCACCCGATATTTCGAGCACCTCGATTCTTTCTTTAGGCGACAGATGCTTTGTTGAAAGAACTTTGATGAGCGGTTCGCCTCCGGATGCTCTTTGAAAAAATGAAAACCTTTTAATGATGTAAAGAACGCCGAACAGCAGCGCCAGCACTATTAAGAGCATCCCCGCTGTTTTCAGGCCAGTACTCAAAAGATCGATTTCAAATGCTCCATTCATGGCATACCCCCTTACACCAGAGATTTAACCCGTTCCGTCGGACTGATTATATCCGTCAACCGTATGCCAAGTTTTTCTTCCACGACCACAACTTCGCCCCTTGCAATCAGTTTGTCGCTTATAAACACATCGACCTGTTCGCTGATATGTTTATTCAGCTCAACTATGGACCCTTGTCCCAGCTGGAGCAGGTCATTGACAATCATTTTGACCTGACCAAGTTCAACACGCACATCAAGCGGTATATCAAGAATAAGATCGATGTCATATTTTTGATTGATTCCGGGCTCTCCCGCGGCCTGTGTTGCCAATTTGTTACCGCTTTTCTTATTATCGGTTTCGTTCATTTTTTTACTCCGTAGTTATTCTCTCTGATATTTTTACAGCTTTCTTATTATTCGTGGACCCCAGAAACCCTCTGAATTTTGCTGTGTTACCAACACTTACAAGAACCGGATCATCTATTTTCTGATTCATCAGAAACACGTCATCCGTTTTCATCTCCAGCAATTCACGGCCGGTTATCTTCAATGTACCCAGGGTACATCTGAGGTTGACGGCCAGTTCCTGTATTTTACTTTCGATATGTCTCCGCCAGGTCTGATCAATTTCAAGTTTTTCACCCTTATAATTGTCACAAAGCTTTTTTCTGATGGGTTCAATCATTACGTAGGGCAGGCATACCGTCATCCCTCCTGTAAAATTGCCTACATTTACATTGAACTTGGTCGCAATAATCATATCATTAGGCTTGGCAATCCCGGCAAATTGCGGATCTATCTCAGACCTCATGCAAGTCATTTTCAACTCATGGATATCCGACCATGCCTTTTGCAGGTCGCCCAGTACGATGTTTACGATTCTGCTGATTATCTTTCCTTCAATAGCGGTAAAGCTTTTGCCCTCCAGCTTTACATGTCTCGCACACTTTCCCCCAAATACGGCATCTACAAACGCAAAAACAAGCCACCCTTCGAAAACGAGGAGGGCAAAACCTCTCAACGGCTCCATTTTGAGAATATTCAGGCTCGCCGGCACCGGAAGCGACCGGCAAAAATCACCGAACTTGACCGAATCAATTTCGGCAACACTGACATCAATTACCGAACCAACGGAAGTTGAAAGGCTTTCGTTTACAAGGTTAATAAAGCGTTCATTAATCATTCCCAATGCAGGCAGCCGAAGATGAACTGGAAGATTTTTTTTACTGAAATCATAAGACTTGATGAAACCCTCGATTTCAGGAGCGCCGGTCTCTGTTTCGACCTTCCCTTCACCTATTCCACCGAGCAGGGAATCGACCTCTTCCTGTGATAAGACATTTGCCATGATTATCCTTATTGAACTACAAATTCGGTAAAATATATTCTTTTTACGATATTTTCGCCCACCATTTGATTGATCTGGAACAGAACCGCCTGTTTCAAATCGAGCTTACCCTCCACCGTTTTGATCTCCTCAAAAGACCGGCTGGAGAGGAGCATCAGGATAGTATCTTTCATCTGGGTTTTATAACTCTCCAGTTTCTTCTTTTCCTCTTCACCACCGACTTCAAGCTCAATAGTAGCCTTAAGATATCTTTTGCCTGATCCGGTGTTGTCCATCAGGTTCACGATGAATGGTTCAAGAGAATAAATAATCCGAACATCTTCCGGCTTGTTCTTCTCAGCGACTTCGGATATTTTCGTCTTATCATCGTGCTCATTTGCTCCTTTTTTTGCAAACAGAGTCCACCCGAAATAACCACCGATCCCAATAACCACGACGGCACAACCTATAATCACCCACAGGATTATCGATTTTTTTTTGGGAGGAGGATCCTGTTTTGCAGCCTCTTTATCCTTTTTTGTATCTTCATCCATTTATCGCTCCTTTTTATCTCTAAAAATTATCTCAACTCTTCTGTTTAAAGACCTGTTTTCCGGACTGTCATTCGGCAACAACGGCCTGTATGAACCATAACCCCCCACGTAAAAACGGGTCGGGGCCAATCGCTTGTTTCGGATAAAATAATCCAGCGTGACAAGACCTCTGTCCGCTGAAAGTTCCCAGTTCGACTCATACTCCCCGCTGTGCAGAGGGACATCATCGGCGTGGCCCATGATTAAAATATCATTTGAGCAGAAATCAATGGCATCAGAGATCGAGTCGAGGAATTCGTAATTTTCTTTTCTGATCCCTGCTTTTCCTGCCTCAAAAAAGATGTTTTCCTGAAAAGAGAATACAAGGCCGCGTTCATCTTCTTTAATGTCTATTAACCTGCTGATATTTTTTACCGCATTTTTTGCATTCCTCATAGCTTCGTCTGAATCGCCGAATGATTGACGAAGAGCCTCATACTGTTCCCGGCTTATTGCTGTTTTATCTCTCTTCTCAGAATATTTATTGATAAATTCCGATAAAATCTTGGTTTTCCTGTTCCCTGAATATTCAACCGTTCCGGTTGATGACTGAAGATAACTGAACGTGTCTTTAAGAGCTTTCCGTTCTATGGAAGACATTGTCAGAAGCATGACAAAAAAAGTGAGCATCAGGCAGATAAGGTCTGAAAATGTCACCATCCAGGTATCCGGGTTAATTGCCATGCTTTCGTCGGTTCTCTTTTTACTTTTTCCCATTTCAATAAACCCTGAAATTAAATCTCTTATAGGTAAAGATTCCCGAAGGTGATTCAGTGTATATTTTTGCTGCATGAACAGGCAACTCGTTATTGAATACAATTTCAACCCTCCTGTTCTGCTCCATCGATTCGGACGTATCGTTTGATACAATTGGCCTCTCGCTCCCGTATCCACAGGCCGTTATTCTGTCCGGCCTCACCCTGCATTCTTCAATAAAATATTTTTGAATCTGAATTGCCATCAAGCTCGACAGTTCCCGGTTTGACCGATATCCTTTTTCTTCAGCATCAAGATTGTCCGTGTGCCCGATAATTTCCACCGGATATTGCCCCTGATTGATAAAATCGGCCAGCGTTTTTAAGAGGACAAATGAACCGGGGGTGAGCGTATGACTGTTTTGGTGAAACAATGCTTTCTCCCCTATGGTCAGGATTTCTCCGCCTTTTCCTGTTTTTAAATCGGCATATTTATTTATTTCCCTGTCCATACCGGTTATCAGCCTTTCAATATCTGCTTCCAACGCAGAGATCGGAGGCGAAGATGGCATTGTTGAACTCACGGTCTTCGTCGGGGATGAGTCTCCCTCCCCGCCCCCAAAAGATCCTGCGATAGACGCAGCGGCATTACGCATTTTCTTGCCATCTTGTTTCGCTAAGGAATTTAGCAGAATAAAAAACGTTAGAAGAATAAGAAACAGCGAGACGCCGACAACCATCCCAACATCTCTGCCCGGACCTTCTTCGGTATTATTTTTTCTTTTACCCACTTCAGCCTGTTTCCCTTCAACCTGGTTTCTATTGCTGATTTATCGGCACAAAAGCCTTGAGTTTCCGCTCCAGAATCCTGGGATTATCCCCATTTGAAATCGATATGATGCCTTGAATCATCATCGCTTTCGATAACATTTCTTCTTTGCTGCGTGTTCTGAGTTTTCCTGCAATGGGAAGACATACGATATTGGAAAGGAGCGCTCCATAAAAAGTGGTGATCAGAGCAACCGCCATTGCCGGACCTATTTTACCGGGGTCATCCATCGACTGGAGCATCTGAATCAGTCCGATGAGAGTCCCTATCATCCCCATAGCAGGCGCGAATGATCCCATTGTGGTAAATATTTCAGCTCCAAGGCTGTGCCGGCTTTTAATAAAATCAATCTCCGTTTCGAGGATATCTATGATCGCACCAGGTTCAATACCATCAATGGAAAGTCCCAATCCTTTTTTCAAAAAACCCTCTTTCATTTTATCGATCTCGTTCTCCAAAGCCAAGATGCCCTCTTTCCTTGATTTGTATGCAAATTCAACAAACATCATAATGAGATCTTTATTCGGTATATTGTTTGTGAAAAATGCGTTTTTCACAACCTTGAAAACCCCAAATATCTGCCTCAATGGGTAGTTGATCATCGTTGCGCCCAGAGTGCCTCCGAAGACAATCATTATCGACGGAACATCTACAAATAGTCCTAATCCGCCGCCCATGAAAATTGCAGCCAACACAAGTCCGAACGCTGAAATTATACCTGCGACGGTAGCTATATCCATATTATCTCCTGACGGTATTCAAAAACGAGGCTCTCGTTTTAATCTTAATTTTAACTTACTATTCAGGTTGTTCAGGCTGTCGGCTTTTAGGCGACAGACTGCAGCCTATCCACCTGGGCAGTTGCAATTTTAATAACAGCAACCTTTATGCCAATCTCAAGGGTTGCTGCCGATATACTTGAATGGTTATTATAATGCTGTTATTATAGAATGTTAGATATGAAGGACTGTGAAATTTTTAAAAGGCGCTTGTCGTCAAAGATATGAGGCGGATGTCATGAATTTGACATCCGCCCCGATTTGGAATCAAAAAAGAGTGAGAAATAAAAACAGATTTGTTACCTGTGCCCGGATACGCCTCAGACGATATGACGTCTGAGGCGAAAATCTTATATTACTAACGCTTCAAATTTATAAGTTCCGACAGCATCTGGTCGATCGTAGTAATGATTTTGGAATTTGCCTGATAACCGCGCTGGGTGGTTATCATCTTGACAAACTCGGTCGCCAGATCAACATTTGACTGTTCCAGTGAATTTGGCGAAATACTTCCAAGTCCGTTGCTCCCGGGTTTTCCTGTAATAGGATCTCCGCTCAGCCGTGTCTCACTGAAAAGGTTTCCACCTACCTTGTACAATCCCTGATCGTTCTGAAATTTGGCCAAAGCCACCCTGTAAAGAGGAAGTACCTGCCCATTCGAATATTGACCTGTAATAACCCCGTCCGTGGCTACGCTTACCGACTGGAGATCACCGGCCCCATAGCCGTCTGCTGACTGAAATACGGTCGTTGAAGCGGACGAATACTGTGATGTGGATAACGCATTGTTTGCCCAAGAAGTGCCGTTGAAACGGGTTCCGAAATTAAGCCCGATATTTACGGGATTCCCTGCTATGAATTCGGACGGAACGCCAAAATATCCTCCGTTTGCGGTTGCATCTGCATTGGTCAGATCCGTCCAGGTCCCGTCTCCATCATTCAATGAGCAGGTCAGATTCGTCATATCTCCGGATGCAGCGTTAAACTCAATAGTGCCCCTCGCGAGCAACCCTGTATTTGCGGCATTGGCCGGTAATATGGTTCTTAAATCTTCCGATGGATTAATCGTGACTATATATTCCCACACAGGGTCTGTTGCAGATTCCCCTTTATCAAAATAGACTGTTACGTCGTGGGTGCTCCCAAGAGAATCATAAACCTTAAGAGTTGTCTGGTAAACAGAGGCATCATCGGCAAGAAATACTCCGTTAGCATCGGCCCCATCCCATACACCCGAAAGCGCCGTATTTGAACCTGTAGAGCTGTTGTCTGCTCCGGAGTCAAGATTCATAATCATTGTAACCAGGCTTGTTTCTGACGGAGATGATGTGAACGAGGACATGGTAATATCGGTTATTGTTCCCTGATCCTGTCCTGTCGTCTCATCCAGTTTCCATCCCCGGCAAATATAGCCTGAAGGGTTGACAAAATTACCGTCTTTATCGAACCGGAATTCTCCGGCTCTGGAATAAAATTCATTATTGGCGCTCCCGGGGTCCCTGACGATAAAAAAGCCGGAACCGCCAATAGCAAGATCCGTACTTGAATTGGTGGATTCAAAAGATCCCTGGGCGAAACTGCTTGAAATTTCAGCCAGAGATGTTCCGCGCCCCACCTGCGCCGAACCTGCGGTTGTCGCAACAGTCTGACTCAGAACATCCTGAAAGGTTACCCTGCTTTCTTTAAATCCTACCGTGTTCACGTTGGCAATATTATCGCCTATTACAGTCATTGAATTTCCCAGGGCGCTCAGGCCGCTTATTCCGGAAAAAAGTCCGCTTGTTAGTGACATATTCTGTTCTCCTTTTTGTTGACGGCTTCTTAAAAAGTCATTCTGCTGTGTTTCACTTCATCTTTCGTCATTGCAGCGTACCATAAAGTACGCTTCATTCCTCAAGATTCGCGCGCCTTGCATAATGAGCTTTTTACTTTGCCGTCTGAATTTCGACTTTTTAAGAGTCCTTTTTGTTAACTGTTAAGTTTTGTAACTTCAATAATCTGATCAGGGGATACCAGCTTTTTCCCTACCATGAGATAAGGAACATTATTTTGATTAGTAACCCCGGTGACTTCTCCTGTGTGGTAAACATCGGATGAAACAGACGCACCGGTTTGATCCGCCGCATTGATTCTTAACGAATAGACGCCGTCATCCACCTTGTTCCCATCATTATCCCTGCCGTCCCAGCCCACGGAATGTTCACCCGCTTCCTTCAATCCGGCGCTGATGCTTCGAATCTCCGCTCCCAGAGCATCATAGATGGAAATGTTTACATTGGCAGAATCATTTAAGGAATAAACGCTCGAATCGACAGTTCCGCCCGTAACGGACAGAGTATTGTCGCTGGTTTTAACCACCTTCCCGATATAGTCGAGAATATTTTCATTTTCATTTGCCTCCAGATTCTTTTGTATTTCCAGAAGTGTCTCATTCATGCCGGATAATTGTTCAAGGCTGCTGAACTGTGCCAGCTGAGCGGAAAACTCCTGGCTTTCCATCGGATTCAGGGGGTCCTGATGCTTAAGCTGAGTGATAAGCAGATTAAGGAAATCCTCCTTGCCAAGATCTTTTTTTGCTTTTACGGATGAAGATGAATCAGAGCCGGTGACAGATAACTGCTGATAATCCGTTCCGAGTGAATTTGTGTACATTAGCACCTCTTTTTATGTTTGATTATGCTTCTAAATCCAATAAATAGTTTCTTTCCGCCAGGCTTCGGGTAATGGGCAAGATATCTTCCTGAATCTCATCGCCATCGGACAGACTCCCGTTCGCTTCCTGATACTGCTGGTGTTCCCGCTCTGTGCCCTCGCTCAAATTCATTAAAGACCTTCCGAAATTCTGTCCGACCTGAATATCCATACTTTCAAGCTTTATGCCCTGATCCAACAGAGCGCTCCTGAGTTCGTGAGCGCCTGCAAGTATGATTTCCTTTACTGAGTTGCTTTCGGTAATCATGCCAAGCTGCAAAGTCTTGCCTTTAATCTCCATCGAAAGTTTAACGGCTCCCAGTTCCGGAGGATTCAACTGCAGGTTGATAACACTCTCTCCTCTCATAACCGACTTTGAAATCTGATTTCCAAGCTGTTCAACAACATGTTCCGGAAAGAAGTTGCTCTCTGCCTGCCTGTTGCGAATTACCGAAGAAAAGGTTTCAATCCTGACAGAAGAGTATCCACCATCCTGAAGGATTTCAGGCGCTTTAGTCTTTGATCCGTCACGGTCGGTCCCGGGATTCATCTCCTTTTTATGCCCTGATTCCTCATTCAAACCGGCAATCCGGTCCGATTTCTCATGCAGACCGGCTTCTACTATCCGTCCGCTATAATTATCCTGTTTATTGATTGATGGTTTTCCGTCTCTGCCGACCTGTGCAGAGATCCGGTTTCCTTCAGAAAAATACCCTGTCCCGGCTAATTCCCTCTCTTCGCCTGGAGATGCAGATTTTAATTGTAAAGCGGAAGGGGCTGGTAACTGCAGTTCAAGCTCTCCACCCGCTGCAACCGATCTTTCAATGATACGGTCCATTGATGATTTAATATTCAGCGGCACTTGGCCTGGATTATTTATTACTTCTGCCTGATTCTCCCGTGATGACGGATGAATCTTATACGTTAATCTGCCGTCGTATCCTTTTCCCGTTGCATGGCCGTCGGACAAATTATGGTCTTTGGAAAAACCGTTGTCTGTTACATGGCTCCTCAAATTGGCCCGGTCTCTCAGCTGTTCCAGTCCCATAACCAGATCATCAATCGTGATCCGGCCGGTTGCCGGATCAGGTTGTATCTGAATCCCCAATTCTTCAAGTTTTTTTGAGACTTTTACTGACGAACGATCTTCGATGGTTCCACCCTTTTCTCCCTCCATCCGGTTCCCGGCCTTTTTCAACTGAGTAATCAGTTTGTCCAGATCCAGTCCGCCATCCGCGGTGCGGGCGGCATTAATCGTATTGTCCGCCTCCTCAAGGGTCAACCCGAAATCCTTTAAGAGGGAATCAAGCCGGGGAGTTACCGAAGGATTTAAACTTATGGACGTATAGGCCGTTCCTCCGGATATCTCGGGTGTTTCGACCCTGGCAAAAAATTCGGAAAGCGGAATCATCCCATCCGGATATTTCTCCAGTAATTTCCCGATAAACAGATCTGCATCAGTGTCAGTGTATCCGCATTGTCGTAGGAAATCTGTCAGGACATCAATATCACTGCTTTTCATCCAGGCCTTATCAGATGATTTGCCTTTTGCCGCAAGACCATCATTAAAGGCCTTTAGGTAAATGCCGTTCCTCTTTACACCCATTTCAAGCATATTTCGTGTCCGGACATTCAATGCGCTATTTTTTTCTCCTGCTTTAAGCAGTGCCTCTTTAATAAAAGAATCAAAATTATTGGGCCCTACTTCCCGAACGGAAGATTTTGAGTCGCCGGTCAATCCGCCAAGAAGGAAATTAAGTATTGATCCGGCAATCATCATGTTCATATTCATATCATAAGCCTTTTATTGATAAGTTTGATAAGCAACTTCTCACTTGACAGTTACGTTTGATAATACATTTAGCAAGTGGTATGCCAAGTTTTAAATATATTATTATATTTTATGATTACTATGTGTTAGTTAATTATGCTCAGGAAGTGAAACATCGGCAGGCATAGAAAAGAGATAATATATTCCATATGCAGATACCTAACAGGGAAAAATTTTCCCCTGTTAAAAAAGAGCTTGAAATTTATGCTTGTTTGTGTTTTGGAGTGCAAATATTTTCAAACACTGATTCACAAGGGACTTTTCTAAAACTTAACCCCGATAAACGGGACTCTTTTTAGTACCCCCTTGAGGGGTGTAAGTTATTTTACGAAATCATTTCCTGTCTGGAAAATACAGGAAATAATTTCTAACTTGTTAATGCCTTTGTGTGATTATATAGTACTTTAATGTTTCAAGTACAATATTCGAAGTACGATGTGCAATATTCGATGCAAGTGAGACTGTAGTGATTAATAAGGTTAAAAATAATTGGCCTTTAGTGCCGGTGCAGACACCAAATGGTATAGCCCTCCGAAAAGATTCTGCCGTTCAGTCTTCTCCGGAACGCCGTAATGAATTGATCATCCATGACAATAGGGTTCCGATTAAAACATCTTATTCCTTGGAAAAGGGAGCATTAATAGATATCTATGCCTGATCGTTACCGTTCAGGTTCCCGTATGGACACCAATTAATTTTGATTGACTCGTAAAAATCATATGCTAACGAATTTGAGATTTTTGGGAAATTGATTTTTAAAATTGTTGAGCGTTAATAGTCACAAGCTGGTTGATCCGTCGCAGGCGGGGAGTTTTTGTGATTTAGCAAAGTAATTTAAAAAAATCCCCAAAAAGCTCATTAGTAAGTTAGAAATTATTTCCGGACGGGAATAATTTCGTAAACTTACTTACACCCCTCAAGGGGGTACTAAAAAGAGTCCCGTTTATCGGGGCTAAGAGAGCATATTCAGACTTCCAACGAGTTCGTCGAA
>Ga0105099_10000463_pt1 | contig 27760 bp, 23 predicted proteins | sample PPLLak3cmMay2015_2_FD_79138 | JGI IMG/M metagenome (GOLD analysis project Ga0105099, IMG submission 79138) | Freshwater sediment microbial communities from Prairie Pothole Lake near Jamestown, North Dakota, USA - PPLs Lake P8 Core (1) Depth... | ecosystem: Environmental > Aquatic > Freshwater >... | reverse complement strand
GTTCTTTAAAAATCTGTTTCCCAAAAATCTCAAATCCGTTCGCATATGACTTCCAACTGGTTCATTATAATCGATGAGTTCGTTGGAAGTCCGATTAGCGCTGATGCTTCACTATCGTGTCATCGTTGAGCTTCATCCCGTTGCGATTGCGGCGTACGATAAGTACGCCTCATCACATCCGCCAACGAACTTTGGCGGACGACGCCTTGAACTTGAACTTTTTACTTTGCCGTCCGAATTCTGACTTTTTAGGAGGCCGGCTTTAAAGGGAATGTTATACAAAGGTTGCATAGCGGAAAGGATAATGCCATGATTTTTACCAGAAAGCCTGAAAAGCAGAGGGAAGAAAGCGACAAATCAAACCAGGAACTTTCAGATCTTCGCGCATCTGTTGAAAAAGCCGGATTATCGGCTTCTCTGAATGCTGCCGCCATTAAGGAACTGGAACGGATGGAGAACATGGATACTTCAGCTCCCGAATACAGCATAGGTATCAATTATATCGAATATCTCCTGTCCCTTCCCTGGCACGATTTCACAAATGACAATCTTGATCTTGTCCGGGCTGAAAAAATAATGGATTCAAGGCATTATGGCCTGAATAAGATAAAAGAGCGAATGCTGGAGTACCTTTCAGTCAGAACGCTTTTCAGCCTGCAGGCCTTTCATGTGCTTGTCGTGGATGATGAGGAGATCGCGCGTGACAATCTCGAATATATACTTAAAAAGGAAGGGTATCAGGTAAGCACAGCCGCAAACGGTCTTGAAGCCGTAAATATTCTTAAAACCCGGAATATCGACCTGATACTGACGGATCTCAAGATGGAAAAGATGGACGGTATGCAGCTACTTGAATCGGCAAAGAAGGTTTCCCCTAACGCCGAGCTTGTTATGATAACCGGGTTTGCCACGGTAACTTCAGCTGTGGATGCTCTAAAGAAAGGAGCATTTCATTATCTTCCCAAGCCTATCAATCTGGATGAATTGAGGGCAACGGTGCGGCAGCTCATCGAAAGGAAAAAACACCTGCAGATGACCCGCAGTCCCATACTCTGTTTTGCAGGGCCTCCCGGAACCGGGAAGACTTCGGTTGGAAAAGCCATTGCCGAAGCCCTCGAAAGGAAATTTGTGCGCATTTCTCTGGCGGGCCTGAGGGATGAAGCCGATCTGCGGGGGCATCGAAGAACATATGTAGGTGCGATGCCGGGAAGAATTATCAATGAAATAAAGCGGGCAGGATCAAGAAATCCCGTTTTCATGCTCGATGAAATCGATAAAATAGGTCAGGATTTCCGCGGAGACCCTGCTTCCGTCCTTCTTGAAATTCTAGACCCTGAGCAGAACAGTCATTTTACCGACCATTATCTTGATGCTCCGTTTGACCTTTCAGGAGTTATGTTCATCTCAACGGCAAATGTAGTTGAAAGGCTTCCGGCTCCTCTGCTGGACCGGCTTGAAGTAATCCGGTTCACCGGGTACACCGAAAAGGAGAAGGAACATATAGCAAAAATTCATCTGATTCCCCGCCAGCTCAGAGAACATGGATTGATGGATATGAAAGCGGATTTTACTAATGATGCAATCTCCGGAATAATCCGTAATTATACCATGGAGGCGGGTCTTCGAAATCTGGAACGTGAAATTGCAACGATTTTCCGCAAGATAGCAAGGCTTTCAGTCCAGAAGAACGGGAGATCCGACGAAATAAGGATTGACGAAGCCCTGGTTGAAAAGCTTCTGGGCCCAGGTAAATTCAGTCACGAGACCGCTGAAAGGGGAAGCCGGCCCGGAGTTGCAACCGGTCTTGTATGGACGGAATTCGGGGGGGAGATCATCTTTATTGAAGCGTCGGTGATGAAAGGAAACCGGCAGCTCATCCTGACCGGTTCGATGGGAAATGTTCTTCAGGAATCTGCGCAGACCGCCCTCAGTTTTGTCAGGAGCAATGCGGAGCAATTCGGAATAGAACCCGATTTTTTCGAAGGCCGGGATATCCATATTCATATACCTTCGGGGGCGGTGCCTAAAGACGGGCCATCGGCCGGTGTTACGATAGCTGTAGCCCTCATCTCCCTTCTGACCGGAAAACCGGCAAGAAACGATATTGCTCTTACCGGCGAACTTACCTTAAGCGGAAGGATTCTTGGCGTCAGCGGGATACGTGAAAAAATTCTTGCCGCCCGACGCGGCGGAATAAAAGTTACTGTTTTTCCTGAACGCAACAAACCGGATATTGCCGTTCTTGAGCCGGAAGTAACGGAAAGTGTCGAGGTTGTGCTTGCTGAAGATGTTCCCGGGATTGTTAAACTTGTGTTGCAAGGGACTCTGTGAGGTTATCGACAGATCTCTGATGTTATGCAAAGGTCTGTCAGAGGCCTCTTCAGGTATCCAGGTTATACCTTCTCAGCTTTCTCCATAAGGAGACCCTGTCTATTCCCAGGATTTCGGCGGCCTTGCTTTTTTTATTGTCAACCTGTTCAAGCACCCATGCAATATATTCCATTTCGTTTTCTTCAAGTGTCAGAAATTCCCGTTGACGCCTGCTTGCTATCCTGAATTTCAGCTGCTGGAAATCGGCCGGAAGATGGCGCATCTCAACAGTATCCGTTTCGGCCATTGCCACCGCATGTTCGATAATATTTTCCAGTTCGCGGATATTGCCGGGAAACTCGTAGCTCATAAGCATATCTGAAACATCGTCGGATATATTCACGACATTCTTATTCTGTGCGTCCGAGAACTTTCTCAAAAAATGCCTGCATAAGACCGGAATGCTCTCTTTTCTCTCAGCCAGGGGAGGAACATGGAGCGTTATGACATTAAGGCGGTAATAGAGATCTCTCCGGAAAGAACCTCCTTCAATCTCTCCCGCAAGATCCTTGTTTGTCGCAGCTATCACGCGAAGATCAACCGGGACATCGTCGGTTCCGCCGACCCTTATAATAGTCCTCTCCTGAATCACCCGCAGCAGTTTAACCTGCATGGAAAGCGGCATATCTCCTATTTCATCAAGAAAAACAGTTCCTCCGTTTGCAGCCTCCAGGAGGCCTTTCTTTATTCCTCTCGCTCCGGTAAATGCTTCCTTTTCGTGTCCGAAGAGTTCATTCGCAAGGAGTTCCTCATTAAAAGCGCCGCAGTTTACCGCCATAAATCTTTTTTCGGAACGGTTGCTCAACCTGTGGATTGTTCTTGCTATCAGTTCCTTGCCGGTTCCTGTTTCGCCGAGAATAAGAACGGTGCAGTCGGTCGGCGCTATCTGTTCCACTGTTTTTTTCAGGCTCTCCATTTTCGGGTTATTACCCGTAACAAGGAGAACCTCCTTCCTGTCCCCTATGCGGAGTTTAAGGTCGGCGACCTCCTTTCTCAGAGATCTTTTTTCAAGCGCCTGACGCACAAGTATACGCACTTCATCTATTTTAACCGGCTTCGGCAAGTAATAAAAAGCGCCCTTTTGCATTGCATCGACAGCCGTGGCAACCGTAGCATAACCGGTTATGACGATTACCTCGGTATAGGGATTCAGCTCCTTTGCTTTTTCAAGAACCTGCAGGCCGTCGACAATCTGCATCTTAAGATCCGTAATAACTAGGTCAAACTCAGTTTTTTCAAGCGCCTGCAGAGCTATTATGCCGCTTTCAACAGGCAAGGTCTCATATCCTTCCTTTTTAAGGATGAGATCGAGATTCTCTCTTGCAATCTGCTCATCGTCGACAATTAAAATCCGGGCGTGCTTCATTCCCATATCCTCCTTCATGCCCGCCGATAGAGAGGAAGGTTTATTATGAATCTCGTACCCTCTCCAACCCTGCTCTCAACCGAGATCGTACCGTTATGCTTCTGCAAAATGCCGTAGACTATTGATAGGCCTAAGCCGGTTCCTATCCCCACTTCCTTTGTGGTGAAAAAAGGATCGAAAATCACCCCGAAGTTTTTTTCCGGAATACCGATTCCGGTATCTTCCACTGTTATAACGGCCATGCCCGTAGCATAATCCGGATGTGCAGCTATATTAATAAGGCCGGTGGAGTTTTCAATCGCCTGAACCGCATTAATTATGAGATTGAGAAAGACTTCCTGCATCCTCTGGATATCTATATTGAGAATCAGATCTTTAGGTATATCTTTCTTGATTTCTATCCCTGAAGGCACCTGGCTTGAAACAAGTCTTATCGAGCGTTCGACTATGTCGTTAAGGGAAACCGGAATAAGAGCGAAATCCCTGTCCCGTGAAAATTCCAGAAGGCCTTTCACGGTCTCTTTCGCCCTTACGATCTCCTGCTCAATATTGGAAAGCATCTTGCGCATAAGTTCGGGATTAATTTTACCGCTCTCTTCAAGAAGAATCTGGCAGGAAGTTGATATATTGTTAAGGGGGTTATTGAGCTGGTGAGCCACACCTGATGTAAGAATACCCAGAGATGAAAGCTTTTTGGTCTGAACCAGCTGCTCCTGGCGCTTTTCAAGTTCCCCGACCATACGGTTGAAAGCATCAACCACGCGCTGTGTTTCATCACATACGTTCTGATCCTGAATGGGATTGAAATTTCCGTTTGCTATCTGGAGTGTTGTCTCTTCAATTACCCTAAGAGGCTTTATTATTTTCTTCGTCACAAAAGGGATCAAAAATCCGCCCAGCGAGAGAAAGATTAAAAAGGTAAAGAGAAGATGCTTCTCTAAAGTTCCTATTATCAAAAGAATCCTTTCTCTTTCAAAGCTTACAAGAGAAATTGACCGGTCAACAAGATTTTTTCCTTCAAACCGGAGCTTGTCTTCCAGATCATCTTCACAGCTTTCTCTCCCCTTGACGACGCAAACAGCCATTTGATCCATGAGTTTTAAATAATTCATAAATCCCTCCTCAAGAAAATCAAGCTGAGGAGCTCCCTGCAATTTCTTTATCCCGGGCGCGATCGTTGAAAGCACTTTAAGGCCTTCTTTTATGTAACGCTTGTTCTCAACGAGATCATCCGTTGAGCCGTAGAGAAGGAAGTTTTTTTCATAGCGGCGCATTTCAAGTATGATATTACTGAGATCATCGGCAATTTCAACCAGGTGCTGTTTGCGCTCAATCTCTTTCAGAAATCGGTATGAGTTTCCGCCGATAAAACCTATCGCAAGGAGGCACAACGTGAGTCCGACAATAACCTTCTGCCGGATGTTTAAGGAAAAGACTTTGTTCATGAACAAATATCCTTATGTTCTCCCGAAGCCTGATAATTCCGGGTATATAAAGGAAACCTCCTGTCCGTAAATTGGTCAAGGGATACGGGAAAGGAGGTTTATGTTAAAAACGACTGAATTTTAAGCCATACGCTATTGGAATGCAAGTATCATCTTGTATAAATGGCGAGATACAGAAAAATAATGACAGATGCTCATCAGATTCAAGCGTCCTGCTGTAAACTGAGGAATTATTGATTGTTGTTTCACAAGGGAGAAAGGGTCATTCATATTATCAGGCCTCTTTTTTTGCCGGAGGCCGTTCTGATGTGCCGTAAAGCCGGAGGAATCTGTTGGGGTCAATAACACGGATGTCCGTGCAGTGCATTATTTCCACTCTGCACGGATTTTTTTCAATTATATTGAACCGAAACGCGAGCGCATTCCCTGACCGCTCTGCGGCGGGGAGCTTCAATCTTATCTTGGTCGCCTGTCGCCGCCCGGCCTGCCGCCTCCACCGGGTCTTCTGTCTCCGCCGGGTCGTCTGCCTCCGCCGCCCGGCCTTCCACCGCGGCCGCCACGATCATCTGTGCGTGGGCGTGCTTCGTTGACATTGAGCGCCCGGCCCATGAATTCCTTGCCGTTGAGCTGGGTAATAGCGGTCTGAGCCGCCTCTTTTGCAGACATTTCAACAAACCCGAAGCCTCTCGGCTGACCGCCGAACTTTTCCTTTATTACATTAGCTGATGTAACCTCTCCGAAGGCTTCAAAGAGTTTTCTCAAATCTTCATCAGTAGCCTCGCGCGACAAATTCCCTATAAAGATGTTCATGTTAATTTCCTCGTATTTGAACGTTTATGCCAGTCAAACATGTTGGACTCATAAAAAGCAATTTTATTCAGCTTTGCGGCAATCTATATTCGACGAACTCGCTGGAAGTCTAAAATATGCTCTCTTAGCCCCGATAAACGGGACTATTTTTAGTACCCCCCTGAAGGGTATAAGTTCGCATATGACTTCCACCGGTTCATTATAACCGATGAGTTCGTTGGAAGTAACTCTGTTCGCCTGATGCGAAAGCTCTTTGCCAAGCCATCATAAATACCGAAAATAATTTTAATAATTATCCGTTTTCATTTATAGGCCCAGGCTGCAGAATTGTCAACCTATATCCTGTGCATAAACAATTCTTTCTATCGGGCGGGATAAAAGGAGTTTTTTCAGAGATAGTAATATAAGGGCTTTTAATCGATATACGGCAAAAGGGTGGAGAAAAAGGGATAGGTGTGATATGCAGAAAAAGCTCTATTTCCGGGGAAACCTTAAAAGAGAGGCAATTTGATAATGGCAAGCCCATACTGGATAAAAACGCTCATCAACAAAACTTTCTCCGGGCGGTTTTTCTTCTCGAAGCTGACGCATAATCCGGTTATAGGCCGCATGATTGATCATGCCCTGTTTGACGGTGATGACATCTTCTATTTAACAAAAGACAGGGCAATACCCGTCAATAAATCCGTTGACCTGCCCGAAAGTCTTATGATTCCATCTCTTGTTGCCGACCATTTTATACGGGAGGCCAATTATCACTGGATCATGGATTTCTGCATATGCCGTGAATCCTCCCATTGCCGGGATTATCCCGTTGATCTTGGCTGCATATTCCTGGGAGAGGCCGCGGTGGATATCAACCCCAAGTTCGGGCGGCGTGTAACATCCGACGAGGCGCTTGCCCATGCAATGCGCTGCCGGGAAGCCGGTCTTGTTCATCTTATCGGCCGCAACAAGCTCGATACCGTATGGCTGGGTGTTGGCCCCGGGCGAAAGCTTCTTACGATATGCAACTGCTGTCCGTGCTGCTGCCTGTGGAAGATTCTGCCGGCAATTACTCCTGAAATCGGCTGCAAAATTTCAAGAATGCCCGGGATATCGGTCCGGATAACCGATAAATGCATCGGATGCGGCATTTGTTCAAAGAATCTCTGTTTTGTCGATGCGATTCATATTGAGAATCAACGTGCCGTAATTAATAAAGAGTCATGCAGGGGATGCGGCCGGTGTGTCGAGGCATGTCCGAGTAACGCCATAGAAGTAATAATTGAAAACAGCGGTTTCATAAACGAATCAATAAGGAGGATTTCAAATCTCGTTGACGTTAAATAAGTGCTGGAGGATTCGTAAAAAAATGAGTTTATGCCGCAGCATCGAATATTATCGGGAGTAAATAATGTTCAGGCCGAAAAGAAAAGAAAGACTCTCCGGATTTTCAGACTGTAAAAACTTGAGGCATATTTAAAAATTGGACAGATACTCAAATTATGATGATCTGAAGCAGCATGAAACAGAAGGGGAGGATTATGTAATACTATCCAGGGCAGGCAATTCACCTGTTGCTGTAATCGCGACGCATGGCGGAGGCATAGAACCCGGAACTGTTGATATTGCTGATGTTCTGGCGGGTGCAGAGCATGCTTTTTACGCCTTTAAAGGGATAAAAAAGGAAGGAAATGCGGTTTTACATATTTCGAGCAATAAATTTGATGAGCCTGAAGGAATAAGAATTTCAAAAGCTGCGGAAATTGTTGTTTCGATTCATGGGTGTAAGGGAAAAGATGACAGGGTTTTTGTCGGTGGCAGAAATCAGAACCTGAAGGAGAAAATATGTTATGAACTGGAAAAAGCCGGATTCAATTCCGAGGTATCGGCAAAAGAGGGACTGCATGCCCGGAATCCCGAAAATATTTGTAACCGTTGCATGTCCGGCGAGGGTGTGCAACTGGAGATAACAAGAGGTCTGAGAGAAAAAATGTTCGATAGTCTTGGAAGGCGGTCATTGAGAAAAAGAAACAAGCTTTTTTACAGGTTCGTGGCGACATTGCGGGAAGCGCTTAGAGGAGAAATGACAGAGGGAGGATGAAAAACATGCTGCAGAAAGGGAAAAGCTATGATGAGGTCCGCCGGTCTTTTCAATGGGAAATACCGGCAAATTATAATATCGGAGTTGATATCTGCGACAAATGGGCAGGCCAGCGGTATCGTCTTGCCCTGATATATGAAGATGAAAAAGGCGTGGCTGAAAAATATACTTTCTGGGAGTTGAAAAGGCTTTCAAACCGTCTGGCAAACGGCCTGGTCCATGCGGGTATTAAAAAAGGGGACAGGATAGGCATTCTTTTATCCCAGTCTCCGGAAACGGCCTTAACACATATTGCGGCATATAAAATCGGAGCTGTCGCCGTTCCTCTTTTCACTCTCTTCGGATCCGATGCGCTCGAATACCGGCTCTCAAACAGCGAAGCCGTGTGCCTTGTCACAGATGAGACAAACCTTCCCAAAATATTAGATATCAGGGATAAACTTCCTCTTCTTAAAGCTGTGATAGTTGCCGGCGGCAAAGCACCCGGCGGTACAATTGATTTCCATGACCTTGTTGAAAAAGGAAGCAGTGATTATAAGCCTTTAAAAACAAAGGCTGATGATCCCGCCCTCATTATCTATACATCCGGAACTACCGGACCTCCCAAAGGCGCGCTTCACGCCCATCGTGTGCTTCTGGGTCATCTGCCGGGTGTCGAGTTTCCGCATAATTTTTTCCCCAAAGAGGACGATCTTTTCTGGACTCCGGCTGACTGGGCCTGGATAGGAGGTCTCATCGATGTTCTTCTTCCCAGCTGGCATCACGGTATCCCCGTCGTGGCAAGACGGGCAAAGAAGTTTGATCCCGAAGAGGCTTTTTACCTTCTTGCAAAACACGGGATAAAAAATGCGTTCATGCCGCCGACAGCTTTAAAGATGATGCGCCAGGTTAAGGATCCGCGTTCCCGCCATGATTTTTTTATGCGCTCAATAGGAAGCGGAGGAGAAACGCTTGGAGAAGGGCTTCTTGAATGGGGAAAGAATGTCATGGGGATTGACATAAACGAGTTTTACGGGCAGACGGAAGTCAATCTTGTCGTTGGAAACTGCGCAAGCATAATGGATATCCGGCCGGGCTCGATGGGAAGAGCAATTCCCGGGCATACGGTCGATGTGGTGGATGAGGCAGGAACACCTGTTGTGCCGGGTGTCGTAGGCGAGATCGGAATAAAACGTCCTGATCCGGTCATGTTCCTGGGATACTGGAAGAATCCCGATGCCACAAAAAACAAGTTCGCAGGAGACTGGTGCCTGACAGGCGACCTCGCAAAAAAAGATGATAATGGATATTTCTGGTTTGTCGGACGGAAAGACGATCTTATAACGAGTTCGGGATACCGGATAGGGCCCGCAGAGATTGAAGACTGCATTTTAAAACACCCGGCTGTGGCTATGGTTGCCGTTGTCGGCAGCCCGGACAAGGTTCGCACCGAGATAGTGAAGGCTTTTATAGTTTTAAGGCCTGAAGTTAAAGCTGTGCCGGAACTTGCTGAAGATATCAAAAACCATGTTAAGGTTCGCCTTGCGGCCCATGAATATCCGCGCGAGATTGAATTTGTAGATTCGCTGCCTATGACTGCTACCGGGAAAATTATACGCAGGGAGCTTAAGAAACAGGAGATGGAGAGAAAAAAGGTTAAATGAACTTCTCGCGCATAATTCTTTTTAAAGTCTTTCCTGCCGTGCTGCGCGGAAAGTCATCCATAAAAACCACCTTATGGACTCTCTGATAGGTTGCTTCCACGCGTTTATTAATCCAATCCTTCAGCTCTTCCTCGGTTACTGAGACCTGCTGGTGTAATATAACGGCAGCCACCGGAGTTTCCCCCCATTTCTCATGAGGAACGCCAAAGACAGCAACTTCCCGGACATCCGGATGCCGGGCCGTGATTTCTTCGATATCCTTCGGGTAAACATTGATTCCGCCTGATATGATCATGTCTTTTTTGCGGTCGACAAGATACAGATAGCCGTCTTCATCAGCATATCCCAAATCTCCGCTGTAGAGCCATCCGTCTATTATGGCTTTTGCGGTTAAGTCAGGGCGCTTGTAATATCCCGGCATCAGTATCGGACCGCGGCCCACGATTTCACCCACAACCCCTATCGGAACCTCCCGGTGTTTTTCGTCCATAATCCGCATTTCAAAGAAGGGCGGAGGGCATCCAACTGATGTCGGCTTTGCCGCATAGTCATTTTTGTCCAGAATGGTAACAAAGCCTTCGGTCAACCCGTAGAGCTCATAAAATCGTCCAGGGAGCCTGCGGTTCAGTTCGTCCTTGTGCTCTTTTAAAAGAGGAGCGCCGAGGCAGAGAAACATCTCTATCGATTTCAGGGAATCAATAGAAAATCTGGGTGAATTGAGGAGTGCGATCACCTGTGCCGGAACTACATCAACATGTGTAACACGCTCCTTTTGAATTGTTTCGATCATCTTTTCAGCATTGAACTGGGGGTGAAGTATATAGGTGGCTCCGAGGAACATGGCCGGCATCAGGGTCAAAAATGCTCCGTTAAAAACAATTGATCCGCTGTGCAGAATAACGCTCTCCGGAGAAATCCTGTATGATGAAGAAAAGATCGTGCAGTACATGGCCCTGACATAATGGGTGTGCACAATACCCTTGGGGAGTCCGGTTGTCCCGCTGCTGTAAATTATGTTGTAAGGATCTTGGTCGCTGATTTCAATTTCTTCCGGATTCCGATATGGGGAGTGGTCCTTGATTTCGTTATAGTTCAGATAACCCGCGATTCCGGATCCGTCGGTTAGAATATACCGGCCGGCGGCGATAGCCGGAAGTTCAATTCTTATGGGATCTATGATTTCGACAAAGGCCTTATTTGTTATGAGCATCACCGTATCAGAGTCTGTGAGGAGAGAGACCAGTCCGCTTCCCCTAAGGAGAGGGCTCAGCGGAACAACCACCGCTCCGATTTTGGCGACTGCCCAGTAAATCTCGAACAGCTCCAGGCAGTTTGGGAGAATAGTCGCAATTTTATCTCTCTTGCGGATGCCTTGATCCAGGAAGGCGTTTGCAAGTCGGTTCACGCTCCTGTTGAGTTCAAAATAGGCGAGCCTTTTATCCTGAAAAACGACGGCGGTGTGATCCGGCCGAAAACGGGCATGGCGTGTAAGGAGTGTACCGAGATTCATAGCTTTATTAAACCATAAGGTATTTCTTGCGAATATCTACGTTTACTTTTAAATCGGAAATGGTTCCATGATACCGGATGGCTCCTTTGTCCATGACATAAGCCCGGTCGCTTAAGGACATGGCCAGCCCGACGTTATGCTCGCAGATGAGCATGGTCACTCCTAATTTTTTTATCTCCAGAAGCTGATCGCCCATGGCTTTGACCACCAGGGGCGCCAGGCCTTCTCCGGGTTCGTCCAGAAGAAGCAGTGAAGGGTTCGTCATCAGTGTACGGGCAATGGTGAGCATCTGCTGCTCCCCTCCGCTTAAATGACCTCCCATATGGGTGTCCAGGTCTTTTAACTTTGGGAAAAGGGAATAAACCCGGTCGAGGTTCCAGATACCTCCGTCACGATCTCTTTTTGCCAGAAGAATGTTCTGTCGAACCGTCAAATCAGGAAAAATCCTGCGGTCATCCGGAACAAACCCTACTCCATTACGGGCTATATGATATGGAGGCTTGCCGGCTACTTCCTTTCCCCGGAACATTATGCTGCCTTTTTTCGGGGGAGTCAGTCCGATAATGCTCTTTAGGGTTGTGGTTTTTCCGGCCCCGTTTCTTCCAAGAAGACATACCGATTCGCCTTCCTCGACATGCATTGAAATTCCGAACAGAATATGGCTTGTGCCATAATATGTATGAATATCTTTCAGTTCAAGGATCATGCGGCACCGCCCAGATAGACTTTTTGCACTTCTTCACTTGCCCGCACCTCTTCCGGAGTTCCGTCGGCGATAAGGCTTCCCTGGTGAAGCACTGAGATTCTCCGCGCAATGCCGAAAACAACACCCATATCATGTTCCGTAAAAAGGATGGTCAGGCCTTTTTTGTCCACCAGATTTTTAATCATTATCATAATGCTTTCCGTCTCCTCGGGAGACATCCCGCAGGTTGGTTCATCCAGGAGAAGCAATTCGGGCTTTGTTCCCAGCGTGACGGCCAATTCCAGCCTTTTTTTATCTCCATGCGAAATGGAATCTCCGTTAACATGGGCCTGATCCGCCAGTCCCACATCTTCCAGAATACCCCAGACCTCTTCCCGGAAATATTTTTCAGCCGATGAAAATAAATTCAGGGTCGCCTTCTGCCTTGAGAGAAGAGCCATAAGAATGCTGTCATAAACCGTAAGCTTCGGATAGATGCTGGTGATTTGAAAGGAGCGGGTAATCCCCAGCCTGCATCTCCGGTAGGGAGGCAGTTTGGTTATCTCTTTATCCTTGAAGAAAACTTTTCCTGAATTTGGAAAGTGATATCCGGTGATCAGATTAAAGAAGGTCGATTTCCCTGCGCCATTGGGGCCGATTATGGCATGGATATCACCCTCATTTACGGAAAAGCTGACATTATTGGTGGCAAGCAGTTTTCCGAATTCCTTTACTAATTTTTTTGTCTCAAGTATCACGTTCAAATCATCCTTTATCAGTTATCCAGAGAATTGCCACCTTCACAAAAAGTATAAACGACTTTTTACGGGTTCATCAGGATTGCTGCTCTTTCTTTTTTCTGTTATCCAGTTTTTCCTTTATAAAGCCCAAAACTCCTCCGGGCAGGAAGAATATAACAATCAGGATCAGAGCGCCCATGATGATGGGCCAGAAATGGGTGAATCCCAATATATAGGCATGGAAAAAGGTGATAATAAAGGTCCCCAGAACCGGTCCGAAAAAGAGGCCGGCCCCTCCCAGTATTGTTGCCATAACCGGTTCTCCTGATTTAATCCACATCAGGGTTGAAGGAGCCACCGAACGGTAGAAAGGCGCCCAGAGCGCGCCTGCCAGGCCTGCAAAGGTCGCTGAAATTACAAAGGCAACAAGCTGATATCTTGCTATGGGAATTCCTAAAAATTCCGTTCGCTCTGAATTCTCGCGCATTGCTTTCAGGATATATCCGAATGGAGAATTGGTGATTCGCCACAGGATAAAGGCGGCAAGGCAGAAAACAAGGAGTATGAAATAGTAGTAGGAGACGGGTGTTTTCAAAAATTCCGGAGGAAAGACCCCCTGAATTCCGTCGTCGCCGCCTGTAAAGTCATGCCACTTGTAGATGATGACAAATATGAGCTGGCCGAAGGCTAACGTGAGTATTGAAAAATATATCCCCCTGAGGCGAACGCAGAAAATGCCTATTATCAGCCCGGCCAGAGCAGCCAGACCTATTCCGGCCGCAAAACTCAGCCAGAAATTTATCTGGTATTTGGTCAGGAGCATGGCAATGCCGTATCCTCCCAGACCATAAAAAGCCGCCTGGCCGAAAGGAAGCTGTCCCATGTGACCGAAAAGAAGATTGAAACTTAAGGCAAAGAGGCTCATGATAAGCGCTTCGCCTAAAATAAGGAGATAGAACTCAGATATCACACGAGGGGCCGCAATGCCTGCCGCTATCAGGAGTATAATCCACCAGCTGCTCTTCAGCCAGGATGTTTTTATTTCCATATTGTTTGCTTTCATGCCTATCTTTCCGGCCTCCCGAAAATACCCCATGGGCGAATAATCAGGACAATGGCCATGACCATAAAGATGAAGGCCAGAGCCAGCTCCGGTTTATACATGATACCAAATGAATATACCTGGCCGACTATAAATGAACCCAGAAGAGTTCCGGGCAGGCTTCCCATGCCGCCTATGACAACTACTGCAAAACACTCGATAATGATCTCGATGTCCATGCCCAGAGCTACGGCTCCATATGGGGCTGTTACTGCGCCGCTCAGTCCTGCTATGAAGGCGCCAAGGACGAAGATCGAGGTGAAAAGCCAGGGTATGGGAATACCCAGAGCCGATACCATATCCCGGTCATGGGCGGCAGCCCTGATAATATCTCCCAGGCGTGTCTTGTAAACAAGCCACCAGAGAAAAAAAACCAGCACGAGGCCTAAAATAATGATAAAAAAGTTATAGGAAGGAAAGGGAAAATCGAAGAGAAATACTGCCTTGGTAAAAGGTTCCGGCCTTGGGATGGAGAGGAATTCTCCCCCCCAGAACCATTTCACGATGTCTGTAATAATAAGGATAAGGGCGTAAGTGGCAAGAAGCTGCTCCGGCCATCCCCGCGCGTAGAGGCGCCTTAAAATTGTGTATTCGATTAAAAGTCCTATCCCGGCAATGGCAAGGGCGCTTAAGAGAGTCGCCACATAGAAGCCATATACCGGAATAAGGAGCCACTTCCATATGCTGTATGAGAGAAATGCTCCCAGCATGTAAAGGGATCCATGCGCAAAATTAAGGACCCTTAATACACCGAAAGTCAGGGATAAGCCTGAGGCGACCAGGAAGAGCAGGGCGCCCCTGGCTATCCCGCTTAAAAACTGATTGAACAGGACATCAAATGACATAGGATTTTCCTATCGGGTTACTCCCGTCTTTTTCCAGACTTCCCTGACACCTTCTTCGGACCTCCATACCTGGTCTCCCGGAACCCTGACTATATCCTTCCATGTCTTGAAAGGATATTTGGGATCTTTTGCAATGATACCCTGATAGCAGGGTACGCTTCCCATGTGATCAAGAGGCCGGATTGTAAATTTACCCCGCAAACTGTCGAGGGAGATGCCTTCCATTGCCTTGATGACCTTTTCAGTGTCTGAAGATTTTGCTTTTTCAACCGCTGCTTTGATCAGGTAGACCGAATCATAAGCCTGAACCGCCCATGAATCCGGATAAGCGCCTCTCGCTTTTCTGTATTTGTCGACGAATTCCATCATCTTCGGGTTCGGATCCATGAAAAAACAGCCTCTTCCAAAGGCCATTACTCCTTCAGGCGCATCGGCGCCAAGGGCTACGAAGACCGGCAGGTCATAGAGGGCTATAAACGGGATTTTTTCAAAAAAACCGTAAGGGGCAGCCTGCTTTGTAAAGGCAACCAGGTCACCGCCGAAAAGTGAGCTGTGGACTGCATCCGGTTTCTGAGCCATGATGGCGGTAATAAATGATGTATAATCTTTTTCTCCGGGTTTGGGCCATGCCTGATAGAGAATTTCGGAATCAGGAACAAGCTTTTTGATCTCCTCGGCAAATGCGGCCTCTTCACGCCGCCCATATTCATAATCCGGCGCAACCGTGCAGAACTTTTTAGCAGCAGGATATTTCTTATTCATAAAACGGGTAGCTGCAACACCTTCCATGTAAGTATTTGGAACTACCTGTGTCACATAAGGAGTGAATTTATCCACTACCTGTCCCTCTGTGTTGGCCATGCAGGTTACGCGGAGCACCTTGCTCTCGGCGTGAACAACCTGGACTGCCAGGGCTACACCGCTGCTGCATGGGCCGACCAGGAAATTAACTTTCTCTCTCAGGATCAGGTCCTTGGTCTCTCTTGCTCCGACATCCACTTTCATTTCGGTGTCGCGGACAATCAGGTCCAGTTTTCTGCCTATGACTCCGCCCTTGGCGTTGATTTCATCAACAGCTATTTTGATTCCCTGGACTGCTGATTCGGAGAGCATGTAACATGGGCCAGCATAATCCCAGATTGCTCCGAGGCGTATGGGATCCTTGGCGCTTGCCTTGGTTCCGGCCAGCACCGTTACCGGGACCAGGAGCATGGTGAGAATACATAAAAAAACTGTGAAACCGGCCAATTTTTTCATCTTATACCTCCCTTTAGTTTGGATTGTATTTAAAAAATCAAACACAGGAAAAAAGTAAACTGCCTGATTTACCAAGTCTTTATAACTATTTTTCGGCATAGGTCAGCACCATGCCGCCGTCAAAGAGCAGGTCTCCTCCTGTAAGGTATTTTGCAAAACGGGAATAACCGAAAACAAAAAGGTTTCCTACTTCTATCGGACTCATCATCTCTTTTACCCTCGAATTGCCCAGCATGACTTTTTCAACAACCTCTTCCGGAGATATGCCCCGCTGCCTTGCCTGGGAAGGAATCTGTTTCAGGGCAAGCGCGGTTTTCACAAAGCCGGTGCTGATGGAAAAAGCTCTTATCCTGCCCATTCCTTCTGCGGCAATAGACTGAGTAAGAGCCCGCAGACCGAACTTCATGATATTATAGGCCGGCTTGTTGATTGTGCAGATATGAGCGTGAACTGAAGTCATGTTCCCGATTGCCCCTGTTCCTCCGGGGCTCTTTTTAATATGCGGGATGACCTGTTTAGACAAATAGAGAGGCGCTCGCAGCATTAGTCGGTGCATTACATCATATTTTTCCATCGGGAAGTTTTCGATTGAATCGATATGCTGAATTCCGGCTATATTTGCCAGAAATTTGATATTTCCCAGTTTTGCGGCTTCGAAAACGGCTTTTTCTATATCATCATCAAGTGTCAGGTCGGCCTTGATGAAAATCATCTGGCCCCCCATTTCACGGGCCATTTTCTGCGTTTTTTTACCTTCATTTTCATCAATGTCGAGTCCGACGGTCATCAGGTTATTAGCGGCTGCGGCTATGGCGGTTGCCCTCCCGATTCCGCTTCCGGCTCCTGTAACAATGCAGACATTGCCTACATTAAAATTTTCATCTGACAGATAGAGGATATCTTTTTGTTCAATGGCTGGTTCGCTGATCTCCATGAAGCATCTTCCTTTTTATAAAAACAGAAGAACTGTTGTCTAAAAAAACGGCGAGGTGATAATCGTGTTTAATTAATGCAAAAGAAAGGCCAAATATAAGTCCGAAATAGAAAGCCCCCTAAACAGCTGTATTTTATTGAATTATAAAATATTAATGAAGGACGCTCATTTTTTTGCTGTGTAGTATAAATTCTACACCATTAAGGCTTAATCGGTATTTTATCTGAAAATATCAATCTTTAACAAATAGGTAGATATTTATCGACATGTAGAGTAATAGCTACATTTATTGTAAGGGCTTAGATTTGATGATTGCTTAATAAGTCATAACAGTTTAATTATTTTATAAAACAACTAAGAACACGAAAAAAACTTTAATTGATATACGTTGTATTTATCCTTCGTGCTCTTCCTGGTAAAAAACTTATTTTTAAAGCCGTCAGATTTGTTTGGCTGGAATATTAAGCTTTTTCATCTTTTTATACAGGGCAGTGCGATGGATACCCAGCTTCTCTGAAGCTTTTTTCTTATTATTATTTGCAAGCCGTATGGCCTGCACCAGGGCTTCTCTTTCCATCCCTTCCCGCAGACTCTTCAGGGAAGCAGGCTTGTGAGGGGTAACGACGGCTCCTATTGACTGCAGAAAAAAAGGCAGATGATTTATCCCGATCGTGTCTCCTTCCATAGAGTACAGGATGCGCTCTAAAACATTGCTCAGTTCCCGTACATTACCCGGCCAGTTGTATTTTTCGAAGATGTTCATTACCTCCGGAGAAATCCGGGTCACATTCATACCGAGATCTGTATTCAGGCTTTGAACCAGGTGCTCGGTTATTGTCCGGATATCATCCATCCTGTCTCTTAACGGAGGTATCTGAACGGGAATTACATTGAGGCGGTAATAAAGGTCTTTTCTGAATTTTCCCTGTTCAACACTCTGGCCCAGATTCTCCTGAGTGGCGGCTATCAAGCGGAAATCGTAAAGGGAAACACGGGTTCCTCCCAATCGTTCGATCTCTTTTTCCTCTATTACCCGCAGCAACTTGGGCTGCATTTCCAGAGGAAGTTCTCCTATTTCATCAAGAAAGATAGTTCCCCGGTGAGCCAGTTCAAACTTGCCCGGCTTTCCCTTGCTTCCGGCTCCTGTAAATGCCCCCGGTTCGTATCCAAAGAGCTCGGCCTCAAGGAGTTCTTTTGGAATAGCTGCGCAGTTCAGCCTCACAAAGGGGAAGGGGCGCCGGTCGCTTGCATGATGTATGGCATGTGCAAAAAGCTCTTTGCCTGTTCCGCTTTCGCCGAGGATCAATACGGGAGCATTATTCTGGGAGGCCTTTAATGCCAATTGTTTTAATTCCGTTATTGCTTCGCTTTTCCCGACAATATTTTTGAAAGTATATTTGGACGCTCTCAGACTTACAAGTTCTTTTTCATACAGTTTGACCTTTGATTCCAGGAAATTGAGCTTTGCAGCCAGAGCCTGCACATCCCGGACATCCTCGAACATGACCTGGCCATATACGGCAATGACCTTTCCGTCTTTATTAATGGGGATACGCTGGACCACCATGTCTTGGCCCATGATCCGGTGGGGATGATTTATCTCCGGGATCCCGGTTTTTGCCACAATGGGCATCCGTGTGTTTTCAACAACTTCTGAGCAATTTTTGCCAATGGTAGATTTATGGTCAATTCCCAGAAAATTTCCATAGGCGGCGCTGAAGAAAATGATTTTCCCATCCGGATCGGTGATCATCACGCCGTTGCGGATATTGTCCAGAACCAGCTCATAAAATTCGATTTTTTCCTGGTACTCTTTTATTATACCGGACGGCATTTAAAGCGGCCTCATATAAAAACGGTTATTATCCCTAATGAAATATTATTGCCGCGTTATATCTGAAATTTCCTTCCGTTTCAGTCTGATCTTTTCCATGTGCTTTTTTGTTTCTGTTCTCAGTCTGTTCATAACGCTACCGGTCTTCTCGGTGAGGGAGTCGAAGCGGGTGAATACGTCCTTCTCAATAAGAGCCTGCTCCAGATCAAATGCGGATGAAAACGCTGCGGCAATATCGAATTCTTTGTTTTTTGCCTTCTGACATTGTTTTTCAAGATGGGATATAAAGACTGTTAGAGTATAGGATTTGGTCTTTCCCTCATCAAAAAATACCAGTCCTTTTTTTTCAGCCTCTTCCAGTTTTGAAATCAAATCCGCATGCTTTTTTTCTTCCCCGGACAATTCCGTCCAGAATGCAGAATATTGCGGAAAGTCTTTTGCAAAAAGAGCATATAATTCTGAGATCAAAAGCTCCTGGTCGATCATCTGCTGAATAATTTTTTCCTGGTATGGTTTCAGACTCATAGAGGTTCTCCAAATGTCGTATTTTCACTTCCCGGTATCATCCCAACCGGCAGATAATCTTTTGTTATTAATTACAACACAACAAAATATCGGTCAACACGGATTTTGGATAACACAGATATATGATAGACTCCGGTTAATTAATGGATTCAAAGATAACGATTTGGTGTGTTACTGCTTCGAATACGCGAGGAAAGATATTATAAGGATTATTCGGATAACGGCCGGTTAGTGACCTTTTTAAAGATGCTTGACCCCGGGTTGATTTTTTGTATAGTATGAAATAATTTTTTTAAACAGGAGAGTGAAAATGTCAGAACAAGTTAAACTGATTTACGCCGGGAAGACATACGAATTGCCTGTGATCACAGGTTCAGAAGGTGAAAAAGCTATCGATATTACCGCTCTCAGGCAGACAACCGGATTAATTACTCTTGATCCGGGTTTTGCCAATACCGGGAGCTGTGTGAGCACGATTACTTTCATGGACGGCGAGAAGGGTGTTCTCCGCTACAGGGGAATACCGGTTGAGCAACTCGCGGAATACTCGATATTTACAGAAACAACATATCTTCTGATAAACGGGGTGTTGCCGACAAGAAAACAGCTCAACCAATTCTCCATCCTGCTGAATGACAACTCCCTGATACACGAAGATATGCAGTCGTTTTTTCAAAGCTTTCCCAGGGCTTCCCATCCAATGGGAATTCTTTCTTCAATGGTAACCGCGTTGAGAAGCTTTTATCCGGAGATAAAAATCACGGAAGAAGAGATCAATTTGATGGTAACGCGGCTTCTTTCAAAGATACGAACACTTGCTGCAATGTCTTACAAGATATCGAGAGGGCACAAGGTAGTTTACCCGCGCCCGGACCTCTCCTACTGCGCCAATTTTCTTAATATGATGTTTGACAGCCCGGTTAAACCATACCAGATTGATGAAGATCAGGTTAGAGCATTGAATGTTTTCTGGATTCTCCATGCGGATCATGAACAGAACTGTTCAACTTCCACGGTAAGGATGGTCGGAAGTGGAAGAGTAAATCTTTATGCCGCGATCTCAGCCGGAGTTGCGGCTCTGTGGGGTCCGCTGCACGGAGGTGCAAATCAGGCTGTCATAGAGATGCTGACAAAGATAAAGGAAGACGACGGCGGGAATGTGGCAAAATCCGTTGAAAGGGCAAAGGATAAAAATGATCCCTTCAGGCTTATGGGGTTTGGCCACAGGATTTATAAGACTTATGACCCGAGAGCAAAAATCATGAAAAAGACATGTGACAAGGTGCTTGAGAAGCTTAAAATAAGCGATCCTCTGCTCGATATTGCAAAGCAACTGGAGGAGGTCGCGTTAAAAGACAACTATTTTATTGATCATAACCTGTACCCGAACATCGATTTCTACAGCGGCATTGTACTCCGGGCCCTTGGAATACCCACCAACATGTTCACTGTCATGTTTGCAATAGGAAGACTTCCCGGATGGATAGCGCAGTGGAAAGAGAGCGCAGATGACCCAAACTGGAGATTGAGTCGCCCCCGTCAGATATATGCCGGCCCTTCCCTTATAGATTATATTCAGGTAGAGGACCGTTAAAAGTCTCCGAGCGGCCTTGCAAATGTATATTTTGCAGGTACAACCACCATCTGATCCCATGCCGTTCCGATATTTCCGCCAAGAGCAGAAAATGGAGAGGAAAGAACAAAGAAAGTACAACCTGTAATAAGACCGACAATTCCAACCGGCCTTAAAATAACGAAATCGGCAACCATTGCCCCCCCGTTAGGGGCTTCTTTACTGATCTGTTCCTGAGCAAGAACCTCTGAACACAGAGGGATAATCAGAAGCGCAATGATCGTAAAAAGAACAATTGATTTTTTAAACATGTTATGCATAAGAATTCCTCCTTTCCGTTTGATTTATATTACCGTATTATTATCACAAATTTTACCTAAATAGCAAGCGTATTCCCTTCGGCTTGCCGTGTATTGTTTTAATGCATAGCTTCCCTAATATATATTTATCCGTTTTCTGTTATATATACTCCCGCAAGAACAAAAAGCGAGCCTATAATAAGGTTTGAGCCAATATTTTCTCCCAGATAAAATGAGGCGATTATATATGTCATGGGAGGTATGGTATAAAGATACACCCCGACTTTTTGGGATTCAGTCCGTTTCAATGCTTTTAAATAGAGCAGAGTAGCGAGGAAAGAACATGTTATTCCGAGAAAGGCTATGGCAATCCAAGCATCCCTGCCGATCGAAAGAATTGAAAATGTGTTTGCGCGCATCTCAAACCAGCAGAAAGGAATCATGCAGAGAGATCCGATAAATGTGACTATCGCGGCAAGCTCAAGCGCATTCATCCTCTTTGTCATGCTTTTTCCGAATACGGTAAAAACACCCCACATGAATATGCTGGCAAAAACAAGAAGATCACCAAGCATGTGACCCTTAAAATCGAAAGACGCGATTGTTTTAATGCCCATAACCGCAATAACCCCTGTCATCGCAAGGAGCAACCCTCCGGCCTTTTTAACGGTCAGCTTTTCGCCGAGGAATAGTACAGCAATAATAAGGATTGTAACCGGGCCGGTGACAGCATAAAGAGATGCATTGGATGCGGTAGTATACTTAAGTCCTATTGTCTGGATGGAATAGTGAAGACCTGTTCCGAACAGGCTGAGTAAAAACAGTTGGCCGAGCCATCTTATGCCTTCATACTTCGGCTTTGAACCTCTCACGATAAACCAGGTAATAAAGCATAATGATGATATCAGGAGTCTTAAAGTTACAAGCGTAAAAGGCGGAACACTTGCAACCGCAACTTTGGTTGCTATAAAGGATATTGCCCAGAGAAAGCAGGCAATACTTAATGATACCTTAGCGGATAGAGGAACTTTATCTGTTGATGCAACAGTGCCGGACATTGATTTATAATTTTTCCTTACAATGTGTTTTATGCTATATTACTAAAAGTAACTATTCGTGAGCCAGAAGCCAGAATGAAAAGGATGCCAGCTCATAATTTTCAAGACCTGTTTGCGTGCGGCATGCGCAGGCAGGCTTAATCGTATGACAAAAGGCCCACCAAACTGTTTTAACTGGAAAAATGCCGAAACACTTTAATTGTGGCGAAAGGCCTTAGTTATGGTGATACCTCGCAGTTAATGCCTCAACTTGAAGAGGTGAATAAATTGCTGGAGGCATATACCGTTTCTATTCTGAATTTTGGCTCCTGAATAGAAATATGTAAATCTGTCATATTTTAACAGCATTTATAAATATTGGAAAGGTTAAAATGGTAAAAAGCCCCAGATATATTGAAGTTGCCGTGGCTTTGCCGGTTAACGGCTCATACACATATATTGTTCCCGAAGGCATGGCTGATATTTCTTTGCAGGGGAAGAGGGTGCTTGTTCCGTTCGGGCAGCGCAGGATAACCGGATATGTTCTTGGTGAAAGCGAAGCGGAAAATGAACATAAAGATGATAAAGACATAAAAGCTATTATAGATGTCCTCGACGAAAAGCCCCTTTTTCAGCCGTCAATGGTTCCATTCTTTGAATGGATTTCGGATTATTACATGCATCCCATCGGTGAAGTCATAAAAACCGCCCTCCCCGGTGGTCTGAATCTTTATGAGATTATAAATTATGCGATTACAGATAAGGGAAAGACCGCGGATAAAAAGCAGGCGGCAATTTCTGAAGAAAGGGTTTTAAGCCTGCTTGAAAAATCTCCGATGAGCGCAAGGGCTATTTGCCGGGAAATGAATGGTAATATTTCCAGCGCTCTTCTTTATTCAATGGAAAAACGGAAATTGATAGAGAAGAAAAAAGAGATAAAGCCCGGGAAGACAAAGACAATTACGGAATCTTATGTTTCCTTGTCCTGGAACTGTTTCCCTTCCGGTAAAATTTCGAAGTCGCAGGAAAAGCTTTTGGATTGTCTTAAATCATTCGGAGAACTTTCTTTAAAGCGTCTCAAAGAGTTTGTGCCCGGCGCTTCAAGAGCGGTTAGAGTTCTTGAAGACAGGGGCTATATAACTTCTTCCCGAAAACCGGTTTACCGGGATCCCTTTGGAGAAAGCATAAGCCCGGATATTGCGCCCGTTTCAACAATGGAGCAGGAAAAAGTAATTTCTGAAACAGGGCGCTTTTTAGGGAAAGGGTTCGCTCCTTTTCTTTTAACAGGCGTTACAGGAAGCGGTAAAACGGAAGTCTACATGAAGCTTGCTTCTTTTGCCGTAACGCAGGGGTTTAGCGTTATGGTTCTTGTGCCTGAAATAGCCCTTATATCCCAGATGGAAAGACGGTTCAGGGCGCGTTTCGGCGAATGCGTGGCGATTCTGCACAGCGGCCTTTCAGCTGGAGAAAAGTTAGATCAATGGAGCAGAATTACAGACAAAAAAATCCCGGTTGTGATAGGCGCGCGGTCTGCAATATTTGCACCGCTCTCCAATACGGGCATTATAATTGTCGATGAAGAGCATGATTCTTCATACAAGCAGGAGGGGGGCCTTAAGTATAATGCGAGAGATCTTGCCGTAGTCAGGGCAAAGCTCGAAAACTGCGTCGTGCTTCTTGGTTCTGCAACTCCCTCAGTTCAGTCATACTATAACGTCTCGATAAAAAAATTTTCAGAACTGACTTTGACAAAGCGTGTTGAAAACAGGACACTGCCCGAAATAACCGTTGTCGATTTAAGGAAGAGCCGTGACAGTCGTGGAATAAGACGGTTTTTTTCGGAGGAGCTTATTTGCAGCATGAAAAAAGCACTTGCAAATAAAGAGCAGGTTCTTTTGTTTTTGAACCGAAGGGGATTTTCAGGCTTTCCCGTCTGCGGAGCATGCGGAGAGGCTGTGAGGTGCAAAAACTGCGATATTTCTCTGACTTTTCACAAATCGGCGAATGCATACAAATGCCATTACTGCGGTTTCACAAAATCATCGGGTTCTGATTGCAATAAATGCGGCTCTTCCGAGATAAAACTTTTAGGGCTCGGAACCGAAAAGGTAGAAGCTGCCGTAAAGAGCCTTTTTCCCGATGCAAAGGTTGAAAGAATGGATTCGGACACGACTGTACGAAAAGGGTCGACAGTTAAAATCCTTAAGGGCTTGAGGGAAAAAAGTACCAATGTTCTTGTCGGAACACAGATGATCGCAAAAGGGCATGACTATCCGGGCATTACCCTTGTCGGAATAATATGCGCAGACTTGTCGCTTGCTTTCCCCGATTTCCGGGCAGGAGAGCGAACCTTTCAGCTTTTGGCTCAGGTTGCAGGAAGGGCCGGGCGGGGAGCTTCAAAAGGAAGAGTTATACTTCAGACATACAATCCGGAACATTTCACTATCCTTTCAGCAAAAGATCAGGATTTTAAGTCTTTTTATGAAAAAGAGATCCTTTTCAGGAAGGAGTTGAATTATCCTCCCTTCTCAAGAATGATCATGATAAGAATTTCCGGAAGGGATAAGAAAAGGACCTTTGAGTGCGCAAAAGCCGTTGGAGAATACTGTAAAGCTTTGAAAGCGGAAAACAAATCTTTTCATAAATCGGTGGATATTCTTGGTCCGATTGAATCGTCTGTTACGAGAATAGCAAGCCGGTTCAGATGGCAGATTCTTTTTAAAGGTAATGATTCCAGAGCGCTTCACAGTTTTGTCCGTAAGATTATGTTTGAAAATGCACTAAAAATATGTGGCAGAGATGTGAGTATGTCTGCAGACGTTGATCCGTATTTTATGATGTAACAATCCCGGCTTTTGCCTTGTTGATACTGTGAAGGGACGCGTCAGGCGCATTTTTCTTTCCGGAACAAATATCATATAAAATAATGTTAATGAATCGCTTGACATTTTTATTTAAAATTCTATTCTTACATCCTTGGAAAAAGTCGATGGTTTTATAAAACCACGATGTACACGAAACTGAAAATATTAGAGGTCTATATGAAATCAAAATCGGTTATTGCCTGTTTTTTTCTGATTTACATAATGACGTTTCCGGTATTCTCCTATGGAAGAAGCGGCGAGCAGGGTCGGCCGAGTGCCGCTGTAGTTGGCAACAGCTATGAATTTGAGCCTGTTCTCGATGGTGCCCAGGTAGTTCATGAATTTGTTGTTCTGAACAATGGGAGTGCGGTTCTTGAGATAGAAAAAGTGGAAACCGGGTGAGGGTGCGCTGCTGTTTCTTTTCCGAAACAGATCCCTCCCGGCGGCGAGGGGAAAATAACGATAAGAGTTGATACCGCAGGGTATGGCGGAAAGCTGATCAAGAAAAATATTGTTGTTCACACAAACGACGCTGATCATCAGAAGCTTTATCTTACCATATCAGGGGTCGTTGAAAAATTTGCCAGCATAAAACCTGAAAGGATCTTTTTAAACGGTCATGCAAACAAGGATTTTGCCGTAACTGTATCGATAATACCCGAAATAAAATATCCTTTTAGCATACTCGGTACTTCAGCGCTAAACGGCGATAACATAAGTCTAAAACTTGAGAAAAAGAATGATCAGAAGCTTCCCGAATATATTTTAACGGTCAAAAATACTGCAAAAGTCAAAGGCAAATATTTTGATTCGGTCATTATTAAAACAGACAACAGGATTCATCCTGATATTAGGATTCCCGTATTAGGAAACATATTATGAGATCCGGACATGAGGATATCAGGGTCGTTGCTTTTGACTGCGACGGAGTCATGTTTGACTCGATGCAGGCCAACATGGGTTATTACAACAGTATTCTTGAACATTTTGGGAAACCGCTTATGACTCCGGAGCAGTTTGACCACGCCCACATGCATACCGCTAATGAAGCGCTTGCCAATCTTTTTCCAGATCCGGATGCTTTAAAAGCAGCCTTAGAATTCCGAAAAAAAATGTCGTACTGGCCGTTTATAAAGGATATGAAAATCGAGCCCGGTTTGAAGAGCCTTCTTAAAAAAATCAGGCCGAAATACGGAACCGCCATTGCCACAAACAGGAGCGACACAATGCAGGGAATTCTTGTGGAACATGGACTTGAGGAATTCTTTGATCTTGTTGTCACAGCCCTTGATGTGAAAAATCCAAAGCCTCATCCCGACTTGCTGATAAAGATAGTGGAACATTTCGGCATTAAACCCTACCAGGCAATATACATAGGGGATTCGGTACTTGATGAAATGGCGGCAAAGGCTGCCGGCATTACGCTTGTTGCGTACAACAACATAGAGCTTTCCTCCGATTATCACATCACAAACTTAAAAGAGCTCGAAGAAATGCTTACCCCCTGATTCCGATCGCGTCACTGGTTCCCGAGACCGTTCTGGCTCCCGCAGTCCGGGCACTGCCAGGTAATTCCGTTGCAGGACATTCCCCAGAAATTTTCTTCCATGCAGTCTTGGCATATGGCAAACCCGCATCTGCATCTCCAGCAGAAAGGAGCCGACTTGTTGCAGCAGTTGCAATTGATTTCTTTGGTTTTTTCACGTTTTTGCCTGTATGAAGATTTAAGTTTTGAGTCTGTCATGTTATTATTTTAGGTTCTTCTCCCATATCATTGGAAGAGACAGGGCATGTGAACGAATATAGCCTTTAGGGAGGATCAGGGAGGTCCAAAATAAGAAAACAAATATTTTATGGACATGAATTAGTTTCTTATCTTCACAACTATCGCCCTTTAAGCTGAGGAAGCGTACGACCTTTATTAACAGACGAAAACTATGAAAACAAAATAATTATTGAAAAGAAAGAGTCAAGGCGACCTTCGCAATAAAAAAAATAACAACAGCGGCCACGGCGGCTGCAAAAAAGGGGGAGATAAATGCTCCCCCGGTTGGCTGGGTTTTTTGTTCAATTATAAAACTGACGCGCCATTGTTCCGGTTGCATGCAGGCATAAGCAAGGCCTCTGATCCGAGTTAAGCATGGTGTTACCGTGACACTCTTTTATCATTAATGTGCCTAAAACCATGAACCTATTCGGTGGTGGTATTTTGCATGGACTTACCATATCCAACCACCGGATAGCAAAACAATTTTCTGCATAATTATATACTTTCAACTATTTAGCCCCATTGGTTTCACTATCTATTGCTTTATCATTCTTATATAAGCGGGGCAACCTTGAATTGATCCAGACTGTGTAGTTGCAATATAGCCCGTATCATTTGATGTCATTGTAGTTGTGAATGTATCTATTCGCGTTCCACTTGACCCAGTAAAAGATGTTATTGCGGTCGCGCTAAGAACTTTTGAAGTGCTGTTATAGGTTCCAGATAAGGTCATCTGCAATGGTGTGCCATCATAGTCCGTTCCTGAGGTACTACCACTAATGGCACCTCCGGTGGATTGATTCAAATTGATCAGCAAATTAAAAACATCGTAAGAAGCGTTAGTGCATCTCATCAACAGAAGCCACGTGCCGGTTACTGTGGATGGGGGTCCTGGTGTTGGTGTGGGTGTAGGTGTGGGTTCTGGTGTAGGTGTGGGTGTAGGAGCGGGTGTGCTACCGCCGCCGCCTCCTCCGCTATCTGCGACAGCTGCTATCGCCCCGGCGCCGGCAATGGCGCCAGCGGTTATTCCTACTATTGCAACTGTTGACAAACCGGCTGCTGCCCCT
>Ga0105099_10000462_pt1 | contig 27867 bp, 35 predicted proteins | sample PPLLak3cmMay2015_2_FD_79138 | JGI IMG/M metagenome (GOLD analysis project Ga0105099, IMG submission 79138) | Freshwater sediment microbial communities from Prairie Pothole Lake near Jamestown, North Dakota, USA - PPLs Lake P8 Core (1) Depth... | ecosystem: Environmental > Aquatic > Freshwater >... | reverse complement strand
GCCGTTGCGTACGCAGACAACGGGGGTCAGGTGATACTCAATCGCCTGGCAATCTGGCGACGGCGCGCCGTGACCATAACCCAAAAGTGGTAACTCATTCCGGGGGCCGACGCAAGGCCCCCGCTTCAACCAGGAAAGAAGGGAAGTATGGCAGAAGCGAAGAAAAAGGCCGGGGAGCACACCTACTACGCGAAGGGCATGGGCGCCGGCTTCTACGTGCCCCTGCTCGATGCCGACGGCAAAAAGGTGCCGGTGCTGGACAAAAGAGGGAATCAGCTTTTCCTCCATGGCAAGGCGGCGTTTCGTGACCGCAGCGTGACGCTCCAGCCCGTGGTTACGAACGCGAAGATCGGCACCTACTGCGCGCTCGTGACCTCGGACCCGGCGGAGATTGCAGCGGCCGAGGCTTGCGTTGCCGATCCGCAAAGCCCGATCATGAGTGAGGCGCAGTGGCGCAAGTCGCTCAACGCGGATGCGTTCGAGGCGGACGAGCGAGCAAGGGTCGCCGAGGAGAAGGCTGCGCGGGCCGAGAAGGCAGCGGCGGAACAGGCCGAAGAGATCGCCAAGCTGAAGGCCGAGCTTGGCGCAGCGAAGCGCGGCGGCGGGTTGTCCAAGAACTGAGGAGCGGCAGGTCATGGCATACGGCAAGGACGAGGTTGTTGCACGGGTATACGAGCGGTTGCTCGATTGGCTGGACGACTGCTCGAACACGGGCGGCAACGTCACGAACCTTGCCCTAGACCTGCTGAACCGAGCCCAGGAGGAGCTTAGAACGTATCGGAGGTGGTCCGATCTGGTGACCACCTCCGAGCTTACCATATCGAGCCGCCAGGCGACGCTACCCGATGACTGTGGGGAGATTGTTCGCGTGTTCGAGGACACGGACGGCGACGGGCTTCCCGAAAGATTCTGGTGGCTTGAGTCGAAGCGCCCGGACGACGGATATACAATTCGGGACGCCTTCGACAAGTCGACCGGCCACAGCCGCACGATCACATTCTACACGGCCCCGAGCTCGACAACGTACCTGAAGTACATCAAGGCTTTGGAGGACTTCGAGGCGGCCGATGTAGACACCGACGAAAGCGGGTACGCGGCTGCGTATTCCTTCTTCCCGAATGCCCTGCTTATGGCGCGCGCCCAGCTCATCCATGTGCGAGAGGGCGGGGTTCCGGATACGAACGAGATGAAGATTGTTCAGGACACCCACGATCGCTTGATGACGGATTATGAGCAGGCGCACCAGTGGGCTAATACTGACATGCGCATGGAGATCCTTGATGACCAGGCCATGGCGCTTGACATTGAATCGTACGACCTGCTCAATGGCAGCGACGGGGCAAGCTCGCCCTATGGCAACGACTACGATCAGGGGTAACACGTGGGACGAATGGTTCGAAAGCTGACCCCGATACGGTGTGCGTCTTTCCCGGACGGCCTGAACACGGTCGATCAGGCGTACGACGTCGGCTCGCGTTACATCGGCCGCGGGGACGAGAAGGATCCCCGCAACGGATGGAAACAGTGTGTCGACTGCCTGGATATCATGCTGCACAACAACCAGCGGCGGCCGGCGGTGCAGGCCATCAATTCGGCGGTTGCTGCGCGCATCACCGGGCTGTTCCCCTACCTGAGATACGACGGGACCGAATACCTCGCGACGTTCGCCGGAGGGAAGGCGTACACGACACACAAGACCGATGGCACGCTCACGGAGAGATACAACTTCGGAACGGCAGGACAGGCGTGGGCGATTCCGTACCTCGACAAGCTGTGGATGTGCATAGAGGGCGTGGGGCTCGCGAAGCTTGAGGGCACTACCGGTTACCGGGTCGGCATCGCGGCCCCGACCGGGGTGGCCGCGGCCGCGGCGGCTGGAGTTGGTTTGCCCGATGGCACGTACAAACTCTATGCGTGCTATGCTCGGAACGTGAGCAGCACGGCGCGGCTGTACTCGAAGGGGCAGGCCATCGCCGATGTGACGCTTGGCGGCGGCAACAATCAGATCGCCATCTCCAATTTCGCCAACTCGGCCGACGGCCAGGTGAGCAACAAGGCGATCTTCATGACCGACGCCGGGGGCGACGTTTACTACCGGTATCATCAGACAAACGATAACACCACGACCTCATTCACGATATCCGGCACGACCGGAAAGAGCTCGACAATCCTCTACAGTGCGGTCGCCGAGGACAACGAGCTTCCGGGGCTCGCCGAAGGTATCTGTGTGTTCGATAAGCGGCTGCAGTACTGGATAGACAACGTGCTCTACTACTCTCTCCAGGCGGCCGACGTGTACGACCTTGAGAGGTTTCATGCGACCGCGCAAAAGATCGAGTTCGACTACAACATCGAGTTCGCCTTCGGGCTTGGCGCCCATCTCTACGTGTCGACTCCCGCGGGGATATTCCGGCAACCAAACGGGGATGTCGGCGCGCGCTTCGAGCAGGTGACGGCGCGCATACACGAGTACTACCCGCGCGCCTATGCCGCGACATTCGACTACTGGGGCGGGTACGCTATCGGTCTGACGCCCGACGGGGTACGCGTGTTCGACGGCGAGCGCATGTGGACTCAGGACCTTTCCCGCGATGTGAAGCCAGAGATCAACCGAATCTATGCCGACTACACGACGAACAACCGGCCGTGTGGCATAGTGCATCGCAGGAAGGATCGCACCGAGTATCACCTTGGGTATCTCGATTCCACCGTGGGCGGGAGCACTGCGGTCAACAACCGTCGGCTCGTGCTCAACCTGGACCGGATCGCAATCGTGGACCAGAGCACGATACGGGCTCCGTGGGAGAAGTGGAGCATCGGGGCCAACTACTTCGCTGTCGACAACTCCGGGGTACTGTACGCGGCCCAGGGGCACGCCTCTGCGAGCACCATCTACAAGGAGCGCTCCGATCGCATGCTCGACGCGAACGTGTACATCGCGGGCGTACTGGAGAGCGGAAAGGTGCCGTCGCTGCTGCTTCGGTCGGGGCATTTCATTCCCGACGTGGCCGGTTTCTGTCGCTGGCGTCAGATACGGGCGATTGCGAAGTACGTGGAGTCGTGGTCGGTGCGTGTGCAGCGGATCGACCAGGACGCGGACGACGACACGACGACGTTCACGGCCGACCAAGGCGGGCACTTCGTGCTCGATGTGTCACGGCTTGACCAGGGATATCTCAGCACGAATACTCCGGTTCCGAAGAAGTCGGGGCTCCCTCGCGATCTGAAGGGGTACGGCGTGTTTGTCGAGGCGACGCAGGCGACAGAGGATAAATTCTTCGAGCTTCTTGAGCTGGTGCTCTACTACACGATGAAGGGAGCAGGTTCTCATGATCACGAAAATGGCAATTCTGTTTACGGTGCTGATCGTGCTGTCGACAACAGCGCTTGACGACATGACCACGCCGAACACGTACACGTCAAATTCGATATTGACGGCGGCGCAGCTCAACGAGGATAACGACTCGACCCGGCTGCCCTACAACCGGCTGCTCGATACGCTCGATGCGCGATTCGTCCGTTTTTCCGACCTGGAGGATGGCGACAGCACACTCGACAGCCTGACGGTGACGCGGGGCCGGTTCACGTGGCTGAGTGCCGATACCATCACGAGCACGACCGGGGATATCTCCGTGGACAACATTACGGGGGATTCGATACGGGGGGCCGGGCTTGGCATTGGCCGGGCGGTCAGAGCCGGATATCTTATTGACGTATACAGTTCGGCCGCCGACGCTGGTATGGGTGTGATGACTGACGACAGCACCAAACAGGCATGGGTACAAGCAAGCGGCAACAACGACGCATACGTGACTATTGAGGCGTTCGGTGATAACCACGCCGCAGATACACGTTTTGGGATGCCTGTTGCGGGTGCCGGGTTTTGCTATGGCACAGGTACTACTCGAATGGGCGTCGGCACCACTTCGGCGTCAAGCCTCGTCCTCGGCACGAACGACACGGCGCGCCTAACCATCAACGGCTCAGGTGACTCGCTGAAGGTCGACAACGTGACGACTTTGGCGGCGAGCGGCACCGCGGCCACGTTCGGGCAGGTTGGGTGCGACTCGATTGCCGACCCCGATAATGTGGCCGGCTTGGTGTTCACTGGCGGGGGCATGTACTACGTGCATCGCGGGACCGACAGCAAGGTCACATTCAACTCAGACGGCATTCAGAGCACGCTGATCGATACATGCTACGTGCAAAGCACGCTGACGGTGGGGCCTGGCGGTTCTGTTCTGACCGAAGTGTCGATTGTCGACGGAGCGGCCGATACGCTGACAATCTCCAGCGGCGGCAAGACCTGGAAATTCGTACCGGTGGCGAACCAATGAACCAAGTTGTGCAACTCACAGCGGCCCAGCCGAATCTCGTTCGCCGGTACTCGCCGAGCGGCATAGTGCTCGTGGAGTGCGACGGGAGCGACGGGGCTTTCACTGTGACCATGCCGGATGCAAAAAGCGCGCGTGACGTGCTGTTCTTTGTGGTCAAGACGGACAGCGGATCGAATGTGATCATGGTAGTGTTCGTGGACACGCAGACAAGTGTTTTGCTTGCGAACCAGCACGATTGCAGGGGCCTTCTCAGCAACGGAACGCAGTATCGGCTAATCTCCTCTTACTTGGCAATAACGGGGTAGCCCATGGCAACCAAAACGTACAAGCCGCCGACGTATCCATTTACGCAGCCGGGCAACTACACGCCGGTTGTGCAGCCGACGATCTTTCAGAACGCCGGGGCCAACAACGCCGCTAATGGGGCCGTGGGGATATCCGGGATGTTGTCAAATGTCACGCAGGATACAGAGCCGCTTGTTCCTGAAGGCGTGGCGAGCAACCGTAGGTCAATACAGCCATCATCGCCGACGGTTGCCCCGACGCAGCAATTCGCCGACGGGGGGACCAAGGCCGACAAAAAGGCGAATACCGTAATGGCTGGACCGGCGACGGTGAAGCCATGGAACAAGTCCGCGCCCGCGCCCAAGCCGGTTGCGGTTGAGGTTCCCGTAGAGCGCGAGGAAGTTACGTGGAACCCGCCCAAGCCGGTTGCGGTTGAGGTTCCCGCAGAGCGTGAGGAAGTTACGTGGAACCCGCCCAAGCCGGTTGCGGTTGAGGTTCCCGTAGAGCGCGAGGAAGTTACGTGGAACCCGCCCACGCCGGTTGCGGTTTCAGCAGACACCGAGGAATACACGGGGACGCCGCCGGACTCGCCTGGACCGGCCATCGATAACCGCGTGCTTGAGGAGTTGATACGGCGCGTGCTGGAGGGGCGCCCGAACGACGTTCTGAATGCCACACGCGATCAGACGCTTGGCCTTCTCCAGGACCCCACGATGGGGTTCAACCGCGAAGAGTACGTAAGTCGCGGGATACAGCAGTACGACCAAAACGTGTCGGACGCCAACGAGCTGCTGAGGCGGACGCTCGCACCCACGATGAACACGGGGCAGAGCCGCGACGAGCTTGCCCGCTTCGTGCTCGACAACGCATTCGGCCGCTCGGTGCGCGATAGCGAGCTTCAGGGGGAAGCGCTCGACACCCACAGCAACATGATCTATGATGCCCTGAAGCAGGGCCGCGAGACGGCCGGGGCCGAGGATGCGGCGTACAGCATCGACGTAGAGGCGCTGACGAAGGGGGCCGATGCCTCTCTCGGAGCCGACACGCTGGCGACAAAACAGTGGGGCGACTACCAGGATCGCATCCTCACCCGCGAGGTCGAGGCGGGCCGCATCGCCCTTGAGGACCGCAAGATCCTTCAGCAGGCGTACGAGTTCAAGTCCAAGCTCGATTGGGACAAGGAAGCAACGAGGCTGGGCTTGGATGACAAGGAGCGGGATCGCATTTGGCAGTCTGTCGAGAACCTGCGGGACCGCGAGGTAGAGCTCGCGAAGATTACCGAGTCCGCGCGACAGTTCGACGACGAGCTTGAGTGGATGCAGGAGGCCGAGCGCCGCGGATGGGACCACGACCTGGCGAAGATGGCTTGGCAGGAGGCGGAGAACCAGAAGGACCGCGAACATGACGAGTGGATGCTCGAGGCCGAGCAGGAATTTGCGGAGAAGGGGCTGAACCTGACGGCCATACTGTCCGAGATCGAATACATGCTTCCCGAGCAGCAGGCTGACGTGCTGAACGATCTTGCCTTGCGTGCCGGCATCACCTGGACAGACGAGAACGGCGTGGTGCACCAAGGGCTGCGTCCCGTGCCTGAGACGGAGGGCGATAAGCTGGCGACCATCTCGCAGACGATCATCAGTGGCGGTTCGGTTGGCGGCGCGGACGCTATTCGGTTTGCAAATGCAGTACTCTCCGGGAATGTGCCCGAGGGGGCTTCGGTTGTGACCGCCTTGCCGACTATAACAGAGTGGACAAAAGAAGGAGAGAATCGGTGGAAGCTCACGCAGGCAGCGAAGACGCTTGTTTCGGAAGGCGGCTATTTTGTCGATCCAGTATCGAAGCGCGTTTACAAGATTGTAGGGCAGCACGACAACAGTGACCGCCATTCTGCCGGATCCATCCAGCTCAAGGACATCGTAACCGGAACGGTTTACTCGTACTCGAACGGGTGGAAGGACACGCCTGACAACGGCGGCAGCATTACGAACAGCCTGCCGACGGCGGCATACGATGCGACGGAAGAGGGGGCCGCCGGTGGCGCAGGTACCAAGGTCCGGCGCGATCTGAGCCCCGGCTCCGATCCGACGGAAGAGGAAGAGGTTGAGGCCGTGACCGGTACACGGAAAACCCCGGTTCGGCGGTCACTGTAGAAGGGTGGTTGCGGTATGTCTCAGGCAACGGGGGCGACGCAGGTTGGCAACTCTATAAACTCGTGGGTTGACACGAGCAACGACAACATCTATCAAGCACTACTCGCCAACCAGCAAGGGAAGCAGTATTGGGACCAAGCCGGACGCGACGATCGGCGCTTGGGCATGGAAGAGCAGAAGTGGGCCATTCAAAAACTGCTGGAGCAAATGGCACTCAACGATGAAATGGCGAAGCGTGAGCGCAACCGTCGCTTCATTGCCGCAATGCGTAAGGGCACGCTCCCGCGCAGTGGTGGCAACGTGAATCCGGCGATGGGCGGTGGTGCAACTATACCTTCTGGCGTGATCGGACAGTGAGGTAGACATGGGCGAGAGACGATACCGCAGGGCGGTTGAAAGGCAGGAGCAGGGCTTGCCGATGCGTGAGCGGGACAAGCGGGCACTGGACCCTTCCCGCCCGGTCGCCTTCTTCGAAGAAGCTGACACGATGATGAAGTATGACGACTGGAAGCGCAACCAGGCCGAGCGCCAGGCCGCGCTTGCCCGTCTCCGGGAGATCGAGGAGGAGGATGCGGCCCGGTCCTCGCAGGGCTACACTCCGCCTCCGATGGAGGAAGAGGTAGAGCCGGAGCCCGAGGCCACTTCGGAGTTCGCCGGGGTAAAGTCGCTCGATACCGGGAGCCCGTTCGCCAAGATGAACGCCAAGGGCCTTTCCAGTGGCAACGGAAACGAAGAAGAGTTTCGCCAGTGGTATGGTCGAGTTGCCCAAGAAAACGGTCTCGATCCCAATCCTGACGATCCGAGACACTACTACGATTGGAGGGCAGCACATGGGGCTGGCGCAACGGCAGACAAATCGGGGCATTGGCCTTCTCAATACAAGCGCGAAGGCCACTCAAGGCTTGTGATCGATGGGGTTGATACGCGCACTGGTCAGAAAGTACAGCAGGAGCCCGCGGCCCAGCCGTCCGTTTTCTCGAAGTTGCGCGCGAAGCGAATGTGGGAGTACGAGAAGGACCCGACCGCGATCAGGACCGAGTATGAGCGCATCCGGGGCGGGGAGCGGGAGGAGAGTCAGAACCAGAAGCGCAAGGAAGCCCTGGACCGCTATTCCTGGCAGCTCACTGACAAGCCTGAGCTGACGCAAGCCATGAACATTCTTGTTGAGCACGACATGCTTGACCAGGCCGAAGAGCTGATGACGAAGCACACCATGCGCAAAGCCGGGCTTGAAACTAGCGCGAGCGGCGGGGGAGCAACAAAGGCGAGACTTGAGGCGGCAAGCCCCGAGCTTGTTGCCAAGGCAAAGGCTGCCGTTGAAAAACTGCGCGGAACCGGAGAGTACAACGACGACTATTTGGCATTTCTTGATACACTTACAGACGTTGATCCTCTTCAGGCTCTTTACATCGTAACCGGCAAACGCGCAACGACAGAAGAAGGAATACGCAAGGGCAAGGAAATGATTCCCATCAAGACGCGAGAGGCGACAGCGGTCACGACGGCTCGCAACATGGCTCCCGAGAAGATGTCGCAGGGCCAGGTGAAAGACGCTATGTCTGCGCGGCAGGTGTTCGCGGATCTCGACAATGCCAAGTCGCTATTCAACGAAAAGTACGCGATCCCGTACGGCGGCAAGCTGATGAAGCTCGCGCACATGCGCCGAAATGATGATGGCTTTGCCACATTTACAACGTCTCTTGCGCTCGCCATGAACGAGTATCGACGCCAGAATTTCGGGACGGCGCAGACGAATACCGAGATTCAGAACTTCCTTGACATCTTGAATACCGACATGGAGATATCAGCGGACGCGTTCAAAGCACAAATGAATCAGGTTCTCACGGCGATGGAGCGAGACTACAACGACAAGATCGGCATTCTCAGCGAGTCGCAGTATGATGTTCCTGACAGGCTGAAAAACATTCGGATGGGTGAAGGCGGATCCCGCTACATGACCGACCAGGAAAAGGAGCGGCGCAGCACCAATCGCATTCGGTACGTACGCGATCCGAAAACCGGAAGCCTGGTGAGGGCAGAATGATACACGCATTCGAAGTCGAAGGCGCGCCGTACGAGCTGGACGTTCCCGACGATGCCACGCCGGAAGAGATAGACGCTCTGGTGAATCAGTACGTGCAGGGCAGCGAGCCCGCACCCGCCCCCGAGCCCGACAATCCCAAGGGTACGTTCGGCGACGCCATGTTTTCGACGCTGTTCGGCACCCGTCCCCCGGACCGCGACATTCCGCCGGAGCGGGACATCGGCGGCATGTCTCCCGAGGAGAAGCGCCAGCTCGCGCAGGGCAAGCTCGAGGCTGGAGAGGTGGATACGGTTACGTCACCGGTGATGCCGCGGACGACCTCATTGCCTCCCGATGCCTCGTTCGGCCGGAAGGCTACGTCGATCTACAGCGATATCGCTTCACTGACTGGCCGTGCGGGCGACAGCGTGAAGCGGCCCGAGGGGGAGTCGTTCGGAGATGCTCTGAAGGACACCGAAGGGAAGGGTGCGATCTCGAGAATCGTTCGATCTCCCGCGACGGCTACGGGGATGGCGCTCGGCCCGCTCGCTGGCAAGGCGCTCGGCCTGCTCGCTGGCAAGGCGGCCGGGCCGTTTGCGGCTCTGGCGTCGAAGGCCCCTTTGTTGGGCAAGGCGCTCGGCGCCGGGGTGACCGGTGCGGCCGAGGCGATCCCGTCCGCGGCGGCCGGCCAGGCGGAGCGCTACGCAGAGACTGGCGAGGTGGACCCGCTGGAAGCTGGGCTTGAAGTGGCGGGCGGTGCCGGGTTTGGCATGCTCGGCGAAGGCCTGAAGGCGGCCGGGAAGCGCTTTTACCAATCGCTCATGGAAACCGGCAAGGGCGGCACAACGGCACTGCGAAACCGCTTCGACCCGCAGACCATCCTCGACTACAACCTCGAGGGAAGCACGACGCAGGTTGCCAAGAAAGCGCGGGACATCGCGAGCAAGGCCGGGCAGGAGATTGACCAGATCGTGGACGCCGCGAACGATGCGGCTGGAAACGCGAACGCCATCGATCTCGCAATGCAGACCATGGACGAGATGAAGGAGGGTGGCCGCCTTTACAACTTGATACCGGCTGGAAACGCGGCGAATGCACGCTCTGCTCTTGAGCGCGTGTATGGCGAGATGGCAGAGCACGGGCTTGACGGTCCGCTCGACCTGAAGGGGCTCAGACGCGCCAAGGCATATCTGCGAAAAGGCAAGACGTTTGCCAAGGGCACCGTACGAACGGAAGACGACAAGCTCGTTGATGCCGTGCGAAAGGAGTTCTACTACAGGGTGGCGGATCGCATGGCCGAGATGGCAAATGCCGCCGGGCACGATGTGACGGAAGCGAACAAGCTCTATCATACGATGAGCACCGTTGCCGATGCAGCAGAAGCGGCCGGCGAGCGGGTTGGCAAACATGCGCCGCTCGGCCCTTACGAGTGGATTGCGCTTGGCTCAACCGCGATATCTGCGGGGGCAATGCACCAGGATCTCCAGAAGATGTTGACGACATTGGGCGTTGGCCTAGCGGTGGCCAGCGGCAAGCAAGTCCTGGGAAGCGGTCGAGGGGCCGGGCTGCTAGTGAAGGGCGGCAAGTTTGCGGGCTCCGTGCCCAAGTACCTCGGCGGCCTCATCACCGAGGCGGTCCCGAGCACGACGGAAGAGGATGACGAAGAACTGCGGCGTATGCGCCGAAACCAGTAGGAGGGTCACATGTGGCTGAAGAATGTGTGGGTGTGGTTGAGCGGGAAGAAGCGGACGATTGCGGGGCTCTGGTGGGGGGTGGCAATCCCGGCGGTGGCGATACTCTACCCGGAGGGGGCCCCCGAGTGGCTGGACAACACAATCAAGATCGTGGGCGTTGCCCTGACGTGGCTCGGCCTCGGTCACGCCGGTGTGAAGTCCGCAGGCAAAAGGCTCGCCGAGAAGGGCGTCGCGGCGCTCGTGCTGCTCGTGCTGCTCGTGCCACTGGCGGGGTGCAACCGCAAGGCGGTCAAGCCGGAGCCATATCTCCCCGAACCGACCGCGAGCGAGCCCGCCCAGCAGCCGAAAGAACTGTCGGGGGTAGTCTTGGATAGGTCCGAGCTTCCCGTCGATTCTCGGCCCGTTCTCGTGCCTCTGGTGGAGACGGTCTATTTCGGCTTCGATTCCGATGTGGTCGGGCAGGCGGCGGCCGATGAGCTCTCCCGCGTGGCGCACGAACGCGCCGGCCGCGCGGTGCGCCTCGTTGGGGGAGCGTGCCCCGTCGGTCCGACAGAGTACAACCGGGCGCTTGGTTTTCGGCGGGCTCGCGCGTGCGGGGAGTTTCTGGCGTCTCGTGGCGTTCCGACCGACGCGATCTACCTGACCTCTGTCGGGGAGGATGTGCTCGTGCAAGCTTCCCCCGAACTCTACCACCTGAACCGGCGATGCGAGATCGTCGTTGAGTAGGAAGGCGACTATGGCACAGGCAAAGAAGGATCCGTTCCGCGAGAAGGAAGAGTCGGACCTCGACAGCCGGATCAAGAAACGCGACGCCGAGCGCAAGAAGAAGCGCAAGCCCAACAACAACCTGGACACGTACATGAACGGAATCGGCGGGCAGAAGTTCGGCAAGAAGTAGGGGAGGGGCGGGAACGATGACGCGACGCAAAGCGGCGGCCGATTGGTGGGAGAGGCTGGGGAACCTGCACAAGGTGCTTCTCGTGGTGATATCCCTGGGGGCGGCTGTCGCCTCGCTGCGCGCGCTGTCCGTGTGGCTGGTGTGGGACTCGTGCGCCAAACCGCGAGCCGAGGCGATGGTTGAGGAGCGGCTTGCACCGCTCGGCGCGAAACTGGACGAGATCCGGGAGAGCGTTGACTTCAACACGTACAGCCAGATCCGCCGCTCCGACGGTGCAACCTGGGAACAGGTAGAGCGCGAGTGGGAACAGCTCAAGAAGGCAAGGGGGAGACCATGAGGGTTGTTTGGACGGCACTGATCATGGCTGTTCTTCTGGTGTCCTGCTCCCCGACGCCCCCGGCGCCGAGCGAGGCGCGCAACCCTGATTGGGTGGTGGACTCGACCGACTGGACGCAGCGGCTGCACTGCCCGGACGGCGATGGGTACGTGGTGCTACGTAGCACCAATGATTTTGCCCTCCTCTCGCACTACTGGGCGGTCGTGTACGTCCTGGAGAGGCGCGGGCACCTGTACATCGGGCGCAAGGGCCTTGACGTGGCGGCAGACCCGCCCACCAAGGCGTGGTCCATCGATACGGCGTGCTGCGGGTGCGACGGTCTGACGCAGCAGGACAGGGACGATTTGACGGGCGCAGAGCGTGCCCTTGACTCAATGCGTGTGATAGGGGGTCGGAGATGAAGCGCGCACTCGCACTGCTATTGCTGCTGGCCGGGATGGCGTCGGCCGCTAATATAACGTCGGCTGGGAGCGGGGACTGGGCGACTGGTGCGACGTGGGATGGTGAAACAGCCCCCGGCGACGGAGACACCGCCACCATAGCTACCGGGCACGTTGTGACTGTCAGCAGCAAGGTCACGATTGGATCGGCCGGGGCGACAGGTGTCGCGGCCGTCACAGTGCAAGGCTCTGGCGAGCTACACATAGACGATACGCTCGTTTGTAAAGGCGACTTGATACAGCAACGAGGAACGACGGTAGAAATTGGCCCTGGTGGCGTACTTCAGTTCAACGCTGGGTCAGGTGTGCGTTATGAATGGGGTGGCAGCGGGACAGGCACAGGCAACTTCTACGGTCGGATCGCCGGGTCATCTGAAAGCCCCGGCATAGTTGAGAAAACGGGAGACGGACAGGCGAACATTGATTTTAGCAACGGCGGATCGTGGCTTTTCGGGAAAATATCGTTCAACTATGCGGAGCTGCGTGACCTTGGAACAACGGGCACAGCGGCAGCGTCACGCGCCATAGACCACTGGCAGTTCAACTCGACATGTACCGACTCCGTGCGCAACACACTGATAGAAGGCTGCGGGCCTGCGTACTTTACGAACACTACGAATGATGGGATTATCTGCTGGGAGAACGTCGACATCCGCAACTCGCAGCACGTTCCGATTGTTGTTTCGACCGCAAACCTCGTGACGACTGGCACAAGGGCCTTCAGGCGCCTAACCGTGTGGCCGTCTACAGGAATGGACACCATACGGGCGTATGGTCAATGCTCGTTCGATGAATGTCTGTTTTACAATCTGCGGATCGAGACTTCGAGCAACGGGCGGCAGGTCGTCATAGACTCGTGCTTTTTTGTTTCTGATTCGATTGCCTCCGGGCTAGGTAGGCTGACACTGCAATCGTATTCAGCGTCAAGCGTCAGCAATTCGGTTTTTCTGGGGCGCGGCGCGAACCAGCACTATGTGAGTGAAAGCGATGCTTCTGTCGAGGATGGGTGCAACGAATATACGCGAAACATCTTTTCTGGAGACGGATACTACGAGACCGATGCCGGAGATTGCTTCGTGCCACGAGACACCGCCCTGGTATCGCGCAACATCATAATTGACAGTGCGGGCGTTTTGCTCTCTGCTCTGGTAGAGTCGTGTCGCGCAATCCTGGAGCGAAACACTGTGGTACGAGCGTTCGGGGCAAACATAGGCGAAAGCGCCGGTGACTCAAATCAAGTTGTTTCCGCCACGAACAACCTTTTCGTGTCCTGCCCTGACGGGTTTGGTCAGGAGCCCTTTTTCGTTCCGCAGGCAAATTTCGAGCTTGACTATAACGGCTCGTATGACATTGGCACCGCGGGCAACGCCGATTATCCGGTCGGTCACGCGTTTGCTGGTGAAAACTCGTATTTGGGGGCGGCATCGGTCGACGATTGGTGGTCCGACGAGCGCGTGTTTGGTACGGGGAATGCTACTCACGACATTGTTGCAGACCCGCAGTTTAACGAGGAAAGGCGGGTGCGTGGGTATTCATCTGCGGCATCTGTTCGCGCGATGGCCGGCCAGTTTGTAACTGTAAACGGCCGGGACTCTTCGGGTTCCGCTACGACACCAACGGAATACACAATCGGCGGGCTTCTCGCATATATCCGCGAGGGGTTTGCGCCTGGCAATGCGGCGTACGACGGGACGGGCGAAGGCGGGGTTGATATCGGGGCTGAGGACTACAACCCGACGCTGCCCGTGATCACGACGGACCCCGCGAGCGACAGCATAGAGTACCCCGGTACGGCCATCTTCTTTGTCGAGTGTACGAATGCGGACAGCTATCAATGGCAGCGGCGAGCAGCCGACTCTTCGACCTGGGAAAACGAAGCAGACGAGACGGATGATACTCTCACATTCGCAGTCACTCAGGCCATGCACGGCGACTCGCTCAGGTGCATCGCTACAAACACGTTTGGCGCAGACACCTCGTCCGGGGCTCGGCTGGCCGTGTATGTGATCCCGGCAAGCATCACAAGCGATCCCGACGATTCGACCGTGACGGCTGGCGACTCGGTGTCGTTTGGCGTGACGGCGGACTCTGCTGACTCCTACCAATGGGAACGGTACACCACCACGACATCATGGGTGTCCGAGGCGGGCGCAACAAGCGATACGGTGCGATTCGTGGCAACGCACACGATGGATGGGGACTCTTTGCGGTGTATCGCGACGAACGAATGGGGGTCCGACACTTCGGCAGGGGCCTTGCTGACCGTCGTGCCGGACACCGTGGCGATTACTGCCCAGCCTGCCAACGACACGGTAGACGACGGCGGTACGGCATCCTTTTCAGTCACGGCCACGGGCAACCCAACCCCAACCTACCAATGGCAGGACTCGGCCGACGGCGGCGATTGGGCGAACGTCAGCGGGGCAACCTTGGCGGCGTTCTCCTTCGCGGCGGCACTCGCCGACAGCGGCACCGGGTATCGATGCCTCGCCACGAACGCGGGCGGGACAGACACGAGCGATGTCGCATTGCTCGTCGTGAACGGGGTAGCTCCCGTCGTGTCAAATCCAGCGAATCAATCAGCGCGAATCGGCGCACTTGTGCGCTGGATCGTCACGACCACCGGGAGCGGAACCGTCGGCAGGCAGTGGCAGGACTCCGAGGACGGCGAAACATGGGCCGACATGGATGGCGAAACGACCGATACGCTGCTGATCGATTCGGCAACCGCGGCCATGGATTCGACGCTCTATCGGATCGTTGCCTCGAGCGACTACGGCGCAGATACGAGCACGGCCGCACTGCTGCGCGTGAGCGAGGCGCCATCTACGAACTACCGGGAGCGCCGCAGCCTGAAGTGGATGGGCTGGCCCCACTGGTCCCGGCGACGGATGAGGTATTGACCATGGTGCACACCGTCGGACAGCCGGCTGCCTGGAGGAAGATCGACCACCGGCCCGTCGATGGTGAGCTCTGGATCCTGCACCAGAACCCGGACGATCCGCTGCGCTTCGTCCACGCGACACGCGATCTCACGCTCACGCCTCCGGACCGGTTCGTGCATGACTTCGGAAGCATCCCGCGCGTTGCGCAGCTCATCATTGGAGGCCCCGCAGGGCACCCGGACTTCGCGCAGCACGCCGGGAAGGTCTACCCGCTCCACGATTGGGCATACGAGTGGGGGAGGTGGGACCAAGGCACGCCCATGTCGCGCCGCACCGCCGACCTGATCCTCTACTCGGCACTACTCTGGGTACACTGCACCGAGGAGTATGTGCGAGCCGTCTACCGGGCCGTACGCGCGGGCGGGGGCCGACACTGGCGCGACCATCGCAACGGCACGATACCAGTGTCAACCTATGGGAGAGGGTGAGAAGCACAACGCTCCGCGCTACTGGCGCTGTGACCGATACGGAGTGAGAGGCTCAAAGCTATTCGTGCCCTCGTCCCCACTGTAGATTCTGCACGCCGCCCCGCAGGTGGGGCATGGCACTATGGCGCTGTTGGGCATTTGGGCGAAGCCAGCATGCGGGTGTTGGTGGGAGTTGTCCGGTTCCTCCTTGGTTTCCCGCCTGGCGGCCCATTCGCTGAATGCAAAAAACTCCCTGTGAGTCATGTCCACCACAACCCGATACATATCATCTGTTTTGTTGACCATCGTACTTTTTGACCGCCACGAATCCCACTTTACTATGTTCACGCGACACCCTCCCGATTGTTAGCCCGGCCTATAATCATAAAAGCCGAGCAAATTTACACCAACGGTTCGGCAAACGGACGCAGTAGTACGCCCGCCTGCTATGCTTTACTATTGCGTTCCTTTGCCTGTTGGGGGTTGTTCGCGCCCGCTCCGCCTTTCCCTGCGGTTTGCGGTCTCCATGATGCAGACGAATTTCTATGCCGTGGGCACACCTCTGGTGCATCATAGTCTCCATCGGTAGCTTGCACCATGACAAACAGGCACGGAGCGGCGGGCCCTTCACACTCTTCACATATCCAAACCTTCGTTGATATCATTAGCAAACCGCCTTTCTATATGGTCGGGCGCGAATTGCACCCAACGTCCGAGCCTAACCCGCCGTGTACTCATGGCGCGGTTGGGCCTGTTGTGTGATGCGTGAACCGCTTCCACCGAAACCGCGCGCTGGTTATACGATGTTGAGCCCTTCGACTTGACGCTCTTCCCTGTCCATCGTGCGCTTCCGCAACCAGAGCAGCGCTTCCTCCAGCTTGGTGATCGCGATGGCGTTCTCGCGGCAGTTGAACTGCGACTGCTGATAGTACTCGATGCGCTGCCTGGCCGCGTCGATCACGGTTTCCACAAAGGCGCCATTCGGCTCCTTGCGGTCGGCACCACGTCCGAGCGGCCCATTCTGCCAGTCGACGCTGAGCCCGACGCCGCGAACCGTGCCACCTGCGGGATTGCCATTTTCGTCCGTATCATTTCTCGCTTCGAATCGTGAAAGCATTGCGTGTCCTTTCTTGCGCGCGGCACGAACGATGAAAGCGGTTCACGTTTCACCCAACGTTCCCGCCAACACCCGCTGTGTACTCATTGAGGGTTTGGCGTGTTGTACGACGTAAACCGCGCCTCCATATTTCTACTTTCGGCGCACTGCCTTTTCGTACTCGTCCCCTGAAACACCAAGCACTTCCAGCACATCTTCGGGTGACGGTAGAGGAGCATCATCATCATCTGATTCCTCGATAAATTCTTCCATCATCATTTCCCAAAACGGATCATCTTTATCGGTAGCACGATCAAAAATCCTGATTGCATCTTCGCGGGTGATTTTCTTCATACTTTCCTTCTTGTGCGCCGAACTCTAATCTCAGCGCGGTTTATGTTGTACAACGTTTGCCGCATGGCCGAAGTACCGGCCTATAAATCCAATTCCAAAGCGTTGCCGGTATTTTGGCCTGCGGCTGTTAGGCGCTGTACCGGCTCCGCTCCTTGATTTTCTGCGGGCGCGTCTTCGTCTTTGTCAAACATCGAACATTGCGAACACCTTCCCGCAGCCATTTCACAATACCGCTCTTCCGCCTCGATGCCGACGGCCTTTCGCCCTAATTTTCTGGCGGCGCTCAAAGTTGTACCGCTGCCGAGAAATGGGTCGAGTATAATACCCGGAGTTTCCAACACCATGCGCGAAAGCAAGTGCTCAGGCTTTTCTGACGGATGACCGTTGGGCTTAATACTCGACCACTTTGACCGCCAGATATCAGGCAACCCGCGATTCGGCAGTGCGAAAGTTCCGAAAGGTATTAGCGCCGCCATTTCATAGCTTGGGCGAAGTCCGATAGACCCGCCTGGGCCAATCCACTCTTTATCCCAAACAAGCATAGACTCGATATGTGCACCAGATTCGACGGCGGCCTTCATAATGACCGGCAACGACCGCCAGTTAATAAACATCCAAATTGCCGAATTACTATTAAGGCACCGCTTAGAAACGTCGATAATCTCACGATAGAAAAACGACTGATTAAGCAAATCCGAAAACCGCGACACCTTACTGTTTGCGGTGCCAGATACTGAGGCCGCCCCAAACATATACGGCGGGTCTGTTATTACGGCATCGAATCCAGAAAGCTGCGGCATAATATCGAAACAGTTGCCGTTGTAAATTGTCACGTAAGAATCTTGATAGTATGCTTGCATTTTCTTCTTTCTTGGTTTTCGCGCCCGCCTACAATATGGTCAGAGCCGGTATTGCGCCTAACTCTCCCTAAGCTGCACCGCACTTCGCATCTGTGCAGTGTCAAACCTCGTCCCCCCACGCTTCCCATCCGTCCTCTCTCTCGCGGGCGAACAGCTCTATCCGCGGCACGTCGCCGCAGAGCTGCACGATGCGATCGCGCACCTCCGGGGGCTTTGCGCTGTGCTTCGCCACCTTGGCGATGATCACGCTGCGCACCGAGGCATCCACACGCTTGATGCGCCCGCGCTTGGCAATCAAACAGCACTCGGCCCCGGCCCGCGTCCAAAACCCACACCCGAAGAAGGGCAGGCCCCGGCGCGTGAGCTTGTGCCACACGAAGCCGGTCATTGTCACGAGCTCGAATCCCCACGCCTTTGTCACGGCGAGTGCGGCATCCGGCTGCGCTCCGACCCACCACATGCACAACAGGCTATCGTCCTCCGCCATCGAGTATACCGGCACGGCGCATATCTCGGGCACCGACATTGTTCGGTAATGGGCAGAGGCGCCGCTGCGCATGCTCCCGCCGGTGTTCTGGTTGCGGAATCTCCAGGGCGGGTCGGCGTAGATTACGCGATACTTCACCTCACACCTCCCCCGCGGCCTCGAGCAGGTCGCGCTTCCAGTAGACTTGACACCCCTTGAGTAGCTTCCGGGCGTCCTTCAGAAACCGCTTCCAGTTGGTTTCGCTCTTGTGGTGGTTGAGCTTTCCGACCTTCCAGTGGTCGACGAATGGAAGGGCCAGTCGCATCTCTTCGATGGCGCATTCACGGTTTATCACGGGCTCGACCGATACCCACGTGGTGAGTCCACCTCGGTCGCGGGCTCGACTCAGGATGTCGATCCTCGTCCAGTGTGGGGATGCGCCCGGCTCAACGTCGCTCGATGCGCCGGTTAGACTGATTCCCACCTCCCATCCAGTGGGCATCATTTCGATGTCGTCGTCCCAGACAAGGCCCTTGGTCAGAAACGATGCGCCGACCTTGTAGTGCTTCAGTACGTCCATGGCTTCGCGCGTTGTCGGCGATACGGCCTGCTTCGGAAACGGATCGCACGCGAAGCAAAGTAGCACCGGGCCGGCCGTGTCGCGCATTCGCTCCGCGTCCTTCTTCAGCCGGTCGACGATGCCAGGCCTGGGCCGGGCCAACTGGTGGAACTCCTCGCGGCTCTTGTGCATCGCACGCGGCACGTAGCAGTAGGTGCAGCCGTGGGGACACGTCTCGTACAGGTTGCAGGCGAGCGGGGCATACTCGCGGGCTCGCCCCTTCGGTTGGTAGATCACTGGTCCTGCCATTGCTCTGCCTTTCCCTTGGTGTAGGTGCGGCGCGCGGGCCACCGCACCGGTGATATCAGGCCAGATCGAGCACCACAACCGTCCTCGGCGTGTCAGAATATCGCTTTGTAACAAACAGGTCGCACACCTGCTTATCGTCTACGAACGCAACGCCGTTCAGGCCATCCAAAACCGCCTTCGCGATATTGTCCAGGTCGGGCTTGGTCGTGACCGACGGGCATCGGTTCGATGCTTGCTCGCGCTTCCTTTTCGACCACGACGGCGGAATGGGGAACCACGCCCATATCTCAGCATGCACCGGCCCGTCGTGTGGTGGCCCCGCATGCTTCTCGCGAAACGCCAGCCTGACCAGGTTCTCGTACTTGGCAGACTCCTTCGGCGTGTAGATGGTCGCGAATGCCTTCCCTCCCTGCGCGGCCGGCTGCACGACACGGGTGCGGGGGCGGGCCTTGCCGACCGGCGGACCCGGAACGTCGAACACAATGCGGTACGGCTCTTTCATTCCTCTCCGACCTCCTCTCCTCCGTCCGGCTCTTCCTCGGGTGCGGGGCCTTCGTCGTCGCCTTGGTACTGGCTGTTCTCGATGCCAGTCGGAACGTCACCGATCCACCCCGTTTCGAACTCCTCCGCGGGCTCGCGAAATGCAGGCCGCTTTGGCATCTCCTCCTCGGCCTGGGAGTTCGCCTCGGCTTCCGCCTCGCGATACTCGGCGTCCGCCTGCTCCTGCTTCCCCTGCTGTTCGAACGCGTTTTCCTGCGCCTCTTCGATGGTGATGGGGGCATCCTTGCGGATCAGTCCGTCCGAGTCAAGCCAGAGCTTGATGCCGTTTTTCCAATCGTAGACGATCTTGCATCGAACGCTCTTCAGCTCCTTCCCGCTGTCCAGCTTGCGGGCCAGCGAGTTGATAATTCCGTTCTGAGCCTGGATCGTCGCCTTCATCTCCTTCGAAACGCTGGCGAGCTCATCTTCCCTCTCCGCCTTCGTGTTGATGGCATGCGCCAGGTCGGTCGATATCTGGCGCACATCATCATCGGTGAGCGGGAGATAGAGGCTCAGTGTCTCTTCGGTCCTTCTGCTCATCCTTCCGTCCTTTCTTGCCCTTCCGGGCTCTGTGGTTCCTCAATGCGGTAGTGCATGTTCAGCTCGAAGTCGCCGATCCACCACCCGTCTTTGTCCAGGATTCGCGTGAACCCTTCGCCGACATCAAAGCAGTCCACAACGAACCGTTGCGAGCCGTGGTGCTTGTTTTCGGTGGGGACAAGCACCGTCCCCTTCGTGATGATCATTCCTCGCTCACCTCCGATGCTTGACCGTCGACTGTTCCTCGAACACCACGCCGTCCACCCGCAGATTGCCCTTCGCGGCCTTCTGCAGCCTTGCCAGACCGGCGCAGTCGATTGTTACGAACTGCCGCAGCTCGGGGCGCGCCATGCAGTAGGCAACGGCGGCGTCCACGTCCTTGACCTCGGCCTTGTAGGATGCAGTGAAGCTCGTGCCGGCCAGCTTCGGAGGAGGGGGCGGGGGCACTGCAACAACCGTACTCGCCCGATACTGGCGGAAGTCGGCGCGCACCTCAGCCTTCTCCGCCAGCTTCTCCTTGCCCTGCTCGCGGTACGCGTTGGCCTTCTCGCGCTCCTTCTGGGCCGCCTCTTCTTCCTGCCTGCGCCGCTCCTCGGCCTCGGCCTGGGCCTTGCGCTGCGCCTCCTCGAACTCAAGGCGCAGCTTGCGGTTGTAGGCTGCGATCGCACGACCGTACACCTCGGTCGCGTTCTTGAACTTCGCGGTCACCGCGGAGAATGTGCCGTTCGTTTCCTTCCAGGTGCGGTAGAGCGGCCCGGCAACGGCCTCGCGCTTTGCCTCCACCGCGTCCATCTGGCGCTTGAGCTCGGCGGTCACGTCATTTGCGCTCTCGTACTCCTGCGCGTTGGAGATCACCAGCTCAACCGTGTCGCCGAGTCGCTGGAGAACGGCTTCGAGGTAGCCCTTGGCTCCGTCGATCACGGCCAGGGCCTCGTTCGGGATTGATACTGCCTGCTCGCTCATGCTCTGCCTACCTTCCTGCCCGATAAACATTGACAATCGAGCGCCAATCGTTGAGGTGCCGTTCCATGTGCCGGGGGGTTAGCTTGTCAACGGCTGGCTCCGCGCTCTCCCCGGTGATGGAGACGATCCAGGAGTGCCAGCCGCGAATGCTCGTGTTGATCTCCAGCAGGTGGATGTACGCTGCCATCTTCACCCGGTAGATGTCGGTGAGGGGGCCGGTCTTCCAGTCCACCACGACGGGCGTTTTCCCGTCGTGGATCATCGCCACATCGGGCGTGCCGCAGTATCCCAGGACTCGAGAGTAGAGCGACAGCTCCACCGCGCGCATCCCGCCGATGGTCACGATCTCGCCCCTGTTTGCTGCCCACCAGCATTCCCACTGGTCGATCCAGGGCGCCATCTTGGGCGAGTAGTCGATGTCGCTGCGCTGAAGCGGGGCCACACTCCCCTTGCCCAGGCGAAGCGCGGGGTACCCGTGGAAATGTGTCCCGAAGTCGCGGGCGGTCTCGTCCCGGTAGAACTCGCCGCCTCCGATGGAGCGCCAATACTCGGTGCCGAGTTTGCCGGTGCGCTTTGTTCCGACCGACCCCAGAATCTCAGATACTCCCGGCGTTTCCGCGCCGTCCACCGTGTAGGTGTGGGTTGACTCTTCGAGGGCGGGGAAGGTCATATGTTCACCTCGAAGAAACCGAGTCTTCCCACGCACGGAACGAACTCCATGGGCTGGGGGTCGCGAAGCACGAACCCGTAGGGGCCGACAAACCAGCCCGAAGTGCTGGAGCAAACGCAGTCGACGATTTCTACAGACCCGACTATGCCGCCGGTTGGCAGGTTTCTGGGAGCAACAAGGCCGGTCCCTTCGGAAAGCCATTGATACGCGTCGTAGTCAACGCGCTTCCCCGCGTGAACCAGCACGCGACCGCGCACCTTGGTGCCCCATGTGCGGTTCTCGATGTCTTTGCCAGCGCGGAGTATCGCCCACGCCCAGGGCTGCTGTATGCTTAGAGCTTTCATGCTGCTGCTTTCTCCTTGGTTGAAAAGCGGGGCCGGTCCCTTCGTGCTCTGAAAATCACGCCGACCCCGCCGGCTCTCACCGGTCCTCTGCTATACAGACCTCTCGGTTAGGGTTACTGCTGGATACCGTCATCGCATGCCAGCCGCTCAAACAACGCGATGACGGACGGCTGATCACCGAGCGGAACCTTCGTAAGGTCGTCCACCCGTATGTCAAGCTCCGCTTCGATGGTCGAATCATTTCTTAGGCCGTGGCATTTCCGTGTGCGGCTTTTTGCTGCGTCGCAGAAACGTCACAGAATCAAAAGGGAAGCCCGTCCGCGTTCGGCGGGTACATGCTATCGTCCTCTTGCTGTTTTGGTGCGGGCGGAAGCATTGCGCCCGGCTTGGGGGCTCTCACCCTGATTCCGCCCACAAGACGACCAGCAAACGAAACGTTTGGATCATCGTAAAGAACGACTCGCGCCCCGATCCATTCTCGTTCGATATTCTCTTCTTTGCCTGTGATTTTTGCAATGATCTGGCCGTTCGTAGAATTGAGCACGAGCGGCTTGTCAAGCTCGTGGAAGTGGACGACCGGCTTGTATTCCGGGTCGGCGCCTTCCTTTGCTACGTTCTCTCGAGACAGTGATTTTATGGTTGCCAAAACACCCATCCCAACGTCATCCCGCTTCAGGAACTTGCTGGTTTTCAGATCGCCCAGATTCATAAGGCACCCCTTCTGTTTGTGTTACTGTCCTCGGCGCTCGCATCCTGCCGGGCAATGGCCTCGGCAGTCGTCGCCGCGATACTCCAGCTCCGCGCCGCATTCCGGGCACGTCGCCGCTTCCGCCATGTCCATGTATCGGCTCTCCTGCTCGCGCTCCCATTGCTCGTGCAGGCGCCGGAATTGTCCGTCGTTCACTTTCGCCTTATCGCCTCTCGCACGTCAAACGTGGCCCAGTCGATATCGCACCCCGGCTTGATCGCGTCCAGGTCGATGCCGAGACGGGCGCGGTACTCCTCAACCATGTGGGCCATAACCCTTGACCGCGCCTCGCCGCGCGCATCGCAGTATCTATCTGCCTCACGCTGCTGTCTGCAATCCACGTACAGGTACAGCAGTTCCGGGTCGGTCTGCTCAATCACGCGGCGCATCTCCTGCAACCGATCTGCCGGGATGGCCGCGTACTCCGCGAAACCGAACACGCGCCCAATCACCTGAAGAACGTCAGCCGCACCGAGTCCGACCGCTTCCCCCGCGGCCTGAAGCTCACGCGCGATCTCGTTGGCCCCACCGGTGCGGTGCGCCCCGCTCTCTTCCTCCACGATCCGCTCGACCGTGTTCAGGCGGGGTAAGTGCTCGCACGCGGAGAGAATGCGCCCCACAACCGCTTGCCAAACGTCATTCCCCACCTTGTGGAACCGCTTGAACCAGAGATCGCGGGCCTCGGTGCTCGCCTTCTCCGGCCAGTTCGCGCGGATGCTGGCCCAGGTGCTCGTGAACACGTCGGGGCTCACTCGTCCACCTCCGGGAGCGGTGGCTCCCCTGTTCGCGTTCCGGGCTCCGGCCCCCACTCCTTGGGCCAGTAGATGCCCTGCCATGTGTGTTCAACAGCGCAGTCAAACAGTGCCGCTTGACGTTCCACGTCAAGCGGGTGCCAGCCCCTTACCTTGCGAAGGGCCAGCTCCAAAGCTCGCGCCGTCAACGGCTTTCGAAGCGTCTTTTTCCGGTGCTCGACGAAGCCGGCCACTGCCGTGCGAAGGGGCTCTTCCTCCGGGATAGGCAGCGGCTCCTTGCCACGCGCCGCCTTCCCCCGGTTGTAGAATGCCTCTTCCATGCGCCGGGCCTGACGCTCGCTCAGTTTGGAGGCAACTATCGTGTATCCGTCCGCGCCCCGCTCAATCGAGATCATCGACTTGTCCGCGTCCGCCATGTCTACCACCTCCACCCGCGCGCCATGCCAGTCACACCGAGCACTCCGAGCACCACGCACACGACAGCGATGTAAGCGTACAAGTGCAGCTTGTGCCTCAGCCACCCGTCGAGCGACCACACGGCCGCGACGACGGCTACTCCGACCAGCGTTCCACATCCCACCATGTCGGCGACAAACGCCACCAGGGCACCGCACAGAAGGAACAGAAAACCCCACATCGTGGCTGTGCGCATGGGGCTGTACGTGTGCAGGATGCTCACGAGATGGCCTTCGATGAGCGACATGATGCCTACCCCGCAGAAGAACGCCACGAACGCCACTACAATGTCAAGATGCTGCATGCTGACCCTCCCTTGGTTGCGCCGGTTACGTGGTTGGGTTGTGATGGGCCATGTTTGTCACGATTCCATGTCTGCCAGAATACGGATAAGGTCGCCACGCGTAAACTTCACATCCTTCACCCACAGCATGCCCCGGCATACCTTATACGGCTTTTCAACGTCGGCAGGCTTGGCGGCCGCCATGAGCACGGCACCGGCCATCTGGTCTTCGATGTAGGCGCGCTGCTCGCCGAGGGAACGCACGTGATCGCGGGCAAACACCTGCTTTGTCTGCTCGGGCGTGAGGTTGCGCAACTCAACCCTGAGCGTGTCACCGCCCGGCAGGAGCACTTCGACGGGCTTCTCGATGTATGCCTCCTGCTCGCTGTAGGCACAGTTGGCGAGGAGCCGTCCGGCCTGTGTCGATGCGGTCAGCAGCTTGGGGTGGAGGGCGCCGCGCCCAACCATCTCGTAGCGCCTCCAGGCGGCTGCCGGGATCTCGGGGTTCATCTCGAAAAACGTTTCACGCATCGACGGGTCTTTCGTGATGGCCTGGACGTAAACCTTGCACGCTTTCACCAGACACTCGTATCCCTGGATGATGAGCGACCGAAACTCCTGCACTACTGCGGGCAGGCTCGCTGTTTCTGTGTCTGTCAACGCGTTTTCCATCGTCACATCCTTTCCGTCTCGGTTTGTTTCAGTGCTTCGTTGACTGCTATGGCGGCCAATATCGTTTGCAGGTACTTTTTGGCTTCGGCCAGTTCCCTCTTCCGCTTCCGCTTCCACCTCCGCTTCTGCTCCGCCTTCTGCTCTGGCTTCGGCTTCGGTTTCGGCTTCGGACCTATTCTCCTTCTCCATTTCACATAATCCGGGTCTATGGATAGTCGACGGTGCTGCTGTAGCTCATGCTCGCAATCTAGCGAACACGTTCCTGCATAAACTCGATTCGCGGGAAGCTCTGTCCGGCATATTATGCACCTGTGCACGCCCTCACCCCTGTCTGGCCCGGCGGCGGGGCGCTGCGCTCCGGCCAAGGTTTCCGCAGCCCCCGATACCCGCCGGACTCAGCGAGCACTAATCATCCTGCGCGCCTGTCCTGAGTCGTCAGTCGTGCGGGTGTGATGTTGGCATGCTCTCGGCCCGGTACTCCACCTCCTGACGCTCCAGGGCGCGGTAGAAGCTGAGGAACTCGGCGGTGATCGCCATGTCCAGCATGCGCACCAGTGTCGGATTGACGCCCATCTGGGCCATCGTCAGTGCGAGAGCGTTGGTCACCTTGGCGACATATTTTGCCGCCCACTCGTTTTCCTTCTCGACGGCCTGGCAAAGGTCGACTATTGGGCGGTTGCCTCCGGCAGTCTGGCACGCAAGCAGCAACTGCTCGACATGCGCGCCTGTCTCTTGGAGGGCCTCCTTCTTGAGCAGAGGCATCCCGGTCTCCGTGTGGGTTGCGCTCATGCCGCACCGCCAGTCTCGGCCGGCTCGCCGGGCTGCTGATCGGAAGGAATGGGCTGAGGGTTGATCTGGTTGCGCATCTCTTCGAGCGCACCCTCCCAGGTTGTTTTTGTTTCGGTGTACTCGTGCCCGTCCACATAGAGCCGACAGTTGACTTGTGTGTCATTCTGCCAATTCAGCACTTCCTCATACGCGATGGCACAGTATCTGCCGGCTGCCAGTTCGAGAAACCTCTCCTTCGCCTCCTGGAATGTCATGCTGTACCTCCCTCGGAAAAAAGAAAGGCCCTACCCCCGTGGTGAGGGTAGGGCCGCATGGATCGTCCCCAAAAAACGAATGTGATCTTCGATAGACTGAGCGCATCCCGAGCACACGAAACGCTCGTGTCCGGAGATGGTTACTGCCCGCCGTTCGGTGCTCGCATAGAGCTCGCCGCATGCGTGACACCGGACCGGGAGCGGAATCGGTTTCCTAAACCTGGTGTCGCAGGTTCGAGCCCTGCTGGGGGCACTCGTATGTAGCTCTTTGACAGCCACTTACGCTACCCCCCTCCGGTTGTCAAGCTCCGAGGTGCGCGCGAAGGTTTTTTCCAGGGCACGCATCGCGTTCTTGTTCCAGTAGACTTCGATCGCCTTGGCGCTGTACTGGATGCCGAGATCCTGGATTTCCTCCACGCTCCACCCCTCCACGCCGAGCATGTGGGTCATCGCGCAGTGCTTCAGGTCGTGGAATTTGAAGTCGAGGATCCCGGCCATCCCTGTGAGATATCGCCAGTGCCGATCGGGGTCGCCGACGGGCTCCCACCACGCATCTGCGCCATATCGTCCATGCCCCTTCTCGGGCCGGTGGATGAACGGGAACAGGAGCGGGCAACCCTTCGGGCGGCCGTGGATCAGGTACTCCATCAGAACGGCGTCGAACGGCTCCCCGGTGCGCTTGTCGAGCAGCGGCAGGTAGGTATCCCGCGGACGCCGCTTGCCGGTCTTGGTCGGGCGGAACCGGATGTAGGGGGCCCCCTTGCCAGTGAGCACGAGAGACTCCTCCGGCAACCGCCACAAGTCCGACCGCCCGCGGATGGGGCGCCGGATGGCGAGCCGAACGCCCATATCCAAGTGGCTCCGAACCTCGGCCATCGCGTTGAAGAGCTGCAGCTCCTCGGTCTCCGACAGAACTCGATCGCGGAACTCGCGCTCGATACCCCACTCCCGGATGGGGATCTCCGGGAGCAAATGATCGCGCCACGCCTGGCGCAGCACGCGTTGCACGACGCTGGAGTAGTTCGCCACCGTGTTCGGCCGTGCACCGTTGTCCCGGAGCCACGCCCGGAGCTCGTGGTACACGATCACGAACGCGCCATCGACAGGACGATCACCGATGCGCTCCTCGAGTCTCGAGAACACGCTCGCCATCCCGCCCGTGCCCTTACACGCCCGGTAATGTGCTGATAGACTGCTGTACGTCGGCGCTGTCAAAGAGCTGGTCGGTGCGGGCTGGATGAGCCCGCGCAAGGCTTCGAGTAGCCCCATGCTGTCCCCCTTGGCAGGGGACGATCCGAGCCGAATATCGCTTGCGTCGACGTGCAGAATCAACTCAGGCACGCTCGGCCTCTACCTCGTTCTCGCACTCGGCCAGAGCGGCCCGTGCCCGCTCCTGCGCTTTCTCCGGGCTCACGCCGTACACGAACATGACGTCATCCTGGCCGGCGATGAAGCCGACAGACACGCCGAGTCGGGCGAAGCGCTGCACCCGCTCCATGGTCGGGGTGATGTCCCCCTTCTCGATTGCGAGCACAGTGTTCTTGCACACGCCAAGAACGGCCCCCATTTCGGTCTGCGTCAGTTCGAGCGTGGTCCGAACTTGTCGGCACCTGGCGCCCACCTTTCGATTCGATTCTGCGTCCATCGGCAGCCTTTCGTATAAAAATCCCATGATCCTTGACTTCACCGGTGCTTC
>Ga0105099_10000461_pt1 | contig 27892 bp, 20 predicted proteins | sample PPLLak3cmMay2015_2_FD_79138 | JGI IMG/M metagenome (GOLD analysis project Ga0105099, IMG submission 79138) | Freshwater sediment microbial communities from Prairie Pothole Lake near Jamestown, North Dakota, USA - PPLs Lake P8 Core (1) Depth... | ecosystem: Environmental > Aquatic > Freshwater >... | reverse complement strand
GGCGACAAGATCAAAACAACATGGGCTGAAAAAGTTGACCCGCTGAACCCGCTGCCTGAATACCCGAGACCTCAGATGGTTAGGAGCGACTGGAAGAACCTGAATGGACTTTGGGAATATGCAATAACACCAAAATCCGAAAAGATGCCCCAGACATTCCAGGGTAAGATACTTGTGCCATTCGCAGTTGAATCGGCCCTGTCGGGCGTGAATAAAAATACGGGACCCGATAATGCATTGTGGTACAGGACAAAGTTCACGATCCCGTCAACATTTAAAAAGAAAAACATTCTGCTTCATTTCGGCGCAGTAGACTGGTTATCAGAGATATACGTTAATGGCACAAAGGCAGGAACCCACCAGGGCGGATATGATCCCTTCTCTTTCGATATCACAGATTATGTAAAGGGCAGCGGCCCCCAGACTCTTGAGCTCCGTGTAACCGACCCTGTCGATAAAGGTTCTCAGCCGCGGGGCAAACAGGTACTCAACCCGGGAGGGATATGGTATACATCTGTGACAGGAATCTGGCAGACCGTCTGGCTCGAAGCGGTTCCGTCAACATGGATCGTCTCAACAAAACAGGTGCCTGATATCGATAAGCAGGTACTTTCACTGAATGTCGACATAAAAAACCTTCAACCCGGGGATGTCATAAAAGCTTCTGCATGGGAGGGCACAAAATTGGCTTCGGAAGAAGAATCAGCATCAGGGAAGGATATTGTTCTGAACATAAACGATCCGAAGCTGTGGTCGCCTGATGAGCCGTTCCTTTACGATCTGAAGGTTTCTGTAGTCCGGAAGGGGAAAAATATTGATGAGGTTAAAAGCTATTTTGCAATGCGCAAGAGCTCGCTGATGGCTGATGAAAACGGTGTTCTCAGGATGATGCTCAACAACAGATTCGTGTTCCAATACGGACCGCTTGACCAGGGATGGTGGCCTGACGGACTATATACTGCACCCACTGATGAAGCCCTGCTTTTTGATCTTATAAAGACAAAAGAGATGGGATTCAATATGATCAGGAAACATGTAAAGGTTGAACCTGCACGCTGGTATTATCACTGCGACCTGACAGGAATACTTGTATGGCAGGATATGCCCAGCGGCGATTTGGGGGGCGGGCATTGGAACACCAGACCGGGAATGGAAGGTGGATCGGACAAGGTGCGCACGGAAGAGTCGGAGAAGATCTTTCGCACTGAATGGAATGCAATAATGGATTACCTGCACAACTTCCCCTGCATCATCGTGTGGGTGCCCTTCAATGAATCATGGGGTCAGTTCAAAACGGCTGAAATTACAAAATGGACCATGGAAAAGGATCCTTCCCGGCTGGTGAACAGCGCCAGCGGAGGCAATTTCCATGAGGTCGGACACATTCTTGATCTGCACAACTACCCTAACCCGGTGATGGCTAAGCCTGAGGTATTCGGCTCCACCCAGGCACTGGTGCTGGGCGAATTCGGCGGACTCGGACTTCCTCTGGAAGGACACACCTGGCTTGACAAAAACAACTGGGGTTACAGGACATTTCATAATGCCGATACCCTTTTAAAAACATATGCCGGATACCTTGAACAGATGGTCCCTTTTATAAAACGCGGGTTGTCGGCTGCTATTTATACGCAGACCACTGATGTGGAGATCGAGTGTAACGGACTGCTTACCTATGACAGGAAGGTCGTTAAAGTACCAGAAGACAAACTTAAAGAGGCAACTCTAAAAATGTATGAAGCGGCCGGGACAATCAAATTCAGGTAGAAGACAAAAGAAAAAAGACAAAAGAAACAAGAAACAAGACATAAGACACAAATCCTTCTTTCTACCCCAGTCTTCTTTCAGCCTGAGTGGCTTTAGCGAAGCAAACCATCCCTGGTCTTTGGTCTTTTTTCTTGGGTCTTTTATCTTTTTTCTTGGGTCTTGAGTCTTTGGTCTTGTGTCTATTTAAAATTGTTGGTTATCTTTGACGGCTCAAAGAAAATCCTGAGACAATGGAGCTTTTTCAATCACTGCTTGACTGGTATATGGCCAATCTGAATTATTTTACGGTTGCCCTGCTTATGATGATAGAAAGTACTTTTCTGCCTCTGCCATCGGAGCTGGTTGTACCATTTGCAGCATTTAAGGCTGCCCAGGGTGAGCTGAATGTTTTCCTTGTCATTTTTTTCGGAACAATAGGTGCGCTATGCGGATCACTGATCAACTATACTCTTGCATATTATCTCGGACGACCGCTGGTTTATAAATTCGCCGGCTCCAGGCTCGGAAGAGTATTTCTGTTAACAAAAGAGAAAGTAGTTCATGCTGAGGATTACTTCATAAGAAATGGTAAAACGTCAACTTTCATCGGCCGCCTTGTACCAGGTGTACGGCATCTGATTTCAATACCGGCAGGGCTCTCAAAGATGAATCTGCGCGACTTTATACTTTACACTTTTATCGGCGCAGGAATCTGGAACGTAGTTCTTGCATTGATCGGTTACTATGTTTATGAGATAAAAGACAAGATCATCCCTTACCTTGACGATATTATGATCGTCCTGGGAGCCGGTTTTATCATTTACCTGGTCGTAAAGTACTGGATACAGAAGAAGAAAGCCGGAAAGGAATAAATCTCACCAAGCGCATGAACCTGGCCGGTGGTTAGAAAAAGAACAGCTGACAGGAGTGCTGTTAATTTATTAACAGTAAGCTTGTTATACATATTTGAATATCTTTTTAAAATCAGAATCTTCCTATAAATTCAATTGTCAGTTTATCCGTGTGTATAGGGAGGCTGCTTTTAAAATAATTTTCATAATTGAATCTCACTTCGGAGTAAAATTGTTTCTGTTCAAAACCAACATTAATACCCAGGGTTAATCTGCTTGCATCAACTTCCCTGCCTAAAATTGAATTTCCCATAAAGTCAACCCGGGCAACAGGTGTAACAAGGCTTATAATCCTATTGTCAATTTTAAAATTATAATACGAGTGAAGATAAAGCCCGTCATCATGAATTCGATCTGAGATTGTATCCGTCCAGTTGCGACTGATATATTCCGACTCTATAAAAAATGAACCGGTGGAATATCGCAACTCTCCTCCGAACATTGCAAGATGGTCTTTATACAGCGCCTCACCATAATATATGTTACCGGCAATCCGTAAACCTGATTCTTGCCCTGCAGTGATCCTTCCCACGAGGTTAGGACGTTCTATCCATTGAGGGTTATTATTACCTGTACCATTTACTGCTCCAAATAATATATTAACAGGGAATGCCGGATTAAATTTATAATCAAGGTAAAAACCGATATCCCGCATCCCATCGTTTATATATTTGGCCAGGAATGAACGGTTTGCAAAAATATTTTCAGCAGGATTCCTCATATAATCAGTGGAGAAAGGAATTTTCCTCTGGCCCAGGTAGATATCAAAATTTTTTACGGGAGATAACCTGACAAAGGCATCGAGCATTTTCATTTTTCCTTCGTCTGAAAGGTCAATCTCTACCCTGTACGACATATAATCGTTGATCATCCCTTTAGCCCCGAAACGTGCATTTCTGACCTCAAAACGAACCAATGAATTATTAAGGTCATATTCCACTTTGGTTTTCAGGATGCCGTCAAGGTCAGGAACAAATTCTGATTTAACCTTAACAGAATCCTGCGAGATCATCTGTACCGAAATTGCAAAGGCAATTAATGAAGCAGGCAGGTACTTTTTTCCCATCTCTATTTATCGCGGTTTACTGATTCAGGAGTGAAAGCCGGAACACATACGGCAATGTACTCAGAGCCTCCTTTTTCCGGTGTGCTGTATTGCACCCATTCGCCTTTAAGAGTCATTATCGCTTCACCTTCTGATACGATAAATTCATCAGCAAGGGTTTTTACTTTCAACTTTCCCTTAAGAACCAGGGTATATTCATTGAAATCCGGAGTCTGTCCCGGTTCTGTCCAGCCTTCGGGACTTTTCATCATCGCAATGCTTACTTCTGCGGTTGCGCTGTTGACGTTTCCGATATACTCTTTTATTATTTTCTCCCTGTTGCCTGCAGCTTTTACTACAGACGGGGTCTTTATCAATTTCGCCATTCTGTTTTTATATCTCTGCGAATGCCACGATATAGTTATGCCCGTATTTCTTTGCACATTTCGGGCAATAAGTGAATGAGAAGTAGTATTTTTTTGCTGTCAGCTCCTTCGAAATCAGGTACTGCCTGAATTCATCCAGATACTTCGGTAACTCTTTAGTCAAGGCCATAGCGATGATAATTAAGTGTAAAGAACAAAATTATTTATTATTTGGATTCAGAGTCCTTGTAAGCCACTTTTCAGCCAGCACCGGCCATGTAGTTGCTGCCAACCCCACGTTCCTGAGTCCGTATCCGTGTCCTCCCGAGGGCAGGTAATGAAGCTCAACAGGCAGCTTTGCATCCCTGAGGGCAGTGGTCATTACCAGGGCGCTGTTGCCATACGAGTCATCGGCTGTCTGGAAAATGAACATTGGTGGGGTTTCCGGGGTAAGCTTCAGCTCAGGAGTAAGCGACCTGTTCTCTCCCTGGTCAAGATATGCGGGATATATTAGCATGACAAAGGCGGGACGGCATGAGAGGCTGTCTGCTGCATCAACCGGTGAGTATGCTGCCTTATGAAACAGGGTGCCTGTCCTGGCGCTGAGGCTTCCTCCTGCGGAAAATCCCATGATCCCCAGTTTTTTAGGATCAAGTTTCCATTTTGCAGCGTTCTGTCTTACTATTCTCAGTGCCCGCTGAGCGTCCTGAAGTGCGCCCTCCTTCTTTTCAGGTATCCGGTACTGAAGCACAAAAGCCGAATATCCGATTGAATTCAGCCAGGCAGCTATTTCGGTGCCCTCTTTATCCCAGGCCAGGATCCTGTATCCTCCCCCGGGACAGACGATTACGCCGGCGCCATTACTGAATTCCGGATCAGCCGGCCACACTTCCAGCAAAGGATTCGTAACCTCATCGTACCGGAAAACATCGCCTTTGTTCTCAGCGTTGGCAACCGCCGGTTGTTTTTCCTTTTGTTCTCCGGGCACCTTCCCCGGCCACAAATAAATTACATCTTTCTTCTGTGCCAGGCAGCCGGCTGATATCAGAATCAGTAATGAAATAAAAATTTGTTTCATATATGAATGTTTTTCTCTGTGGAACTCTGTGTCTTCTCTGTGTCCCTCTGTGTAAGTTCTTAAAAATCTTTGTTACACAGAGATCCACAGAGGTCTTCTCTTCGCTCAGACTTACACAGAGGATTTTAATTATTCTATTATTTCTGCATTATCAAATTTCTGGGAGTTGTAGTTTACCCTTGTATGCTGCATTCTTTTTACGGTTCTGCCGCCGAAGAATCCCCAGCCGCCGCTTCCCAGCAGGAATCCAAGCGCGTACAGGCCTCCGTTATTATTGGGGGCATACATGGCTATTTCGTCATTGAAGAGCATACCGATAAAGTCGAACGGAGCGATAAAACCATGCCACAACCCTCCGAAGAATCCGTATTCATGTCCGCTCAGGCACTGGTCAATGACCTCGCTTTTGGCGCATCCTGAAAGAAACACAACGACAAGTAAAAAGGATATCAGCAGAAGGTTTTTCTGATTTGCTAAAGTTTTCATTGTTAAGGTTTTGGTTTTAATCTTGATTAAGCATCAGAACAGATCCTGGTCAATGGCCTGGCCCGAATATTTCCTTTCGTGATCGATAAGCCATTTTTTCCTTTTCAGTCCTCCGCTGTATCCGACAAGAGAGCCGTCAGACCCGATTACCCTGTGGCAGGGGATGACAATTGCGATCCTGTTTGATCCGTTAGCCTGCGCAACGGCCCTGACTGCTTCCGGATTATTGAGCGAATCTGCCTGTTTCTGGTATGATATTGTTGCCCCGTACGGTATTTTTCTCAGTATATGCCAGCACTCCTCCTGGAAATCAGTGCCCTTTGTAACCAGCGGAATGGAAAAGTCCTTTCTTTTTCCGCTGAAATACTGCTTCATCTGTCTTCTGAGCTTCCACAGGTGCCAGTTAAGTCCTCTCTTTAACGGTTCATCACAAAGCTCCGAAATCTCTTTGAAGTCGTCAGAAGCAACCCTGCCTTCTGCAAACTCGAGAAGGCAGATCCCGGCTGATGATGCCGCTGCAATCATGTCGCCCAGGGGAGTTCCGATTGTGGTGGTTTTTATCATGCGGTTTGTTTAGGGAACCTGGAAGATTTTGATTTAATGTATTTTACGTTTCTGAAGCGCAACGCTGCCCACTCTTCATCAATTGCAACCATTCTTATTCCGTGAAAGCCAAGATCGTTCAGAATATGCCATCCGTGGTCGCGCTCAAGTCCGTTGACATGTAGTTTTGAACTTTTCCTGGGATAGCAGAACCAAAGTACTCCGTCTGCAGTAAGGTTATGCAATGCCAGGGGAGCAATGTTGTTTACTTCAGAAACCGACTTTACAAAAACTATCATGTATTCATAAGGGCATCGCTGATCTATCTCAGTGTCAATGATAACCCCGATGAGCTCCCTGGAAATTTCACGAAGGAACCTGGGTTCAGAGTTTATTACTGCAATTCTCCTGTAATCCTTGAAATTCAGCTTATCCAGCAGTTCTTTCATCCTGATGATTTGCATAAAAAAGCTAATTTAATAAAAAATTGACAAAAAGGATAAAAGATCGTACCTTTGTATTCTCGGAAAATGGGGTGCCTTAATATTACGGGCTGAGATCAAACCCTTTGTACCTGATCCGGATAATGCCGGCGTAGGAAAAAGAAAACCGTATGATCAGCATTATTTGGAAGCCTCATTTCTGAAATGATTTAATTATTCTATCGAAATGAGAAGAGTGATTTGTTTGCTGCTACTGCCCGGATTTATTTCCCTGTCTGCCATTACTCCTGAAGGCAGTTCCGTGATAAGAGGCAGGGTAACCGGCAGGGACGGAAATCCGCTGGCGGGCACCACTGTTACAATATCCGGAACCTTTCTCGGAACCTATGCTTCAGCCGATGGCGCATATGGGTTCTCTAACCTTACTGACGGACAGTACTCAATCCGTTTCTCATTTACAGGTTTTGAGAGCCGGATTTATCAGGTTGAGCTGAAGGGAGAATCGGTGCTGGATGTCATTCTCGACGAGAAAGCGCTGATGACCGAAGAGGTTGTAATAGAATCAACAAGAGCGGCAACCAATACTCCGATGGCCTTCTCAGATATTGACGCGTCAGTCATCAGCAAGCAGAACTCCGGGCAGGACCTGCCTTTCCTGCTGAGCCTTACACCTTCACTTGTGGAAACATCTGAGGCCGGTAATGGCATCGGTTATACGAATCTCAGGATCAGGGGCTCCGATGCCAGCAGGATAAACGTTACAATAGATGGTATCCCCCTGAACGATCCTGAATCACAGCAGGTGTTCTGGGTCGACCTGCCCGACCTGGCATCATCAATTGACAATATACAGGTTCAGAGGGGGGTGGGCACTTCTTCCAACGGAGCCGGTGCTTTTGGCGCATCTGTTAATATTCAGACTAAAGGAGTTCATAATGAGCCCTTTGCCGAAATAAATTCATCAGCGGGCTCTTTCATGACCTTCAGGAACAGCCTGGCTGCCGGAACAGGTCTGCTTGCCGGCAGGTTTGCCTTCCAGATGCGCTATTCTGATATAAGAAGCGAGGGTTATATTGACCGTACAGGATCTGAACACCAGTCAGCATATTTCAGCGGCGTGTTCCGGACTGCCCGGTCGCTGCTGAAGGCAAATATTATTTATGGCAAAGAACATACCGGGATAGGGTGGTGGGGCGTGCCTGAGGATATGCTCGAAAGTGATTATGATATTTACAGGACATTTAATCCGGCTGGAATGTACGAGACAACACCAGGTTCTTATGATTTTTATAGTAATGAGAGCGATAACTACGTTCAGACCCATTACCAGCTGATACATAGCCTGAGAATCAATAAAAACCTCAATCTCAATTCAGCATTTCATTATACAGGAGGCAAAGGATATTATGAAGAATACAAGGAAGACAGAGATTTGGAAGAATATGGTCTTCAGTTTGTTACTATCGGAGGAACAGAGATCACGGAATCTGACCTTATCAGAAGAAAATGGATGGCGAATGATTTCTACGGCCTTGTCTGGTCGCTGAATTACAGGAAGCAGAAGATCGAAGCAACTGCCGGAGGGGGTATGAACCTTTACGATGGCGATCATTTCGGAAGGATAATCTGGATGCAGTATCCGGGCAATGCGCCAAAGGATTATCAGTGGTATCTTAATCAGGGAATTAAAGGGGAAGCCAGTATCTATGGGAAGGTTAATTACTCATTGTCGCCAGAAACATCATTATTTACCGATCTTCAGTACAGGTATATCATGTATGAAATTTCAGGTATTGATGATGATCTGAAGGATATCTCACAGCAACACACTTTTCACTTCTTCAATCCAAAGGCAGGCCTCTTCTTTTCACTTACCCCGGACCAGGATGCCTTTGTTTCGTTCTCGGTCGCCAACCGTGAACCGACACGCACCGACTTCAAGGAGGCATCGGGCGATCCCGGTGCAACTCCGGAGAGTGAAACTTTGTACGATGCTGAGGCAGGCTACACAATAAGATCCCGGAAATACACCGCTGAGGTTAACCTTTACGGCATGTTTTATAAAGATCAGCTTGTGCCTACCGGAGAACTCAGCAATACGGGGTATTCAATAATGACAAACGTTGAAAACAGCTACAGGATAGGAGTCGAGTTTAGTGCCGGATTGAAACCTTTTAAATTCCTTGAATGGAACTTTAACACGACTTTAAGCAGGAATAGAATTATTGATTTTGTTGAGTATTTCATTGATTACAACACCACTGACTGGTCGGAAGAATATAAAAGTAAAAGCCTGGGGAACACTGATATTGCATATTCTCCTTCCATTACCGGATCAAGTGATATGAACTTTAAGATACTCAAAACCTTTGAAATGCATTTGATCAGCAAATTCGTGGGTAAACAGTATTTCGATAATACCATGAGCAGTGAAAGAATGCTTGATCCGTATTTCGTAAATAACCTTCGTATTGATTTTGAGCCGGCTGTTCCGAAAATAAAAAATGCCCGGTTTCAGCTTCTGATTAATAATATATTCAACAGCCTTTATGAAAGCAATGCCTACGGCGGCAACTGGTACGAGGACGGAGCAGAGAAGACCTGGGCATATTATTTCCCTCAGGCAGGAATAAACTTTATGGTGAGAATTGGTCTGACATTTTAAAAGACACACGACGCACGACACAAGAAATAACCCACCTCTGGCCCCTCCCAGGAGGGGAACAAGAAACAAGCAACATGCAACACGCACCACGCAACCCGCAACATGCAAATTACAAATTGGATATCAAACAATTACATTGAAATTTTCGGTGCAGTAACCGGGATACTTTATGTTTTCCTGGAAATCAGGCAGAATATCTGGTTGTGGCCGGTGGGCATTGCGACATCAGCAGTTTACATCTGGATATTCTTCACAAGCAAGTTCTATGCTGACATGAGTCTGCAGGGCTATTACCTTGTGATCAGCGTGCTGGGGTGGTACTGGTGGCTTCATGGCGCAGGGCACAGGGCACAGGGCACAGAGCAAGGAAAAGAGAAGGGGAGAGATAAGAACAAGAGTGAGAGTGAGAGTGAGAGTGAGAGTGAGAGACTCAGAGTGACAAGATTAGAATTAAGGACAGGTATTATTCTGGCATTTGTATTCTCAATTCTGATTTTAGTTATATTCCTGGTACTTGACCGGCTTACTGATTCGCCAGTGCCGGGGTGGGATTCATTCATTACCTCACTTTCTATAATTGCCACATGGATGCTGGCAAGAAAGATCTATGAGCACTGGTACCTGTGGCTGATTGTGAATGCGGTTTCGGCGATACTATTCTTTTCCAGGGGATTATACCCGACTTTCATTTTATATGTGGTATATGGCATAATGTCATTTTCAGGACTCAGGGTCTGGAAAAAGGATATCGTTTCGAAATAAATATCCTATCTTTAATGCAATCTAAACGGTTGGTGTTTTAGTATCGCTTTTTATGTCAGGAAACAGAACCGGGTTGCCGGTCATATTCATCATTGCAGTTTTATTCCTTTGCGGATGCGGATCTCCCGGCACGGAATCAGCAACAGGGGCAGGAAGGAAACCGGTCATCAGTCCCGACTATTTCGATGTTACCATCCCTCCCAATATAGCCCCGATGAATTTTTCGATCCGTGAAGAGGCGAATTCGTTTAATGTGATTGCCGTCTCTTCAGGATCCGGAAATCAGGTCAAAATCAAATCCCGCAATGGGAAAATAAAGTTCAGTGAGCACTCCTGGAAAAAACTCCTTAGTGATGCGAAAGGGGGAAAGATAGAACTCTCTGTTTTTACTCAAAAAAAGGGGGAGAAAACGGCGAAAAAGTACGATCCGTTTTTTATGAATGTCTCAGAAGATCCGATCGATCCGTATCTGGTATACCGTGTAATCTACCCTGGTTATTACAGCTGGTCGCATTTGAAACTGATGCAGCGCTCAATCGAAAGCTTTTCGGAACGCCTGCTTTTCGACAACCAGATCATGGAAAAAAATTGTGTCAACTGCCACTCTTTCAATAACAACAGCGCCGACCGGTTCATGATCCATGTAAGAGGTTCGCTGGGAGGTACTTATATAGCAGATCACGGAAAGATAATGAAAGTGGATCCGAAAATTGATGCTATGCCGGGCGGGGCCACCTATCCGTCATGGCATCCTGGAGGCCGGTTCATGGCCTTCTCATCAAACCAGGTAAGGCAAAGCTTCTATTCAGTGCCTGAAAAAAATATCGAGGTTTTTGATTTGGTTTCATCAATCATCTGCTACGACAGGGAAGCGAACGAGGTTATCTGTGTAAATAACAGTGATACAACAAAGTACCTTGAAACTTTCCCTTCATGGGCGCCTGACGGGAAACAGCTATATTACTGCAGGGCAGTGCAATATATTTCGGATACCGACCCGCAAATGGAACAGATAATGAAAACCCGTTACGATCTTGTGAGAAGATCATTCGAGCCTGAGACAAGAGCATTCGGAGAACCGGAAGTTGTATTCAATGCATCGGCCGCAGGCAAAAGTGTCTCCTTCCCGAGGGTCTCGCCTGACGGAAAGTTCCTCGTGGTTACCCTTTCGGATTATGGCACATTCCCTATCTGGCACAGGGAAGCCGATCTCTGGATAATCGATCTTCAGACCGGTGCAGCAGAAAAGATGGCTGTTAACAGCGATGAACCTGAAAGCTACCATACATGGTCGCTCAACAGCAGGTGGCTTGTTTTCAGCAGCAGGCGCCTTGACGGCAGGAGCGGCAGGCCATATTTTGTCCATATCGACTCACAGGGCAGGCAGGGCAAGGAGTTTGTTTTGCCCCAGAAAGATCCTGATCACTACGACAAAATGCTGGAATCCTTTAATATACCCGAATTTGTAGACAGCCAGATAAGGCTGACACCCCGTGATTTTGCAGCAGTATCGGGCAGTGAGACACTGAAAGCCAGAGCAGCGGATCCGGCTTCACTTAAAACAGATAAAACAATAAAACAGAATTTTCAGAATGAGAGACCAATTCATGAATAAGAGGCATGAATAAAAAAACAGGTAATAGAAGTTTTAACATATACCCGGGAATATTCTTTTTACTGACGTTCGGGTTCTTCTCTGTTGCCGCCAATTATGTCCTCTACTTCCAGGAAACGAGGCACCTCTTCATTTTTTCCGGTGACTATTTAAATCAGTATCTGCAGAAACCGGGAGCCCCGCTGGAATATATTGCAAGGTTCCTTACTCAGTTCTATGCTTCCAGGGTAACAGGGTCACTGATTGTGGCGCTTATCCTCACCCTGCCAGCCCTTATTCTTTACAGGATCAGCAAAAGAACCAAAGCTGACAATCCTTTCTCTGGAGTGCTTGCACTCATTCCGGGTTTTCTCCTGATCATCATGCAGGCTAATTACTACCACATGATGGAATATAACCTTGGATACATAGTTGTTTTGTTTTGCTACCTGTTACTGACTTCAGGATGGAAGTACAGCAACATATTGATAATTATTCTGTTCCCCCTGCTATATTATCTCACCGGCGGATATGCATTGATTTTTCTGGCTCTTTACATAATCCATATGCTTGCCAACGCAGAAGGAAGCAAAAAATTCATATTTCCCCTGCTGATCCTTCTGACAGCAGGAGCTTCATTCCTGGTATTCTGGAGACTTATATTTCTTCAGCCTGTTCAGCTGTTAGTGCTGTCACCTCTTCCGATGCTCGAGAACAGGTATTATATCGCAGTTTTTATTGTTCTTACACTATATATTATATGTTATCCGGCGCTGTTCAAATATACAGGCCGGATAAAGCTTAATTTTGCAAAAAAGAAGCTCTTCCCTGTTATATCACGGGCGTTCGTTTTCCTTATAACAGTTTTTGCATTATACCGCGTATATAATCCCCAGAACTCCAGGGTAATTGAACTTGAGAAGCTGGTTTTCAGGGAGCAATGGGATAAGGCAATTCAGCTTCATGAAAAGAAGCCATCAAGAAACCTCATCGGCCAGTATTTCTACAACATCGCGCTTTCCGAGACCGGACAGCTCTGCGACAGGCTTTTTCATGGAAGACAGAATTTCCTGGCAGGTTCTCTGGTGTTGCCATGGGGAGATATTCACCTTGACAGGGGTGGCTATTTCAATTACTCGATAGGGCTTATCAATGAAGCTCACAGGTGGGCGTATGAAGAGATGGTGGTTTACGGTTATCGGCCGCAGAATATCAGGATACTGGCAAAAACGAGCCTGATAACCGGTAACTATGAGATGGCTCATAAATACCTTGATATTCTGAAGAAAACTGTTTTCTACAGGAAGTGGGCAAATGAATTTATAAAACTGGCAGATAATCCCTCACTGATCGCTTCGCATCCTGAACTGGGAGAGAAAATGAAGCTTCTTCCGCCAAATAACTTTTTCATTCAGTTCAACGAACCGCAGAACAACCTGCCATTTATTCTTGAGGGGAACCCGGCCAATAAGAAAGCAATCGAATATTATCTTGCAGGCCTTCTGCTTACAAAGAAAGTTGAGATAGCGGTAAATAATGTCAAAGATCTTAAAGCCTCTGGTTATGACCATATTCCGAGGCACCTGGAGGAGGCTGTCCTGATCTGGTATAACAGCACGAAGGAATTTCCCGATCTGGGAGGCCTCACTGTCAACCGGGAAACACTTGCCCGTTTTGACCAGTACTTTGCCGCATACGTCTCAGCCAGGCAAAACCCTGAGGAGGTATTCAGGGAAAAAATGAGGGAGCAATTCGAAGACACATTCTGGTATTATTTTCATTTTGAGTAGTACATTATATTCCTGAATGAGTTCTGACCGCAGAAAATTTATAAAGGGACTGGTTGCCGGCAGCGCCGGGATAGCCCTGGGAGGAATAGCAACAGGGCCTTATGCGACACTTTTCCCTTCTTCATTAAGAACAGGAAACGATATATCACCGGTATTCCCGTTTTTCAGATTTGTCTCAGAATATAACATTGGCGAGTATCTGCCAAAGGACCAGGGGGGCAAATTTATCCAGATGGCTCTACTGAATTCAGAAGATGACCGGAAGATTACCGAATCTGTCCGGAACGGCATCATTGAGAAAATATATGGTGATCCGATCGGCTGGAGCCGCTTTGAGAAGACAGAGATCGAAAAGAGTGTCTGGCTGAACAGGTTCTATTTCCTGCCCTCATTTGCCAGGATGTATTATATTTCAGGAGACAGAAGCTATCTTGATGATATGATGAGAATCATCAGAAAATGGATAGCTGATAATCCCCGTATGCCCGACAGCCACAAAACCACATATAACTGGAGGGATATGCAGGCAGCCTGGAGGTCGATTCATTTTTCATGGTGCTGGTATCTCGGTGAAAAAGGACTTACAGCTGAGGAAAAAACGCTGATCACAGATACGCTGAAAGAGCATGCACATATCCTTGCTACAGGTTTCGGACAGGCGAAACTTAATGAGTTCAATCACCAGTCGCACGGTGCACTGGCCATGCTTTACCTGGGAATCCTCTTCCCCATGCTCGATGAGGCTGAAGAGCTCAGGAAGAAATCAATAATCATCATGGATCATCATCTTGAAAAAGCATTTTATCGCGACGGAGGTAATGTTGAGCAGATGTTCGGATACTACCCTTTTGAGGCTCATATCTTCAGGGATGCATACCTGCTCTGCAAGGCAAACGGAATAGAACCTCCGGCAAATTCTGTTGCGATGCTCCGCAAAATGTCACATTTTATCTGCTCGGTTTCCAGGCCCGACAATACCATGCCCCAGGTGAATGACTCCTTTGAGATGCCTGTCTTGCCGATACTAGCAACAATAAATGAGATACTCGGACAAGAGATTTCCGAATACAAAAATGACTCTGTCTTTTTCCCTGATACTCAGATAGCAGTCTTGAGAGACAAGCCTTCATCCGGCTGGTATGTTCTTGTAAATCCTGCCTCGGTAATAGGCGCCCATGCCCATGCAGGAAGGCTTGCATTCGAGATGTGGCATAACGCCAGACCTGTACTTATCGACAGCGGTTGCTGTAATTATGACGACCCGGCACTGGTAAAATGGTACAGGACCAGCAGGGCTCACAATACAGTAATTATTGATGGTGTGAGTGATGCTGCCACTTCGACAGATACATTGTGGGTTGCAAGGCGCGAGACAAAGAACAGGATCACGAAGTGGATGCCGGGTGACGGGATATCATATCTTACAATGGTTACTCCATCAGAAGAAGAGACGAACTCATCGGTGAAATGGTCGCGTACAATCGCTATTGTCAGAGGCCGGTTCGCTGTCATCAGCGATATTTTTGAAGCTTCAGGCGATCACAGATACGAAATATTGTTCCATTTCCCGGCTGCGGATGTGACTGTTAATGAGTCATGTAAGTCGCTAATAATGAAATCAGAAGACGTTATCGAGGTATTACCTGCCAACCCTTCCATAGTTGAAAAGGTAATAATTGAACAGGGAATGTTAAGCAGGTCAGGAATCTCCGTCTCTTCTCCGGCACCGGTGTACACCATAAACGGAAAAGATACCATTCAATCTGTTTTTGTGCTTCTGCCGCAAGGGAAGGGAAACAGAGTACCAGAAGTGAGCCTCAGGCAGAAAAAGGATGGGAAAGTCCTGACAGTCAGGGAGGCTGACGGGCTGGTAACAAAATTAGCTTTTCGCGGGGAGGATTTAAGGCTGATCTAAGAGGATCATTAACCCCTCCTCCATCTTCCCGACCAGCGGTCGGAACAAGCTCTCCCCTTAAGTCTAAATGGAGGAGTGATGTTACAGATTATCAATAATATACGACCGTGCCAGCGAAAAAGTCCCCCTTGGGGGATTTAGGGGTGGACTTATAAAAAAGAGGGTGCCCTTTTGAGGCACCCTCCTTGATTTAAATGCGATTCAATATCGCAATTTCATGTTATCAATAGGCGGGATCCTGTGTAAGAATGCCTTTCTGAACGTCGATCTGACCCTGTGGTAATGGCCAGTAATCATCTTCAGTGGCATTGAACACTGCCCCTGTCATAAATGACCTGAAAGTAAGATCATCTACAATGTAAGCATCAAGGACCTGATCAAGAATACCCCAGCGGCGCAGGTCAAAGAAACGATGGTTCGTGCATGCAAATTCGAGCCTGGTCTCCTCCTGGATAGCTTTAAGTGCGTTGGCTGCGTTATCGAACGGATAAAGTCCCGGACCCGGATAAGGATTTACCAGGTAGTTTGCTGCCGGCTTCGTCCAGTCAACAACGGGATCTGTACCAAGATTGCTTGTGCTGCTGCAGAGCCCCATTACCGGAGTGCTGGTCTTGGCACGGTTGCGAATCTGGTTTACAAGACCCCTGGCTGACTCAAGATCGCCTGCGTCTACATAGCATTCAGCTCTCCAGAGAAGGACGCTTGCATAACGGTATGTCCTGAAGTTCTTGCCGTTAGAGAAACCGCTTCCGTTGAGATTCAGAGATTGCTCACTCTTCAGGTGCATGAATATTTTGGTCATGTAGGGACCTCCGTTGCTCTGCTGCCGGATCCAGTCATTTCCCGGGTGGATTCCCCATCCGAGGAAATCGACGCCGCGACGGGCAATGATCCAGTCAACACGCGGGTCAAGAAGCTCCTGTGTCGGTGTAAATGAAGCACTGCTGGCCTTCCCCATATCAGATACCGGCGATTGGCGAAGAGCGGGATCAAGAATCGGCAATCCGTTTGCGTCAACCTGGTAAGCCTCAAAGAGGTTCTGTGAAGGCTGATAAAATCCCCAGCCGCCGCAGCTTGCCGGACCGTTCTGGTGGAAATTACACCCTGAGCCGGCAACGGAAGAAGAAGCGGTGGCGGTAGTGGAACACTGTAATTCGAAAATGGATTCAGAGTTATTCTCATGAGTCATGTCGAAGTTCCAGTAAAACTCTGTTGCCAGGCTGAATACCCCGCTGCTGATGATCTGATCAAGAAGAGATGCAGCTGCAGAGTACTCCTTCTGATACATATGTGCTTGCGCTTTGATTGCCAGGGCCGAGTATTTGGTTGCCCGGCCTTTTTCACTATAGATCTTGGTAGTAGGCAGATTGTCGATCGCATACTGCAGATCAGCCTCGATTCCATCCCATCCCGGATCTGTATTGGGAACATTTTCAGGTAATATATCACCCAGTTCTTTCTGAGTTTTAATATACGGGATATTTTCGAAGATCTTGTTTGCCTGCAAATGGAACCATGCTCTCAGCATTTTCAGTTCTGCTTCCATCGTGGTTGCCCTAGCCGCATCCACTGGTGTAGGGCCTAACTGGGTGTCCCACAGGAAATTAAGAGCTGTGTTTGCACGTGCAACCCCGTCGTAGCAAAGAGTCCATCTTTCATTCAGATAGGGGTTGTTGGGCAGAGCTTCATATCTCTCGAGCAGGTTAAAGTTACTCTGGTCGCCTGAGGATGTGCCTTTATAGGCGTCATCGGAGCATCCGCCGGCATAGGTCCAGTCGCTTGTTATGGCACCTCCGAACATTGATCCCCCGTTCTGCATCCTCTCGTAAACACCGTTGACAAGTGATTCCATACCTGCAGGTGACATGACTAGGGAGTTTGGTACTACTCCAAACGGCTCCTTGGTCAGGAACTCTTCGTTGCAGGAATATATCATTAACAGGCTCCCGATAAGGACGGTAAATGATAATAGTTTGAATATTTTTTTCATATCTGTTTCTTTTAATTGTTTATAAAAATATTCATGTTAGATACCAAAGGAAATACCAAACAAGAATTGCTGAGTCGTAGGCCATGCGCCTGAATCTATTCCCATGTTGATGGCAGAACTAGGTATCGAGAGTTCAGGATCCAGCCCCGTATACTTGGTCAGAGTAAACAGGTTTGAAGCCTGGAAGTAGACTAACAGAGAGCCGAATCTCTTATTCAGGAGATTATTCAGATCGTAACCGATCCTCAGGGTCTTCATACGAAGGAATGAGCCATCTTCCAGGAAAGCAGTTGAAGGTTCCTGGTGCGGTGTGTCATTGTTATAAATGATAGGCATTGTGGCATCTTCGTTGCTGGCAAGATACGGGCTGCCCCATGATTCATAGAGTCTCCTCTTGCTTTTTCCTGAAGCAAACTGGGTGTAGTCAATGAACCGGCTGACATAGTTAACCACTTCGTTGCCGACGCTTGAATAGAGGGTGGTTGATAAGCTTATTCCCTTGTAATTGACACCAAAGCTCAAACCTGCAGTGAAATCGGGATGAGGTGAGCCGATATATGTACGGTCGCCGGCATCAATATAGCCGTTTCCGTCAACATCCTTGTATTTGAAGTGTCCCGGTTTATTGTATGTTCCGGTAGATCCGAAGGCTGTCGGCCATTCATTAACTTCATCCTGTGTCTGGAAGATCCCTTCTACTTCATAGCCATAGAATTCCGGGAATGCCCTTCCGGTTTCGGTTCTCGTATAAACTTTTTCACGGAAGCCCGATCCCTGGTAAAAGTCACCGGCTACGTCAGTAAGCTTGGTCAGTTCGTTCTTGTAATGCGAGAATACAAAGTCGACGTTATACAGGAGATCGCCGTTCAATGCATTGTTTGAGTAACCGATCTCAAGATCGAAACCGGTATTTTTCATTTCACCAATGTTGATTGACGGTCTTGTAGCTGTACCAAGCACCAACGGCAGCTGTTTCGGATAGAGCATGTCTTTTGTTTGACGCTGCCATACATCAAAGGCAACCGTCAGATTCTTGATAAGTGTTGCGTCAATACCCACATTTAGGGTTGTTGTAGTTTCCCACTTCACATCAGAATTTCCGAATCTCGACTGGTAATACCCTACACTGGTCAGCTGTGAATTGACTCCTGACTGGTTGTATGATGCACTGCCTTCGCTGTAAGCAAACTGGGTATAGCTGTTATAGTTATTCATCTTGTCGTTCCCGACAACACCGTAACCGATACGCAGTTTCAGATCATCAAGCCAGCTTTTGGTAGATGCCATGAAATCTTCCTGTGTGATCCTCCATCCTACAGAGAATGCCGGGAAGATACCGTACTTCTGAGTTCCGAAACGTGATGAACCGTCACGGCGCACAACTCCTTCAAACATGTATTTGTCGGCAAAGATGTAATTGACACGGCCGAAGATTGAGAAGAGGCTGTATTCACTGTTGTCGTCTGAGTTGCTTATGCTCCGCAAGCCGGTATTGATGGTGATATAATCAATTTCAAGCACGGGGTACTCCGACCTGCTCCCATTAAGATAGGTGTATGTATTGTCGTATGCTTCAGATCCGGCCAAAACTCTGATATTGTGCTGACCTGTTGTAAGGGCATACTCTATTGTATTTGTCCATGTCCAGTCAAGGCCGAATGAGGCAGTTTTAATGTAGCCGTCATAAGTTCCCCTTTCTGCAGCTGCAACTTCAACAAAGTTAATATCGTTTGTTTTCTGGCCATAACTATTAAGACCGATAAGCGACTTAACTGACAATCCTTTAACGATGTTCAGCTTAACGTAAGCATTACCGCTTGCTGTAAGCCGGTTTGTAAAATCATACTGGTTCTTGTCGAGCAGGAATACCGGGTTCTGGGCGTTACCGGTACCTGATGCCCTTGATCCTGCATAAGTTGTACCTGTGATATCATATACAGGTATAATGGGAGGAAGCCTGTAGCACCAGGATACCATTGAGGATTCAGAGTTATCACTCTGATGTCCATGGTCGTTGGTGTACTGTACTCCTATATTTGTTCCAATATCTATCCATTTTGCAGGACTTGTAGTAATATTAGTACGGAAATTGTACCTTTCAAAACCTGTCCATTTGAAGATACCCTCATCGCTGGTATAGCCAAGCATCAATGCATAGGCGCTGTTTGCACCACCGCCGGTTACATCAATGGTATACTCCTTGAATGAACCGGCTTCCGTTGATTCCTTGAACCAGTCGGTACCCTCTTTATTGGCTTTTGTTATCAGGTAGGTGTCATCGCCGTCGCGTACTGCCATCTGGTTGTCATAGAGTGCAGGGTTTACACCTGCAGATCCTTCGGCAGCTGCTGTGGGGACAATATAATCAGGTATGGTAGGAGTGGCGCCGCTTCCATACTGCTGGTGGGTCGGTGCCACGCCGAAGTTTGCTGCTTCGAGCCAGATCATTTCGCCCCATTCCTGAGTATTGAGCAGGTCGTAGTAGTTTGAGAACCTTGAAACACCCTGCCTTACATTCACATTCATAGAGACTTTCTGGTTCTTCTTACCGCCTTTTGTTGTGATAAGCACAACACCGTTGGCAGCCCTTGCTCCGTAAATTGACTGAGCGGCAGCATCTTTCAATATCGTGATATTCTCAACATCATTGGGTGAATAAGATCCGCCCGGCACTCCGTCGACAACATACAAAGGGCTGGCATCGTTAATCGTGGTCATACCGCGGATCCTGATGGATGAACCTTCACCCGGGGTGTGCTGGTTGAGGATCGTAACCCCTGCAACCTTACCCTGCAGACGGGTGATCGGGTTTACAGCAGCGCTTTCGGAAAGCTCAACTGCACCTACTGTGGCTACAGCGCCTGTCAGCGTTTTCCTTGCCTGAGTGGAATACCCCACAACTACTATCTCATCAAGCGCTGAAACTGCTTCAGCCAGAATGACACTGAGAGAAGACTGTGTACCAACGACAACTTCCTGTGTTACATATCCGATAAATGAAAATGTAAGCACAGAAGCATCGGAGGCTACATTAAGTGTGTAGTTTCCACCCGGATCGGAGATAGCCCCGTTCAGGGTGCCTTTCTCCAGGATATTAACCCCAGGCAATGCAACACCGGACGCATCTGTAACTTTTCCTGAAACCCTCTTTTGCTGTGCGAATGCCGGGAGAGTACCCAGTATGAGCAGCAAAGCAGTAAGTTTCATTAGCAGACTCATCCTTTTGCCCGATGATAAAATAACCTGCTTTAGTTTTTTAATCATGCTTTAATGGTTTTAGGTTAGTAAAAAAAATGGGTTTTAAATATAGCTTTTCCCCGAAAGGAGAAACTAAAGAAAATTCTAACAGGCAGCAAGAGTTCACTTACCTGTTACATAAAAAGAAATCATAAGGAATTATGTTTATTCATAGGCAGTTAGGTTAATTCAACATTAGGTTAGAGGTTATTTCTTTTCGTTTTTCAACGGTTTTAAATAAACAAACGAACGTTCAACATACTAATTTAGCAAAAAAAATAATTAACCAAATGAATTCACTATTTTTTTAACTAATATTTATTCACAGGTTTTTATTTACAACTATTCAAAACAGATCTTGTCATTCCTTATCATTAAGTGTTAAGGAATAATTGAGTGTTGAGAATGAATAATATAAAAATGGGATTCCTCGCTCCGCTGGGTCAGGACAATTCAGGAAGTAAATTGCAGGAAATGGCGGGAGATTACCTTCGGTGAGCTCGTCCCGAGGTATCGGGACTCGGTTCCTCGCTTCGCTCGGAATGACAGAATGCTGGGTGGGCGTTGGGGAAGAGGCGGCGATTCGCAGTAGACCCTTCAACTATCGTAACCACATTTACATTCAACAGCCCCGGGAATCTTCTGATACAGATTCATCTCAGTCAGCCGGTTTATCCTTTTTTCTAAACAGATATTGCATGATGAAAAGAGTCCCAGGTCCCAGGTGTCGGCAAACACTCTTCCGCGCTTCAGACTTATCGCGTATTCAGTCACTTGCTCAAGCGACCTGATATCAGGAGGAGAAAAAAGTTTCTTTGAGGCAAGAAGATCCATTGCTCCGTTGCCTGCCCTAACCGGGATTATTACACAGCTTCCGGCTCCAGCGCCAAATGCGAAATCAACTGATCTCTTTGCCTGGTAAATTCCTTCAGATTCAGTCAGAAAGGGAGGTTTTAAAAGGATGAATGCCCTGGTTTTTATCCCGTTTGCGAAAAGAAAGCTGACTGACTGGGAGAAGTCTGCTGTTGTCATCTTTTTATTCAGCTTTTTAAGGATCTCATTGTTTGCCGTTTCCAGGCCTATGGCAACTTCCAGCTCAGGTTTAAGCATATCCCTGAACGAGAGGCATTTTTCATTGATGAATGCCGGATGACTTTCAACTATGACCGTTTTAATTCCCTCAAGCAGTGAAGCAATTTTCCCATATTCTTCCTCCCTTACCGCCTGCGGATCAAAAAAACTTCCGCTGTTGTAGAGTTTGATCTGCTTAATGCCGGGCATCATTTCAAGCGACCATTCTATCTGTTCAGAAATTGCCCCCGGCGGAACAGTCTCATCAGTTGTATTTTTCCAGAGGTCGCACATTAGGCAGTTAAACGGGCACTCCCTGTTCGTAAGAAAGATCACTCCGGTTTCCTCAATCTCTCCTGATGCGGAAAGCTCTTTTTCCACCAGCCATGCATAAGGTCGGTGCGGGTTTACATTGTTCTTCTTCCCGCGCAGACCCGATATCCACCGGTCAGTTATTTTAAAATCAGTTTTCTCATTCATACAACGAGAGAAACTCTTTCCTGTAAGCTGTTTCTTTTTCCGGGAAGTGTTTCCTGAAGATATCTGAGGCAGCAACGCCATGCTGAAATCGCCTTTTCGGGAAAACAGGCATCTCAATTCCCGTAACTGCCCTGATGCCTGCAGAAACGATCCTGCCTTTCAGGTCGTACAGCTTCTGATGGTCCCACCCTGTCATTTCAATATAGGGTATACCTTCAGAAATCTCAATAACATTCGGAAGAGTATAAGGGCTGAATACCTCAAAACCAAGGGAATCACCGGTCGCCCATGTGCGCATATAACCCCTGCTCAGTCCGCCAGAGTATGTGAGTGAATGTTTAATTGAATCAACACCCCAGCCTTCATGGTAAAGCATCAGGTTATTGAGGACGCTTTTTATTGTAAGCTCGGGATTTTCCTCAATGGGGTAATCTTTCAGGTTCTCGTCGCCGCCTTCGCCGCTGAAAATATGCCTCCATCCGGGGTATCGTGACCGGATGCCCTGAAGGAGAGCAAGGTTCATTGTTGCTGATTCAATATCAAGCGGTTTATAATCTTCCACCATTCTCACAGCCTGCTTCCAGTCAAGCGAAGCATAATCAAGTTCAACCGGTTCAAGGAACATCTCAAGGTTCAGCTTTTCAAGGAACTGCCTTGCCTGGATAAGGTCCGCGCCCCCTCCGTCGACCGAGAGGGTGAATGCCTTGAGCCGTGAGGGGCTTTCGCCAAGCTCCCTCAGGGCATGCCAGGTGAGAAGGAAGACTGCCCCGCTGTCAATTCCGGCTGAAAAAGAGACTCCCACGGGACCGTTTTTTGCCCTTTTTTGCAACCATTTCCTGATTTCTTCGTATAATATATTAATGTAGTGTTCCCCTATCGCTTCGGGATCACCGGGTGAGAATTTATTCCTTTCAGGCCGGAAAAAGCGCTGATATACCGGGTTTGGATCAGGACATCCAAGTAATTCAATTTTAGTGATATAGTGGGCCGGAGCCATCCTGGTATACGACGGATGAAACTGATTGTCAAGGCCTTCTTTCTTAAGATACTTAAAAATCTCTTCGATACGCTCGGCTATAATAAGGTTTGGACCCTCAGGCCTCTTGGCTATGAAATAGCGTACAGGCCTGCCAATTGAACGTGCCATCCTGATCGTCTTTCCGTCAACTGATACAAGCGAGAACTGCCCGTCAATTTTCCGGACAGCTTCAGCATCACCCGACCGCAGGATAATTACTGCCTCTTCATGCGACATGTTGTAAATTACGTTTTTCTCAGGATGGGTGAGATCTATTACTTTGTTTACATAATTATTGTTCATAGTTGTCTTTTGAGTTATTTCGTTGTTATGCCTTTTCCCTGGATTATGGTTATATACCTGTCAGCAGCAATATCTTTGTAGATTTCCTTCCCCCCGTCGGACCAGAATATTTCAAGCTGATCCACCCTGGCGGCCTGGCCAAGTCCGATATGCATCCGGGGATCGTTGTTTGAAAGATAGCCGGTTGCCCACTGGTGAATATGCACCTGTTTCTTTCCTCCTGCAGTTACAATAACCCTGGCGCTTATCGCAGCGGCAGGGCCGCCTGTTCCTTTCAGGGTCAGACCAAGCCAATGGTTCGTATTTCCTCCGTCGTTTCTCAGGAGTGCGGCAGTTGCCTTCAGGTCAACATGCGATATTATTATGTCCATGTCGCCATCGTTATCGTAATCCCATATTGCCATTCCCCTTCCCGAGCGTTTAACCTTGAAATATGTACCAAGTTCTTTTCCGACATCCCTGAAACGACCTTTTCCGTCGTTTTCAAGAAGCAAGGGATAGGAGAGGATAAGCTCTTCAGCAATGCCGTTTGCCGCTATGATATCAAGGTCGCCGTCATTATCATAATCGAACAGTGCCGATGCCCATGAACCCTTTCCTGCAAGAGGTCCCTGCACACCACTCGACAAGGTAATATCCTCAAACAGGCCATTCCCCATGTTCCGATAGAGCGCTCCGTGTTCAAGGTCAACCACCAGGATATCGATCAACCCGTCACCGTCCACATCACCGATGGTGCCATGCATTGAACCGGTTCCTTTTCCGTTATTATTTGCTGCAACTCCGATCTGAATACCAACCTCATTATAAGCTCCCTTGTCATTTCTGAACATGAAATTCAGCTGGTGATCATTAGCCTGGAAGATATCGATGTCTCCATCATAATCGTAGTCAAATATGGTAAGCCCCATGCATTTTGAATCGGGATAGAAAAGGTTGTTCCTTTCGGTTGCATCCTTAAAAGTGCCGTCAGGCTGCTGCTCGTAAAGCATTGAAGCCTGCCCTTTATATTCTGACGGGTGAGGCATCAGTCCGGGAGTGACAGGAGATATGTATTTGGGGTCGAAAGCCAGGAAATTCCCGACCATAGCATCCAGCCTGCCATCGAGATTATGATCCCAGAATGAGACCCCGATGCTCCACTTAACAAAACCGTTCAGCTTGTCAGGTCCCCGCAGTCCAAGCCTGGCGGTTATATCAGTAAAGGTGCCATTGCCATTGTTCCTGTAAAAAATATTGGGGCCGTAATTGAGAAGGTAGAGATCCTCGTCACCATCATTATCGTAATCGATAGCACCGGCTGCCATGCTCCAGGTAGTGTCGTTCACCCCGGCAGATGCCGAAACATCGGTAAAGGTACCATTTCCGTTGTTCTTATATAGTTTGTCTTTTGTTTCTCTGAATCCCAGACCGCCATCATCTGAAACACCGTACAGGTAGGTTCCGTTCATCATGTAAAGATCCATCAGGCTGTCGTTGTTGTAATCGAAAACGGTTACACCAGAGCCGCTGCTTTCAACAATGTTCTCATAATGGTAATCGCCGAAGGTATATCTGAAATCGATCCTGGCTTTCTTTGTGACATCTTTAAAAACCACTGTATTGTTTTGGCTTGCAGCAGGATACGAGTATAAAAGTAGAAATATTCCAGAATAAATGGAGTATTTAATTAATGAGAGAATACTCCCTTTCCCGTTTCCCTTTTTTATGATACTACCCCCTTTCCCGTTTCCCCCAAGGGGGAAAGGCTGGGATCCACTCCTTCCCCCCTGGGGGAAGGTTGGGATGGGGGTTTTATCTTTGTTTAATCGCATTCAGGTAAGTATCTTTTTCTTAATAAGTAACTACTCCCTTTCCCGTTTCCTTTTTTATGATACTACCCCCTTTCCCGTTTCCCCCAAGGGAGGGCCGAGCGTAAAGAACCAGCCCGGTGGGCTGGTTTAGCGAAGGAGCCAGCCTGTCGCGTGGCCCTTCCCCCCTGGGGGAAGGTTGGGATGGGGGTTTTATCTTTGTTTAATCGCATTAAGATAAGTATCTCTTGTTACGACTCTTGTATTATATTTTCTGTTATATTCCTGTAATTCAGGGTCTTCAGGGTAGGGATCGACTTTTGAAGGAGTGTAGTTTTTCATACCGTGGAAGGGGAGGGGTTCAACGGTTGTTCCGAATGCTGTGTTCATATCGGCATCCTTTACCCAGCCTGCGCTTCTGATCAGGAAGTCTCTTTTCCAGCCTTTATCAAGCTGAGGCAGTGATGAAGCATCGAATTCAATACTGATTTCATCCCCGGCATTTGAGATCACATATTTATTGTCGCTCTCTGTGATCAGCGGCAGGATATCCCCATATCGGGTATAATTTCCGGTCTGATCCCTCCACTTAGGCTCCTTGTCGACTGTTGAATAGTCGAACCAGTGAGGCCCGTACCTGCCGCCTTTTCTGAAGGTGCTGGAGAATCCCCGGTATTGCAGGCCGGCGGAAACAGGATCCAGAGGAGTGCTTATTGCCGGTGCGGCTTCAATATTCTCTGCCAGGAAAATTTCATCCCAGTAGATTTCCATGTTTGTCTGTATCCTTATTCTGTGATCGTCAGTCAGGAATTTTCCTGTAAGGTCGGCAATCACGGTCTTCTCCTTGCCCATCGGGAATCCCAGGTTGCCGATTACTGTTTCCCATTCACCTTTTTTATTTAATACCTGCACGAACGGAGGGACCACATTGAATGCGCCACTCTGGGATAGGGCGTAATTGATGCTTGCATCTGTTGGGAATATCCATCCCTGCAGGAACAGGAATATGTTTTTTGTTTCATCAAATTCGCCCGGGTCGAGGACCAGTTCCTGCATTTGGGTGATGCCCTGATAATTGCCGGGCAGGAATCCCGAAATGTAGACATCGTCTTTTTTCGTGATCCTTGAGAGGAGGTCGTTCCCTTCACCGTCAACCGCTGAAAAAGGGTATTTTTTAAAGAGTACTTTATACACTTTTAATTCCGGGAACGGCGGGCCGGAGAATTTCTCATCGACGTATATTTCTACATTCGCAGGGTGGTCAACGGCGATCAGCTCCAGTTTGTCGGTGTAGATAACCTCCCACAGCTCATCGGTAAGTTTTAAAGAATAGGTTCCTTTCCGGGGTTTTATCAGTTCACCTGGTATTTTGATATAATCGTCGGATGCTTCGGTAAAACCGTAGGCAGTAGTTCCTCCCATAATACCGAGAGGCATCCCAAGAGCGCTGCGCCAGAGAATATCCTTGACAAAAGTATACTCTTCACCGTTCCATGTATAAAGGAAGGGGCAGGAGCCTTTCAGTGTCTGTGCTTCAATTGCCGCGCGGTCGGTCACAGGGTAGAAGATATTCTGGGGAACGCCGTTTGTCCAGGTGATCCTTATTACATCCGCCAGGGGGCGCCGGCCTATACCGAAATGTACATTCGGATCGGTGACCACAAGAGTCTGGTAGAGCTCCCCGGCCCTGATCTCGACTTTTGCGCCGATGCCGAAATGATTATTCTTTGCGCTCCCTGCCCTGAGACCCATAAGTTTTATTCCTACATAATGATTGTTGTTTCCGCCGTCGTTTCGGAGAAGATATGCTTTACCGTCTATCCCTGCAATTACAATATCAATATCTCCGTCGCTGTTATAATCAAAGGTCGTGATCTGCCTTCCCTGTGCGGGTTCTGCAGGCAGGATCCGGGAGACATCCGTGAATGTTCCTTTTCCGTCGTTATAATAGAGGAAGAGGCCGCGGCCGTTTTGCTCTGTGGATTCCCCGGCAACCAGCAGATCGAGGAATCCGTCGTTGTTGAAATCAATGAACGAAGCATCATAAGCCTTTACATTCATAAGCGAACTGAACATTTCATCTGTTCCGGTTTCAGGCTCAAAAACACCAGTGCCGTTATTACGCAGCAATTTATGTCCGCCTTCATTGAACGATGTAATGAAGAGGTCGAGAAAACCATCATTATTGTAATCCCCTGCCGTAACGGATGTTGAACCGCCATCACTTTTCAATCCTGCCTCCTGTGTAACGTCCCTGAATACACCAAGCCTCTGATTTGAATAGAAGATGTCGGATGAGTTTTCATTTACCACAATCAGATCAATATCCTCATCTTCATCAAAGTCGCCGAAGGCAGCATCGCGGCTTATTGTACCGGTTTTATATTCACCCATTTTTTCAGATTCATCGGTGAAAGTGTCGTCTGCATTGTTCCTCAGCTGGATATTTTTATCAGATGTCATCCTGTAGAGATCAAGGTCGCCGTCATGGTCAAGGTCAAAGAATATTGCTTTATTGCTGCCTTTGTCACTTTTGATTCCGGCCTTCTCCGTAATATCACTGAAGTATCCGTTTCCGCTGTTGATATACAGGATATCTCCTCCATCTTTTGAGATGTAAAGATCAAGGTATCCGTCGTTGTTGTAATCGGCAAAGAGTG
>Ga0105099_10000460_pt1 | contig 27939 bp, 39 predicted proteins | sample PPLLak3cmMay2015_2_FD_79138 | JGI IMG/M metagenome (GOLD analysis project Ga0105099, IMG submission 79138) | Freshwater sediment microbial communities from Prairie Pothole Lake near Jamestown, North Dakota, USA - PPLs Lake P8 Core (1) Depth... | ecosystem: Environmental > Aquatic > Freshwater >... | reverse complement strand
GTTGTGTATAACAAAAAGCGTTTGCATTCATCGCTTGGTTATAAGTCGCCAGAGGTGTTTGAAATGGAGGTAAACATTAATAAGTTAGTTTAACTATTTGTGAACTAACAAGGGTTCACTCCATTCATTAATTAATGTTGTTTTTGTGAGCCGAGGATAAACTATGAATTTAAAGGAATTTTTTAAACCAAATTTTCAAAAAATACTTGCAGGTTTGTTTGTATTTTTTATTGCACTCTTGCTATGCATTATAGGGCTTGCCAGCAATAATATGCTGTTATACCATATATTGCTATACATCGCCTTTCCTGTGTCTTCTGTTACTGAAATTTTAGTGGATTTTTACGGAACTAATGTTTCAGGAAATATTGTAGTAATCTTAGTTTGGTCAGTATCATGGGCACTAACAATATTTTATTGGTATGTCTGGGGATGTATACTCTTTGGCTGTTACAATAGAATGAAGACCAAGGATAAGAAAAAATAATTATAACAGAATTTTACCAGTAATCTGGGGTTCAAGTCCCTTCCCCTGCACTAATTTTTTTACATTAATTTTCATTATTATCATAAAATAAGTCATCCTAAATATTCTTTAAATAGAACCATATATCTCCTAAAAATGCAATTTAACGTAAAAAAAAGAGATGAACTTGCAAGAATCGGAGAACTATTAATAGATGATAAAAGGGTTGTAACACCAAATATCTTATCAATTAACACAAATCGTTTCAAAGAATTTGATAAAGCAGATATAATACTTTCAAATAATGAAATTAAAACAGATAAACCAGTTTTTAAATTCTCACAAACACCTTTAAAAATAGATGAAAAAAATTTTTATCATATAGATGAAGAAACAGGAATTGTAATTGTTGAATATGCAAGTCAACTTTTTGAAAAATCTAAAAACTTTGTAGATTTAATAATAAACTTAAGAAAAAAAATAGGCTCTGAAAAAATAATTTACACACCTGCAATTGCAGTTCCTTCAAACCTTGCACTTTTATGTTATATGGGTATTGATCTTTTTGATACAACAAGTGCTATTACTGCTGCAAGAAACAAAACCATGTTTTTTGCAGATGGTGAATACAAAACAGAAAATTTACTAGAACTACCATGTAACTGCCCGATCTGCAATAATATAAACAAAAAACCTTTGGAATTATCATTTGAAGAAATACTAAATCATAATTATTACATGCTTTTTAATGAACTTAAACAAGTAAGAAACATTATTAAAACAGGTAATCTTAGAAACTATGTAGAAAAAAAAGTTCAAACAAATCCATTGTATATAACTATTCTTAGAAACCTAGATACAAATTATTATGAATTTTTGGAAGAACAAACACCTGTTGTGAGTAATAAAACTATTTTTGCAATAGGTAAAGAATCATTTAACCGCTCTGAGATAAAAAGATTTCAAGAAAGGGTTTTAAATCGTTATTGTAAACCTAGTTGCGCAAAAATACTACTTTTGTTGCCTTGTTCTGCTAAAAAACCTTATTCTTTTTCAAAAACACATAAATTTTTGAAAAGAACAATACTTGAAACAAGTAATCCAGATATTATTCATGAATTAATTGTCACATCACCTTTGGGTCTTGTCCCTCGTGAACTTGAACTTGTTTATCCTGCTGCAAACTATGATATACCTGTGACAGGAGTTTGGGATGAAGACGAGAAAAAAATGATAAAAACATTACTTTCACAGTATCTTTCTAAAAATAAATATGAAAAAATAATTGTGCATCTTCCCGTGGAAATTACAAGTTTTATAAAAGATGTAATTAAAAAACCAATAATTACTTGTATTAATCATCCAACATCTGATGAATCCCTTGAAAAACTTAAAAATACTTTGCAGGAAAACATATTAGTTTTTGAAAAAATAGGAAAAGCAGAAAAAATAAGACAAAACCTTGAATCACTTGCATGTTATCAATTTGGAAATAACCTTGGTAAAAAACTTTTGGAAAATACAAATATTTCTGGTAGATACCCAGATTTAAAAATAATTGAAAAAAGTATTCAACTTGGAACACTCACAAAAGATAGAGGTTTTATTTCATTGACACTTGCTGGTGCAAAAAAGATAGAATCATTTGAGAAATATTGGGTTGAAATAGGAGATGATTTTAAACCAAAAGGCTCTATTCTTGCACCAGGTGTTTTAAACGCAGATACAAATATTAGAGTTGGTGACGAAGTTTTAGTTTTTAGAAAAAAAAGCCTTATTGGTGTAGGTGTCGCAGTTATGAATGGTTTAGATATGAAAAAAAATAGTTTTGGTGAGGCAGTAAAAATCCGCCATATTCTTTAGAATTTCTTAAGTGGTTTTTTTATACCGCAAAAAGGACAGGAATACACTTGCATTCCACCATATATATCAGTTCCTTCTGCCCATACGGTTATGCCTTCGCCGCATGTTTGGCATCTAAAATTTGCTTTTACTGATTTTTTTTCAGGTATTTCTTCTTCTACACAGGTAGGATATGAAGGTATAAATCCTATCATACCGCAATCTGGGCATGTCATCTTAACAGGTTTTTTATCATTGCTTTTTGATCTTTTAATTGCAAAAATACCCTTACAAGAAGGACATTTGAAATGATAAAGGCCTCCTTTTAGAGTTTTTTCAAATTCTTCTATACTACTGTAGAGTTTTTTTGTATTGTTTGTCCTTATATAAATCAAAAATAAGGCAAGTATTATTATTAAACCATATGAAATTAAAAGAATTGTTTTCCAGTCTTTATCAAAAAATATGTCATATAAAGTAAATAAAAAAACCCAGAATGAAAGTAACCCCAAAAGTATCAAAGGCCCATTTGTTTTTATGTAATTCATATTTTAATCACTTCCTTTTTTTACCAATATAAACAATTATACCTATTGCAAAGAAACATATTAAAGACAGCAACATGTAACCTATGTTACTTCTGAGCCTATATGAAATATTTTGCACAGTGGCATCTTCAAGTGGGTTGCAGCCTGCTTGGTATTCGATTTTATTTGAAAGACCGTCACTATCATAGTCATTACTTGCATCAGATGCAGAATATGGATCAAAACCGTATCTTTTCTCCCACCAGTCAGGCATTCCGTCGTTATCTGAATCATTTAAATCATCGGTTATAAAAAATTTTTTTGTATCAGAAATTATTTTGTTGCCTGATTTATCAATTACTTTTACATAATACTCATAGCAACCAGTCTTGTTATATATATTTTTATATACATATTTGTTTGTAGCAGTCTCTTTTAAATCCTTTTCATAATTAGCACCATCAAAAGCAGTAACAATAACTTTGGCACTATTAATATCATCATTATCATATGCTATGCAAACAATACTAACCTCTTTATCCAAAAGCTGAACAAAAGGCTCAGCCGCCAAATAATCTATCACAGGATCGCTTTCATCATCTATAACATCAAACTTCCCAAAATATGAATTATTATTTTTATTAGGCGACGCATCCTTTGCAACTATTTCAAAATTATAACTACCAATATCCACAGTTTTGGTAAAAACATATCTAAAACGATACAAACTAGTTCTAAACATAGAATCAGAAACAACAACATCACCATCAGGATTTTTAATTTTAATATTTACAAGGGAAAGACCAGAATTATCACTAACATGAGCATAAATCGTAACAACACCATCTTTTTCCTGAGGCAAAGGTGTAACAGTAACATCCTTTATCACCGGTTTAGTGCTTTCATATGCCAAAACAACAAGGACTCTATCTGAAAGCAGACGATTGTTGCTGATATCTAAATCTTTTTTTGTATCATTTACAAATATTTTAACGCCAACAAAAAATTTACCAGTAATACAGCCAGCCCAAACAAGAGAAAAAGTATCAATTTCTTTAGATTTCAAACTAAAAGAAATTGTATCCTTCACATTTTCATATTTCATAACACCATTTGATTCAGGCTCAACATAAAGCTTCATAATATAATCAGATGCATCACCAGCACCTTTGTTTTTAACAATTACATCAAAACCTAGTGAACTTTCCTCCATAATCTCTATATCTATCCAAGAAATATTTAAAACTGCAAGATCAGGATAATTATAAACAGTAATCTTTTTTGTTAAAAAATTATTAGATTCATTAAGCTCATCAATTGTTTTATCATAATCAACAAAAACCTTAAAAGTAAATGTACCAGAAACATTTGCTTTCCAATTAAAACTAATATTTGTAAGTTTATCTTTTAAAAGATCTATATTTTTTAAATTAGAATAAACAAGGTTTTCTTTACTGTCAAGAACAGAAAACAAAACACTTACATTATAAAGATTTGAATTATAGCAATAAACACCAGCTTTTACAGAGACCAGCTCATTTAGATAAGCACTAGAAAGTGCACTAATACTTTTAACTTTAACATCTGGTTTACCAGCATAAATTTTAATAGTTTTAACAGTAGCATTATAACCAGCAGAATCCCAAGCATAAAACTCAAGACTCCAGTTGCCCTGTAAATCAAAAGAAACATCGCTATAATTCCATAAAGTATTATTACCAATATTATTTAACTCAAGTGTAAAATTATGACTAATATTATCTAAAGGATAATAAAAAACTTTAACCTTTTCTGCTTTTGCATCTGTTCTAACTCTAAAATCAATGCTGTTATTAATATTAAGATAATCATTATTTAATGGCTCTAAAACATTTATATTCCAACCCTGGGCGTAACCTGCGTAAACAATACCTGCGTTACCATAAACTTTAATTGAACTGTTTTCAGATAAACTTGTTCTAACGCAAGCATTATCGATTACATCAAAATAAATACAATAAAACTTAACACCAGAAGTATCTGTTACATTCCATAAAAGTTTACCAGTTGCATTAAAAATAGGATTAAAACTTTCAGATTCATTAAAAAAGAAATCATCAACAATCTTGTCAACTTTACCATTATAATCATACTTAACTATCCTAAGACTATAATTCTCAAAAACACAATCTGATACATCTAAATCTTCTAATAAATCTGTAAAATTAAAAAACTTTGAAAAAACACCTTTACCTTCAACAGTTAAAAAATACCTATAATGCCAACTTGCATTCCACCAGTCAAGTAAACCCAGACCAACAACAATTGATTCAGAAAAAATATCATGGGTTTTATCATTATATGTAATAGTTGCAGAATAAGACTGCGAACCAAAAGTATTAGGAGTCCAATTAAAAGAATAAACAAAAATTTCATCTCTTTCAATTGTTTTATTAACACTAATTTTTTCAATAGTTCCTTGTTTGCTACTCTTAAATAAACCAAACACGGGTTTAGTGCTTTGGGCACCATTATTTCTAACGCTAACAAGAATATTTGCCGTCTTATTAAAAACAAAAAAATCAGGTTTTACAATATCAACTATCTCAAAATCAGTTTCTTTTTCAGAAACAAAGATAAAACCATCCCAAAAATTATTGTTTATATCACTTTCAAGAATTGTATTATCTGGATTTACAGCAATAGAGAAAAATCGTTTGCCATCACTAGCATAAACTGCAGTCCAGCTAAGATTTATAAAAATACTATTACCAACTTTCAAACTCTTAGCCACACTATTGCTTGCGACAACGACATCATCAACCTTTAACACAACAACGATACTATTACCTGAAGAGATATTACCATATTCGCCTGTTTCAGAATTAATAATATTTTTAATTTTTACAACAAACTCAACTTTTTCCCCTTCATCTATATCTGTTGGTAAACTAACGCTCATAATTGCAAGATCAGGTCTACCTTCAAAATCAGCAAGACTTGAAACATAAAAAACATTTAAAAATAACAAAGAAACAAGTAAACAAATCAACAACTTTTTCTTAATAAATTTAACAGACTTTAACATCAATTCACCTTCCACTAATACTAATCCCCTACAGCCAGAGATAACTCAAACTGTAATTAATATTCTTAAACTTGTATTTGTATCTTTCTATTTATTATTAATATAAATTATTTTTTTAAAAACCTGTAATTAAAATGTTTTTGCATACATAAAATATAAAAAACAAACCTAGTTTCAAAAAACCTGGATGGAATAAAAAATGAACCCAGAAATACACAAATCAACATTTGTACACAAAACAGCAGTAATAATAGGAAATGTAAAAATAGGAAAAAACTGTGGTATATATCCTAGCGCAGTAATAAGAGGGGATCAAAATATTATAGAAATAGGTGACGGGTCAAACGTTCAAGATAACTGTGTTATACACTGTGATACAGATCATCCTGTAAAAATCGGAAAAAATGTATCAATAGGCCACTGTGCAATGGTACATGGCGCAACAATAGAAGATGAATGCTTGATAGGAATAAACTCAACTATTCTAAATGGCGCCAAAATTAAAAAAGGAAGTATTATAGGTGCAAATGCACTAATAACCTCAGATATGATAGTACCAGAAAATAGTCTTGTTCTTGGAACACCTGGAAAAATAATAAAACAAGATGAAAAATTCATAGAATCAATTAGAAAAAATGCACAGATTTATCAAAAACTAAGTAAAAATCATAAAGAAGGAAAATACATAGAATATACACCCTAACTATTTTTTAGTTTTTAGTTTCTCACGAGTATAATTTAAAAGGCCACCAGCATCTCTAATGGCAATAATTTCTTTAGGTAGTTTTGGAAAACTAAATTCTTTACCATCTATAGTAATTTTACCTGAATCTACATCTAGTTTAACCACACTTTTATCAAAATATGCTTTAACAGCATCTGGACACTCGATCAAGATTAATCCTTGGTTAATTGCAGAGCGATAAAAAATGCGAGCAAAACTCTCAGCTATAACTGCTTGTATACCTACTGCTTTTAAACCAACTACAGGCTGCTCACGACTGCTGCCACATCCAAAGTTTTTACCACCAATTATAAGATCCCCTGATTGCACATTTTTTGCAAAAGAAGAATCAAGGTCTTCTAAAAGATGCGGTTTTATCTCATCAGGCGTACTGCAAGTATATGTATATTTTCCAGGAAACAATTGATCAGTATTTACATTATCAGAATAACGCCAAACCTTCATTTTTATAACACCTCCCTTGGATCGGTAATCTTTGAAGTAATCGCACTTGCCGCAACTGTTGCAGGACTAGCAAGATAAATATCTGCGTCTTTACAACCCATTCGGCCTTTAAAGTTACGATTAGAAGTACTGATACATACTTCACCAGGTGCAAGACAGCCTTGATGGGCACCTAGACATGGCCCACAACCAGTAGGAAGAACAACACCGCCTGATTTAACTAAAGTTGAAATAACACCTTTTTCAAGTGCTTTTTCAAAGATGTCTTTAGATGCAGGCAAAATCAACAGTCGTACATTAGAATGAACTTTTTTGCCTTTCAGAATCTTTGCAGCAACCTCAAGATCACTTAAACGACCATTAGTACAAGTACCAATAAGACACTGCTGGACACTTACATCTCTAACCTCTTGCACTGGTTTAACATTATCAACACTATGCGGACATGCAACAACTGGGATAATATCGTCTAACTTATAATCTAACTCTTGAGAATAACAAGCATCCGTATCCGGATAAACAGGTTTATAAGAAGATTTTGAAACACCAATACTTTTCAGATATTTCTCAGTTACATCATCAACCATAAACACACTATTTTTAGCACCCATCTCAACACCCATATTGCAAATAACAAAACGGTCATCAATTGAGAATTGACCTACGTCACCATGATGCTCAATTGAACAATAATTAGCACCATCCGCAGAGATATCACCAATTATATGTAAAACTAAATCTTTTGCATAAACACCTTTGCCTAGTTTTCCTGAAAAATTCATTTTGATACTATTTGGAACTTTTAACCAAGTTTCTCCTGTAAGTATCAATGATGCAGCTTCAGTTCTATCAATACCTGATGAAAAAGCACCAACTGCACCATATGAACAAGTATGAGAATCACTACCCAACAATAGCATTCCTGGAAGAGCAAGACCTTTTTCAACCATTACCTGATGGCAAACACCGACACCAACATCAAAAAAATGTTTAATACCATATTTTTTAACAAAATCTCGTACAACTTTATGGCCGACAGCAATCTTTTCAGAAGCAGCAGGGATTACATGATCAAGAACTATAACAGGTAAATCCTTAGAATGTACACCATATTTTTCAAGATCTGTTGTAATCTTTTGAGTAATAGCTGATGCATTATCATGAGCAAGCAGATGATCAGGGTGAACTGTTACAATTTGACTAGGAACAACTTCTTTTTCACCTGAATACTTTGCAAGTATTTTTTCTGCAAAAGTCATAGACATATATCTTATTCCTCCACAAATTAAACATCAAATATTTTGAAAAATGAAATCAAATACCATTCTTTAAAGTTATTTATAAAAAACGTATTTTTTACGTTTTGACAAAATAATAAGAAAAATATAAAGTCTAGAATACATATAATAAATATTTAGAGGGTGAAATTTGGAGAGATGAAAAGCATAAGTTTTATTAGAAGTAATCATGCGCTTGCTGGAGTAATAGAGGCATTACTGCTTGTTGCACTTGTAGCAATTATTCTTTCAACTATACAGATAGTTTATGTACCAATAATAATGGAGCAAAAAGAGTCTGATCATATGGATACCGTTGAAAACCAGTTTGCGCAGCTTAAATCAGTTATAGAAACTCAATCAATTATGGGGATAATGCAAACAGATCAACCAATTAGTAAGGCAACTATGTCATCACCTATAACACTAGGAAGCGATAAATTGCCGTATTTAATATCTTCTTGGTCACTTGGAAATATCAAGATAATAGATAAAAATAATGCAGGAGATGATAAAATATATCTGTTACCTGCACCCTCTGATTTTCTTAACGGAATTCCTTTGACTGCTATTGAATACGAAGGAGATAATGCCTATTTTGTTGACCAAAAATATATACTCGAAGGAGGAGGAATAATTTTAAATCAATCTGATGGAGAAGCAATGAAAGTTTCACCACCAATAAATGCTCAAAATTTAACAAGTTCAATAAAAATTTATTACACTATTCCATTAATTAATAGCAAACCTGGTAAAAATCAATCTGAGCAAGGGATTGATACCACATATGTTCTAACAAATTATTCAAGTAAATATTCACATTCAGATACAAGCATTTCCTGGATACGTATATGCACAGATCATCTTGAAGCATGGAGTCAGTCACTTATTAACGACAATAAAGGATTATTATGGGAATACTATGATAAAGGATACATAAACGTTGAATATGATACTCCTATAAATCCTACAAGAATAGATATTACACCTGGAACAAAAAATATCGATGTTGAATTTACAATAGTTGAAATAAACACTCAGATAGGACCTGGGTTTGTCATTTAGTTGAAAATAAACAAAAATCAAAATTTTAAGAATAAAACAGTAAAAATAAGAAAGGTTTTTTACAGATTATATAATATAGATAAAAATTAGAGGACGAGATAAGAAGAATGTAATTTGAGGTAAAATGCAAGAGAGCGAACCACCAATGGAAGAACAAACAAATCCTTCAAAAGGAAAACAAGACAAGATACTAAAAACAAATATTAAAGGATTTGATGAGTTATTCAAAGAAAAAGGAATACCACGTGGCAATTCAATATTAGTTGCTGGTGGGCCAGGGACTGGTAAAAGTACTTTTTGTAGGCAGATATGCTATAATTTAGTTTCAAACGGTAAAAACTGTATGTATGTAAGTTTTGAAGAAAATAATGAAAGAATAATTAAAAGTATGAATAGCTTTGGATGGGATGTAAAACAATACATAGAAAAAGGAAAACTTCTGGTACAAAAAGTAAACCCTTTAGATATACTTAGGATGAAGTTTGGTTCAATTGGCGGTTCTGGTTCTGCTACGGAATTATCCTACAAAATTAAACCACTTATTATACCAAAAGATTTTCATCCAGAGGTAATAGTTTTAGATTCACTTACTGCAATTATTGCTGCGTCTGTTACCAAGGATAAAAATTACCGCGTATATCTGCAACAGCTTTTTAGTTTCTTTGAGGAAACTGGTGCTACGAGTTTTCTTATAACTGAGACCGATCCTATACCAACTCGTTATAGCGAAACCGGAATTGAGGAATTCTTGGCAGATGGAATAATAGTTTTTTATAATATACAAAAAGAAAATACTCGTAAAAATGCAATAGAAGTTTTAAAGATGCGCTATGCCCAGCATGAAAAAAAAGTGGTTTTAATGGAAATAACTGAAAAAGGAATACAGGTTACTCCAAATAAAACAGTATCAATTGAATAAATTAGAAAAATATTTTATAGGAATTTAAAAGGTTCTGCATGTGCATCTAGTCTTTTTGCACCGTATTTTATGATGCATTCTTCTATTTGCTTGACAAGCAGTTTGTTAAGCCCAGTTCTTTTTAAAACTAGGTTGTCATTTTCATCAAATATTCTAAGAACTCCTTCATCTGTATCTAGTACAGCTTTCATGAGACTTCCGTTTTGGAGCCAAATCCAGATGTGTGTATTGTTCGTCATTTTTATGGCCACCTGATTTTTATCCTTTTTTCCCAATAATTATTTTATCGTGCAAACTATATAAATATTTCTATACAAGTATATCCATTTTAATGAATTTTAAAAAAGATAGAAAAGGATAAAATAATATATGTGCAACAATATATCGACTTTTGAGGATTGCACATGATAAATATACAGGATGGGATAAGCAGCATAAAAAGAGTTAAAACAGGCGTTCCAGGACTGGATACGGTCATACAAGGCGGGTTTCCAAAAAACTCAATAACACTTGTTTCAGGACCACCCGGCGGTGGTAAAAGCATTCTTTGCTTTCAATTTTTATGGGAAGGAATAAAAAACAATGAAAAATGCCTTTTCTTAACACTTGATAAAAAACCAGAAGGACTACTAGCACAAGCAAAAGAACTTGGCCTAAACTTTGAACAAGCAATCGGACAAGGATTAGTTAAATTTGAATACCTTAATATCAACAAAAAACTAGTATACGAATCAATGACAAACGAGATACTTTCAAAAAATTATGACAGAATAGTACTTGACTCAATAACGCCTCTTTCAGAAATGCCTATTTTTATGAGAAATCCTGAAGACTTTGACATTGATACAAATACAGTGTCACCCAATGATTTTCCCACAGGAACAAATCTTCCAACAAGAAGACTTCATCTACGCTACATAATGAGTGCACTTGAATCAAGTAACTGCACATCAATTGTAACATCAGAACTGCCAGTCGGATCAAACATGCTTTCAAGAGATGGAATATCAGAATTTTTAGCAGATGGAGTTATAACACTTAGTTTTGACACTACAATGGATAGAAGAAAACTATCTGTTATGAAAATGAGAAACACAAAACACACATTAAAACCACAGAGTATACAAATAGATGCAGGCGGCATAAAAATAGTATAAAATGAACATCATTCATCTTTTCCGAAATTATAAACCTCCAAAAAAGATCAGGACACTCTTTATTGTACACTATTCACCCCTCCTTTTGATGATTTTAATAGGGCCTATTACCCCGTTATATGGAATTTGGAAATTACCTATCCATATACTAATTAGTATTATCATAGGCATCATAATTTTTATAATAGGTGCATTTGTATATTTCAAATGGGAGATATTCTGGGAAAAAAACTACCATGGACAGTTAGTAAAAGAAGGAATATTTAGATACATAAGACACCCGCATTACACCTCTCTTTTAATAGTAGGTTTTGGTCTTGCATTCTTCTTTTATTCAATTGCTGCAGTAGTTATAGCAATAATAGCAGTACCAATAATGATAATTAGTATAATAGATGAAGAAAAACTCTTAATTAAACAATACGGAAAAGAATACAAAGAATTCATGAAAAAAACACCATGGAGAATTATTCCTTACATTTTTTAATCAAAATAGTGTTAATTCCATGTATCAGCTCCACTCCCGTAATCAATAATAAGATTTATATAGCATATCCGTTATGCCATATTTCCTTATCCTTACCAGACATATAATATGGGCAATTCCAATGCGAAACCCATAGACCACAGCTAAAAACATCGTTTTAGGCTGTGTCTACAAGATGCCACGGTTTGGGTAAAGTCAAACCAATGTATCTATCCATTTAAACAATAGATTAGAGGGTATATTATGCCTGATATACATCATCCAAAAAGAGGGTCACATGGCTATTCGCCAAGAAAGAGAGCTAGAGCCGAAACTCCACATATAAAAAGCTGGCCAGAAGGAAATGACAAACCAAAGATACAAGGATTTCTTGGCTATAAAGCTGGAATGACACATGCTTTTATCGTAGACTACCGACCAACATCTACAACAGCTGGTAAAGAAGTAATGATGCCAGTATCTGTAGTTGAAACACCACCAATAAAAGTTGCAGCTGTACGTGCATACAAAAAAGATTATAATGGACTTAAGACAGCCGGAGAACTATGGGCTGAAAAACTAGATCCTGAAATTGCTAAAAAAATATCTATCTCAAAAAAAGATAAAAAGAAAAACTGGGATTTTACAAACGAAGCAGATGAAATTCGTGTAATAATATATACTCAACCAAAATTAGTAACAGGAATTCCAAAGAAAACACCTGAAATACGAGAATTTAGAGTATCTGGTGGAAGTATTGAAGATCAGATTAAATATGCAAAAGAAATTCTTGGAAAAGAAGTAAAAATCAATGAAACACTACACGAAGGAGATATGATAGATACAATCGCAGTTACCAAAGGAAAAGGTTTTCAGGGACATGTAAAAAGATGGGGTGTAAAATTACTTTCACATAAAAACAGTAAACATAGACGTATGATAGGTACACAAGGGTCCTGGCATCCAAGCTGGGTACAGGCAACTGTCCCAAACGCGGGTCAAATGGGATATCATCAAAGAACAGAATACAATAAACGTGTTCTAAAAATCGGCGAAAAGGGTGAAGAAATAACACCATCTGGAGGATTTCCACATTACGGCGTTGTAAGAAACTCATATGTAATATTACATGGTTCAATACCTGGTCCTACAAAAAGACTTGTCAGTATGCGTGATGCGATACGTTATGAGCGTGGTGTAAAAGTTCAGAAACCAGAAATAACATATATATCAACTACAAGCAAACAAGGAGCGTAGGATAAATGACAAAAGTTAATGTTTATGAGTTGAATGGGTCTTCAAAAGAACAAATAGATTTACCTGAAAGTTTTAACACACCATTTAGACCACATCTAATTAGAAAATCATTTAATGTACTTCGCTCAAATAGAAGGCAACCATACGGTTCAGATAAAATGGCTGGTTGTAAACATGCAACTGCATCTGTTGGAAAAGGACGAGGTATGAGTCGTGTTCCACGTCTAACACAAGGAAATTTTGCAGCTCTTGCACCATGTGTAGTCGGCGGACGTCGTGCACATCCACCAAAACAAGAAAGAGACTGGAGCGAAAAAATAAACAAAAAAGAAAAAAAACTAGCTAAAAATTCAGCACTTGCAGCGACAGCAGATAAAGAAATTGTTTTAAAGCGTGGTCATAAATTTAACGACAAAATAACACTACCTGTAATTATTGATGATAAATTCGAAAAGATCAATAAAACCAAAGATGTAATCGAAGCCCTTGAAAAAATAGGTGTATATGACGATATATTACGCTCTATAAATGGTAAACATATACGTGCAGGAAAAGGAAAGATGAGAGGACGAAGATATCGTACACCAAAATCAATACTTATTGTTTCAACAAAAGATGAAATACTTCTTAGTGCAAAAAATCTCTCAGGCGTAGATGTTGTAAAACCAAAAGATATAAACATAGAACATCTTGCACCCGGAGGGGACGCAGGTCGTCTAACAATTTTTACAAAAGCAGCAATTAAAGAAATAGGGGGCGCTAAGTAATGGATCCATATAATATAGTATTTCACCCCTACGTAACAGAAAAAACCATGAATTTTATGGATAAAAATAATGCTTTAGAGTTTGTAGTCAAAAGAGATTCAAATAAAAAACAAATAAAAGAAGCTGTTGAAAAACTCTTTGAAGTAAAAGTCAAAGATGTTAGAACAAGAATTACAAAACATGGTAAACACGCAATTGTAACCTTTATGCCAGAGTTTAAAGCCGAAGATATTGGAATGAGGATAGGTATATTCTAAAGAGGTTAAAATATGGGTAAGAGACTTATACAGCAAAGAAGAGGAAAAATCAACACTAAATGGAATTCTCCATCACATAGATTCAAAGGAGAAATTAAATATGATTATAAAAATATTTTAACAGAAGGGACAATAGTTGATATAATACATGATCCAGGTCGAACTGCGCCTCTTGCTAGTGTTAAATTAAGTAATAATAAAATAATTAATATGATTGCTCCTGAAGGAATAAAGACAGGGGATAAAATTAAATTTAATGACGATAAAAAAGACATTGCAGTTGGAAATATGTTATCAATAGGTAAAATCCCTGATGGAGCACCTATTTACAATATTGAACTTTTACCAGGTGACGGCGGTAAACTAGTACGCGCTGGTGGAAGTACTGCAACAGTTGTATCTCATGAAAAAGATATAACAGTTATACAATTACCATCTGGTGCTTTTAAAAGAATTAACTCAGATTGCAAAGCAACAATTGGTGTTGTTGCAGGTGGCGGAAGACACGATAAACCTTTCTTAAAGGCAGGTAAAAAACATTATTTATTCCGTACTCGTGGTAAACAATATCCAATAGTACGTGGTGTTGCAATGTGTGCTGTAAATCACCCGCATGGTGGTGGTAGACATCAACACGTTGGAGGACCCTCAAGTATTAAACGTGGATCTTCACCAGGTACAAAAGTTGGTAATATAGCTCCAAAACGTACTGGGAGGAGATAGTTAAATGGCTACTAAAAAAGGATTTAAATCATCTGCAAGAAGTAGAAGGAAGGCCAGCAGAAAAAAAATCGAGTTTAAAAAGAAAGAATTTAGTTACCAAGGACACTCCATTGAAGATCTTCAAAAGCTTTCAATTGAAGACGTTTTACCGTTGCTTCCATCTCGTACTCGTAGAACACTTAAACGTGGTCTTACACTAAGACAAAACAAACTTTTAGAAGATATTGAAAAAGCACAACATAGTGATACAATTAAAACGCATTGCCGTGACATGGTCATATTACCAAAATTTGTAGGTCATACAATTAACATTTATAATGGTAAAGAATTTCAGCCTGTAACAATAGAACCACAAATGATTGGCCATTATCTTGGAGAATTTGCACTTACTCGTCAGAAAGTAAAACATACAGGACCTGGTGTTGGAGCAACAAAATCATCTAAATTTATGCCATTGAAGTGATGAAATATGAAATACTCAAGTGATGTAGATCAAGATAAAACCGCAAAAGCATATGGTTATGAATTACATTGCAGTAGAAAAGACTCAATGAATATTGTATATGCAATACGCGGTATGAAAACAGAACAAGCAAAAAAATACCTTCAGGGAATAATAGACATTAAAAGACCATTACCTGCAATATTTCATAAAAGAAAACTTGCTCATCAAAAAGGAATAGGACCCGGAAGTTTCCCAGAGAAAGCAGCAAGATATATACTTAAAGTAATAAAAAATGCTGAAAACAATGCTGAATACAAAGGTTTTAATCCTGAAGATATGAAAATAACACATGCTTCTGCTTATGGCGGACGTGTAATAAGAGGTATTATGCCTCGAGCTCAAGGAAGAGCTACTGATAAAAATACTAGAACAACAAATATCGAAATAATAATTGAAGAGGTAGATTAATTGGCCGGAGAACGAACTTTCATAAGAGAAAATACAAATCGGATATTAATAAAAGAATTCCTTGTCAAAAAAATTCAAGGCGCCGGTTTTGGTGGCATGAATATTCAACGTACACCTATGGGTACTAGAATAAACATACTAGTAGAACGCCCTGGCATGGTAATCGGTAAAGGCGGACATAAAATCAAAGAATTAACTGACACTATACGAGAAAACTTTAAGGTTGACAACCCGCAAATTGAAATTGAAGAAGCAGGTGGCAGAGCAAGTCTTAATGCACAAATTATGGCAGAAAAACTTGCAGAGGCATTAGAACGCGGATGGCATTTCAGACGAGCAGGACACTCCACTGTCCGCAGAATCATGGATGCTGGTGCAAAAGGAGTCCAAGTAATAATTGCAGGTAAACTTACCGGTGCACGTCACAGAACTGAAAAATTCACTGAAGGCCATGTTAAATACTGCGGTGAAACCGCTAGACAAGTAATGGATAATGGATTTGCTGTTGCAAAACTAAAACCTGGTGTACTTGGTGTGAAAGTCCGTATTATGCGACCTGATGCAAAACTACCTGATGAAATAACTATAAAGACTGCTCAAACTGAAAAGGTAAAAGAAGAGAAAAAAGAAGAAAAACCTGTTGAAAAGAAAGTTACACCTCTTAAAAAACTTACAGAAATTCAAGGAATTGGTCCATCTGTTGTTAAAAAATTTGAAAAAGCAGGTATAAAATCCTTAGAAGAGCTATTCGAAATGGATGTAGATGATCTTGCATCTATTAATGGAATAGGTGGAAAAACTGCTGAAAATATTGTAAAAGGTATCAGAAAACTTCTTGAAGAGGTTGCATAAAAATGAAACTTAAGGCTAAAGAAATTAGAGAATTCAAACCTGAAGAAAGGCGTGAAAAGCTCAACGAATTGAAAAGTGAGCTTATGCATGAAAGGGGAGTTGCTGCAATGGGAGGTTCTCCTCCATCACCTGGGAAAATACGCCAACTTAGGATGAACATTGCAAAGATTCTTACAATCATGCAGGAGGAAGGAGAAACATAAATGAGTGATATATGTGAAGTATGCGGTCTGCCCAAAGAAATCTGTGTTTGTGAAGATATCGCTCGTGAGCAACAGAAAATAACCATCAAAATAGAAAAACGCCGGTATGGCAAAATGATGACAATTGTCGATGGCATAGACGTACATGATCTAGATATAAACGCTTTGATAACACAGCTTAAATCCAAATGTGCCTGCGGCGGAACAATAAAAGAAGGAAAAATAGAACTGCAGGGCGACCACAGAAACAAAGTAAAAGAAACTCTTGAGAAAATGGGATTCACAGTTGAACTAGTATAAAACCATATATAAGTATGGTTCAAAGGTTCAGCCTTTGAGAAATCCTATGTAAAAAAATCTCAAGAAAAGAGGGTCAATATATGGATGAAAAAACCCTTTCAAGAGATGAGTTCATAGGCTTGAAGGTAAAAATCCTAGAATGTACCGATCCAACTTGGAACGGACAAAGTGGCCTCGTACTCGATGAGACAAAAAATACCTTCCTCATTGAAATAAAAAACAAAAAGAAGATGATTGCCAAGAAAACGGCAAAATTTGAGTTTACCATAAATGGTGAAAAAATAAGTATAACTGGCGAAAAAATCGTTTTTCGCCCTGAAGATAGAATAAAAAAAATAAGGTGAAAAATAAAATGCCTAAGAAAACAGATGCAAGAAATATTGGACTTAACGTCAAAGCACCTAGCGAGCACTGTGATGATAAATTCTGTCCTTTTCATGGGACATTATCAGTTCGTGGTCAGATTATAACAGGTGTTGTATCATCCACAAAAATGCAAAATTCAATAGTTGTAAAAAGAGAATATAGTAGTTATGTTCCAAAATATGAGCGTTACGAGAAAAGAACAAATAAGTATGCGGCTCATTGCCCACCTTGTTTTAAGATTAATGTTGGTGATAAAGTTCGTATTGCTGAGTGCAGACCACTCAGTAAAACGGTTTCATTTGTAGTAGTAGAAAAAATGTAAAGGTGAAAAATTTATGAAAGGTATTGCTGGTAGAACAAAACGTGGTCTTCCTGTTGGAGCACGATTAGAATGTATTGATAATACTGGTGCAAAAGTAGTTCAGATAATTATGACACCTAAGCTTAAGGGTACACATAGAAGGACTCCTGCAGCTGGTGTTGGTGATCTGGTAATTATCAGTGTTAAAAAAGGCGCTGTTGATATGCGAAGACAGCTTCTAAAAGCAGTAATTGTGCGTCAGAGACGCCCATTTAGACGCTCTGATGGTACAATGGTACAATTTGAGGATAACGCAGCTGTAATCGTCACTGATACTGGTGAAACCAAAGGTTCCATGATAAAAGGACCTGTTGCCCTTGAGGCCGCTGAACGATATCCAAAGATTGCTTCGAATGCTTCTAGTATTATATAAAAAATGAGGGAATTACAAAATGAAAACTATAAACCCAGGTAAACAAATAAAAAGAATGCATAATGCACCATTACACTTGAGAAGGAAATGGATCGCTGCGCATCTTGATGAAAATCTTCTGTTAAAATATGATAAAAGAGCAATACCTGTTGTGAAAGGAGATACCGTGCGTGTAATGCGTGGTAACTTTCATGGACATGAAGATAAAGTTGCAAAAGTAAACACGAAGAAAAACACTCTTGAAATCGAAGGAATTACAATGAGTAAAGCAGACGGAAATAAGATTGCAAAACCCGTTCATCATAGTAATGTCATGATTACAAAACTTAATCTTACTGATAAATGGCGAAGGGAAAAACTTGAAAGAGATCTTTCCGAGGAAACCAGAAAAGAAATAGAAAAAGAAGCTCAAAAGCAACTAAGTGAAGCAAAAGAGGAACAAAAAATAGCTGAAGAACAGAAAAAACTAGAGGAACAAACAGAAAAAGAGAAAGAATCAACTGGCCAAGAAGAGATAAAAGAAAAACCTGCAAAAGAAGAGGAAAAACAGGAGCAACCTGAGGAACAAAAAACATCTGCAAAAAAACAAACAGAAACTAAACCTGCAACTCAAAAAAAGACAACAGCTAAGAAAACCTCTGCTAAAAAAACACCAAAAAAGGAGGAAAAATAGATGAGCAAACACATGAAGAGATTAAACGCTCCACGAGTAGTTAGACTTCATCGAAAAGAAAGAGCATGGACCATTAGAACATCACCTGGGCCACATGCTCTTAAAAAATCAATACCTCTAGGTCTAATAGTAAGAGACTACCTAAAACTTACAGATACTCTTAAAGAAACTAAAAACGTGCTATCAAACCAAGAAGTTGTTGTCGATGGAAAAATAGTAAAAAATCATAAATATCCTTGTGGACTCATGGATGTAATAAGCATACCTACTCTAAAAAAAGATTACAGGATTCTTTTTGACAGACGTGGTAAACTTACACTTGTTCCAATAAAAACAGATGATGCAAAATATAAACTATGTAGAATTGAAAACAAAACAATAATAAAAGGAAAACAAGTCCAATTAAATCTACATGATGGAAGAAACAAGATAGTTAAAAAAGATGAATACAAAACCGGTGATGTACTCAAAATTAGCTTTGAAGATCAAAAAATAGAGGAGAGTTACAAGTTTGAAAAAGGAGCTGTTTCAATGATCATCGGTGGAAGCCACATAGGAGAAATTGCAAATATAGGTGATATTGAAACAACTGTCTCATCAAAGTCTAATCTTACAAAAATGAAAGGTTCTACTGAGTTTACAACACTACAAAAACATGTTTTTCCAATTGGCAAAAACAAACCATCAATTGAATTACCTGAGGTGAAGATACAATGAGTCCTGAAAAAAAGAAAACGACAAAAAAACCTAAAACAACAACTACTGCAAAAAAGAAAAAAGAAGAAAAGACACCAGTACCAGTTAAAACTACAAAAGTAAAATCTGAGAAAAAACAAAATATATTTGAACCTAAAATCGAGAAGATAACGATAAATATTGGAGTCGGCGAAGCAGGCGAACGCTTAACAAAAGCAGAAACTGTGCTAAAGGGATTAACAGGCCATCTTCCAGTTCAAACTCTTTCAAAGACAACAAACAAAGACTGGGGACTACGTAAAAGAATGCCTATAGGTTGTAAAGTAACACTACGTGGCAAAGACGCAAATAACTTTTTAATAGAGGCACTTAAAACTCGTGAAAATAAAATTGCAGAGTATTCATTTGATGGACAAGGCAATATTTCATTTGGAATACCTGATCATACCTTGTTTAAAACTCAGAAATATGACCCAAAAATTGGTATATTTGGAATGGACGTTTCAGTTACAATGAAAAGAGCAGGATATAGAGTTAAAAAAAGAAGAGTCGCACCAGGACACATACCAAGAAGACACCAAGTCAAAAAAGAAGAAACAATGCAGTTTTTCCAAAAGCAGTTTAACGCGGAGGTCATAGAATGAAGATAAAAGAAAAAAAGAAGATATACGGTAGAATCAAAGGATGCGAAAGATGCGGAAGGAAACGAGGGCTAATTCGAGCCTATGGCTTACACCTGTGCAGACAATGTTTCAGAGAAAAAGCCGAAGAACTAGGTTTTAAAAAATTTCAATGAAATGGAGGTATAAGAAAAATGTTAAATGATCCACTTGCAAATGCATTATCAATAATTAAAAATGCAGAATTAAAAGGTAAAGGAACTTGCAGTATCCAACCTTCATCAAAACTAATAGGTGGAGTATTAAACCTATTAAAAGAAAAAGGATACATTAAAGAATTTGAGCATCTTGATGATGGAAAAGCAGGAGTATTTCAGGTAAAACTCACAGGTAATATAAACGACTGCGGAGTCATAAAGCCAAGATATCCAATAAAAGGAAATGAAATGGATAAATGGGAATCAAGATATCTTCCTGCGCAAAACTTCGGGCTTTTAATTCTTACAACAACAAAAGGGATAATTTCACAAGATGACGCAAAAAAGAACGGAATCGGGGGTAAACTACTAGCATATGTCTACTAGTAAAAGGTGATAAATCATGAATATAGCTGAAGTAAACGAAAAAATAACACTTCCTGAAGGTGTCACTGCAAAATTTGAAAATGATACATTAACAATAAAAGGCGAAAAAGGAGAAAATTCAAGAGTTTTTTTCCATCCAAAAATAAGTATACAATTAAATGGTAACCTAGTTGAAGTTCACAGTAAAAACGTAAGACGAAAGGATAAAGCACTCATAGGAACCTTTGTTGCCCATATAAATAACATGAAAAAGGGTGTAACACAAGGATTTGAATATAAAATGAAAACAGTGTTTTCACACTTTCCTATAAAAACAATGGTAGAAGGTAATGAATTTATAATTCAAAACTTCCTTGGTGAGCGATCGCCAAGACGTGCAAAGATACTAACTGGAGTAAATGTAAATATAAACGCTGAAAATATTACTGTTACAGGAATTGATAGAGAAAAAGTTGGTCAAACAGTTGCAAATATTGAACGAGCAACAAAAGTAAAAAACAGGGATATACGTGTTTTCCAAGATGGAGTATACCGCATAAGCAAAGGAGGTAGACAATAATGGCAAAAGAAGAGGTAAAAAAACCACAAACAAAGAAAAAAACAACTGATAAACCAAAAGAGAAAGCACAAGCAAAAAAAACACCTGTAAAAAAACAAACAGAGACTAAACCTACAGCACAAAAAAAGACAACGACAAAACCTTCAAAAGAAACAAAAAAAGAAGAAAAAACTGTTAAAAAAGAAACAACAAAACCAGAGATAAAAGAAAAAGTAGAAGAAAAAAAGGTTATAAAACCAAAAAAGAAACCAGTTTTAACTGAAGAATTAAAACAGCAACTTGAAAAAAGAAAAGAAATAAAGAAACGTACTCCTGAGTTCTTACGTGAAGAATGGTTTAGATATAAAAGAATACCCAAAAACTGGCGCAGACCAGATGGTATAACATCAAAGATGCGTAAAAACCTAGCATATCGTCCTAATAAAGTACGAGTAGGTTTTCGTGGACCAAAACAAACGCGTGGTCTGCATTCGTCTGGTTTTGAAGAGATAACTGTTTTCAATGTAAAAGATTTAGAAGCTTTAAATCCTAAAACTCAGGCTGCTCGCATAGGTGGCAGCGTGGGAACAAAGAAAAGGATAGACATTGGAAAGAAAGCTGAAGAGCTTGATATTAGACTTCTAAACTTGTGAGGTTAAAAATATGACTGATTTAAGAAATCAACGAAGAATGGCGGCAACGATTCTTAAATGCGGTGCAAATCGTGTTTGGATGGATCAAGACCGACTTGATGAAATAGCAAAAGCAGTTACAAAAGATGATATTAGAATCCTAGTTAATGGTAAAGCTATAAAAGCCCACCAGGTAGTAGGTATTTCCAGTGGTAGAAAAAAATATGCGGCTAAACAAAAAGAAAAAGGACGACGTCATGGCCATGGTACTCGTAAGGGTGGTAAACAAGCAAGACAACCTAGAAAAAAGCACTGGATTAAAACTATAAGGCCTATACGTGAACAATTAAAAACACTTCGTGATGAAAAGAAGATATCCCCATCTGTTTATCGCAAATACTATATGAAGGCAAAAGGTGGAGAGTTCAAAAGTAAACATCACCTTGAAACTCATATGCTTTCAGATGGAATAATTAAGGAGGCAGGCAAAAAATGAAAACAGGACCTCGTTATCATGTAAAACCTCATCGTAGGGCAGAAGGAAAAACAGATTACCGAAAAAGATTAGCACTTCTTAAATCAAGAACCACTAGAATTGTTATTCGCAAATCAATAAATAATACAACTATACAGTTTGTAAACTACAATGAAAAAGGAGACAGTATAGTTGCAACAGCAACATCTAAAGAACTTGTTAAAAAATATAGCTGGAAGTATTCCACATCAACTACTCCTGCAGCATATTTAACAGGGATCTTGGCAGGAAAACGTGCAAAAGAACAAGGAATAACAGAATGCGTTCTTGACATTGGAAGATATGTCCCAGTTACAGGGTCAAAGGTTTTTGCAGGGCTTAAAGGAATAATAGATGCTGGAGTAAATTGTCCGCATAGCGAAGAAAAAATCCCATCTGAAGAAAGAATAATGGGCGAGCATCTTGATAAAAACATAAAAAATGATGTAAATGCAATTAAAGATAAAATCATCGGAGGTAAATAATGCCACCAAGACGACAAAGGCCATCATCAAGATCTGAGCCACAAAAAGTTAATTGGGAACCAAAAACTAGACTTGGGAGATTAATAAAAAGTGGGCAGATTACTACCATGTCTGGTGCACTTAAAAGTGGTTTACCATTACGTGAACCTGAAATAGTAGATGTCTTACTAACAAACGTAGAAGACGAAGTAATAGACGTCAACATGGTACAACGTATGACTGATTCAGGAAGACGTGTTAAATTCGTAATTACAGTCGCAGTTGGTAACCATGATGGTTTCATAGGATTTGGTCAGGCTAAAGGAAAAGAGGTCGGCAGCAGTATCCGCAAAGCAATAGAAAACGCAAAACTAAACATGATAGAGATAAGACGTGGATGCGGCTCTTGGCAATGTGGATGTGGAAAACCTCATACTGTTCCATATACTATAATTGGTAAAAGTGGAAGTGTCGAAATAACACTTAAACCCGCACCTCGTGGTATAGGTCTTGCAACTGCAAATGTTGCAAAAAAAATACTTACACTTGCAGGTGTTAAAGACTGCTGGTCTTTTGCACGTGGAAAAACCAAAACAACAGTTAACTTTGCAAAAGCGGTTTTTAATGCTCTTGAAGAAAACGCAGAAATGCGTGTAATGCCCGCTCAAACAAAAAAAGTTGGAATAGTTACTGGTAGTATTGGACCTGTTCAGATACAAGAACAAAAAAATATCGCTTTAAACAATGTTGATAAACAAGAAGTTAAGGAGGCAAGCTAAAAATGACGTATGCTGCAATAAGAGTACGTGGAACTGTAAACATTAAACCTGATATTAAAAAAACCATGGAACTGCTAAATCTTACACGTGCAAATCATTGTGTATTAATAGAGGAAACACCAAGCACCAAAGGAATGCTACAGATTGCAAAAGACTATATAACATGGGGTGAAATAGAAAAAGAAACGCTTACTAAACTAATAAAAGAACGAGGTCGTTTAGAAGGCGATAAACCAATAACTGAAGATCATTTAAAATCTGCAACATCCTATAAAGATATTGAAAAACTTGTAGATGCGATAATTTCAAAGAAACTTAGATACAAAGAAATACCAAATGTCAAACCTGTTTTTAGATTAAACCCTCCTAAAAAAGGCTATGAGGGCATTAAAAGAGCTTATACAAAAAAAGGAGCACTTGGCTATCGTGGTAAAGACATAAATAAGCTCCTTGAAAAAATGCTATAAATCTAAAAACCATACTTTTTTATTTATATAATTTTTTATTTTGAATATTCCAAAAGATTTTTATATTCTAGGGTTTTTATTTAAAATATATTAGAGGGGTAAAAAAATTATGGAGGAAACACTTTATAATATAGAAATACACAAAGACGACATAGGCTACATAGGAAAGCTTTTTTCAGATATGGATGGTATAAAAGAATTTAGAAACGAATATTTGGATAGGCTACTAAGGGATATAACAATAGATATGCAACTTGCCTTAGAAGAGTTTTCAAATAGAACCTTGGAGTATACAGAAACACAAGAAATAGTAAAATAAGACATTTTTTAGTTTTTTATATTCAAAAAGCTCTTTTTTAGGGGTAAGTTTTTTAAATGCTTCGTATATTTGGTGGTCTTACTGTTTATAAGATACGGTGAATAAAATTGAAATATACAAGATTTGAAAAAGCACGAATAATAGGAGCACGCGCACTCCAGATATCAATGGGGGCTCCAACATTGATAAAAGTACCAAAAGATACGATAACACCTATTGATATCGCAATGCTTGAGTTTAAAGAAGATGCAATACCGATAACTGTTAAAAGAGTTGAAGGGGTTTAAAAAAAAATTTATGTTTTTTAAGAGGTTACTTTTATGACCAAAGAAGAAAAAACAGCTGAAAAAGAAGAGATCATTGCAAAAAATGAAGAAAGCAATATGATGATTTCTGAAGAAACATACATGACTTCTGGTGCACATATTGGAACACGTCAGAAAACTGCTGATATTAAGGAGTTTATATACAAAGTTAGAAACGATGGTCTTTACATTATAGATGTTAAAAAAACAGATGAGAAAATTAAAACTGCTGCAAAGTTTATTTCAAAATATAAACCAGAGGATATTCTTGTTGTTTCGATTAGACAATATGGTCAGAAACCTGTTAAAAAAATGGGTGAGTTAGTAGGTATTAGAATACTTGATGGACGTTTTAGACCAGGAACCCTTACAAATCCTAACGCAAAAGGTTTTTTTGAGCCGTCTTTGTTAATTGTTACAGATCCACTTGCAGATCAACAAGCACTTCATGAGGCAGAAAACATAGGTATTCCTGTTATAGGGCTTTGCGATACTAATAATGAAACAAAATTCTTAGATGTGGTAATTCCTACTAATAACAAAGGTAGACGCGCCCTTGCTCTTGTATATTGGCTTTTAACACGTGAAATCCTAAAGCAACAGGGTAAAATCAAAAAATACGATGATTTTAAACCCACAGTTGAAGAATTTGAAGCAGAAATTTAAAAAGTTTTTTAATCCTTTTAAAATATTTCATTTGTACTGTTTCAGAGTTTAAAAGGTAGGATACAGCTTGCATGTTAAAATAAACGATAACATAGTCCTTATCGGAACTGCTCATATATCTCAGGAAAGTGTTGAAGAAGTAAAAAAAGTAATAGAAGAATATAAACCTGATATCGTTGCAGTTGAGCTCTGTCAGAGGCGTTATGACGCAATTACAAAGAAACAAGAATGGGAAAATACTCCTATAAATAAGCTTTTAAAGGGCGGAAATGCCTATCTTTTACTTGCACAGACTTTTCTTGGTAGTATACAGCGTAAGCTTGGTAAAGAATATGGTGTAGAGCCTGGCTCTGAGATGGTCGCTGCAATTGATGAGGCAAAAAAACATAATCTTAAGGTTGCCCTTGTTGATAGAGATATTTCAATTACACTTAAGCGAGCATGGAAAAAAATGGGTTTGCGTGAGAAATTCAGGTTATCTTGGGAGTTTCTCAAAGCAATGCTTGGTTATGATGAAGAAGAATTAGAGGAACTTGATCTTAAAAAACTCATGGATCAAGATGTTATATCTGCAATGATGGCAGAGTTTGGCGAAATTGCTCCAAGTGTTACTACGGTTCTTATTCATGAGCGAGATAAGTATATTGCAAAAAAAATCCTTGATGAAAGTAAAAAAGGAAAAGTTGTAGCTGTAATTGGTGCGGGTCATCTAAAAGGTATTAAAGAGCACCTTGAGACGAAACTTTTTGATGTTAATCTTAAGGAGCTAGAATATGTCCCAAAGAAACGTTTTAGCATTCTAAAGACCATAGGTTATCTTATACCAGTTGTTTTTGCTGTGTTGCTTGTTTATATTTTCCTTAATGGTGGATGGGAAAAAACATTTAATGCTTTATTATGGTGGTGTATTATAACAGGAGGCTCATCAGCAATTGGTGCTATTATTGCCCGGGCGCATCCATTTTCGATTATAGCGGCATTTTTTTCGGCCCCTATAGCAACTATTCATCCTCTTATTGCAACAGGGTGGGTGGCAGGATACGTTGAATTAAAGATGAGAAAACCCATGGTTAAAGATTTTAAGGAATTAAGTAAAATTGAAAGTTTACGGGATTTCTGGAGAAATAGAGTAATACGACTTCTAATGGTCGTAGCAATTACTAATCTTGGGGCGATGATAGGAACGATTTTTGCGTTCCCGTATATTATTAACCTTGGATTAAACATCTAAAATTAAAAAGGTTTTTAACAAGGTACATAAACATCAATTGTTATTATCTGAAGAGTGATTTATGGTCGAAGATAAAAAGATTTACCCGTCATTTCATGACCTTTCGCCTAGGGAATATATGTATTTTCCAAAGGCAACTATAGATCCTGTTAAACCAGGGAAATTTAGCAGAGTTGAGATAACACATATATTAATTTCTATGATTGTATTAACATTTGCTTTTGCAATTGCTTTACCTAAAGATACTATATTATCAGGTAATTTCAAATTTGAAGATTTTCCATACTATCTATTACTATCTTTTTTGGGTATTGCAACAGCCTTTTTCTTTCATGAGATGAGCCATAAGTTTATGGCACAAAAATATGGACTATGGGCTGAATATCGAATGTTTCCAATGGGCTTGCTTCTAGCATTAATATTAAGCTTCACAGGCTTTGTATTTGCAGCACCAGGCGCAGTTATGTTCCTGGGAGGCTCAAGAGACTATGAAACAGGTAAAATCGCAATGGCAGGGCCTCTTGCAAATATTATAATTGCAATGATAATGCTTCCATTATATCTATTTGTATTTTTTGAGTCTCTACAGATTGCCAGCATACTAAATTTTATCATTATGATTAATTTGATCTTAGCGACTTTTAACTTATTGCCTCTTGGGCCACTAGATGGAACAAAAATCATTAAATGGAGTGCAACTGTTTGGATAACTATGCTAATAATATCAATAACATTATTAGTACTTTTATTCACCGGGCTGCCATTTTTAAGCTAAAAAAAGTAAAAAAATATTTGTTTTATTTTTTAACGCCTTTGTTTTTCTTGTTGTTTTCTGATTTTTGCAAGTGCTTTTTCTTTTTTTCTGAGATCTTCTTCTAATTGCTTATCAGCTTTTGGTTTTACTACAGGTTCTTCTTTAGATACTATAGTTTCTACAGTTTCTTCTTTTTTTACTGGTTTTGTTTTAGGTTTTGGTTCCGGTTTTTTTTCTAACTTTTTATCTTCGGTTTTTTTTGACTCTGCAAAAATATTCGAAAAAAATCTATTAGACTTATTTTTTGGATTTTTTCCCTTTGTTTTTTCTTTTTTGGGGCCTTTGCTTAG
>Ga0105099_10000457_pt1 | contig 28006 bp, 44 predicted proteins | sample PPLLak3cmMay2015_2_FD_79138 | JGI IMG/M metagenome (GOLD analysis project Ga0105099, IMG submission 79138) | Freshwater sediment microbial communities from Prairie Pothole Lake near Jamestown, North Dakota, USA - PPLs Lake P8 Core (1) Depth... | ecosystem: Environmental > Aquatic > Freshwater >... | reverse complement strand
GAGTTCCGCGCAACGAAGAAGGCCCCCGTGTCTCCCGATCGGGAGGGCACGCTCGCGCGCCAGCGGGCGGGGATCGTCCAGACCCGTTCTGCGATCCGCTACTTTCTCCTCGCCTACGCGATGTTCCGGGGCAAGTCCTACGCGAAGGTCGAGCAGAAGTGCAACGACAAGGCGGATCCGTATCACGTCTGGGTGATATTCAAGCGGCTCGACTTGCACGAGCAGTACGACAAGGCGCAGATCGAGACGTGGCTGAGCGGTGGGGTGCTGCCACGTACCGAGCTGTCTCCGCTCTCGGACCCGGTCATGGAGCTGCCTGCCGCAGCCGTGGGGTAGGGAGGTGCGGCATGACGATCAAGGAGCTGATCGAACAGCTGCTGGGGTTCCCTATGGATCTTCCTGTAGCGGTGGAAGCGGTCCACTACGACCGCTGTGGGGACAGCTACCATGAGCTGGAGCCGCTGACGAACCTGTGTCCCAGGCGGCTTCCGGCCAACGAGCGCGGAGACATCAAGAGCTGGCAGTCCTACGACGCTACCGATGACGCGACCAACCCGAACGTGCTGGTGGTGGAATGACCCAGGAGATGCCCAGCGAAGCTGCCATCAAGAAGTGCCGAGAGCTGGGTCTTGACGAGCGGTGGGCTCCTGCGCTCGATGCCATGTGGAACGAGACAGACGCCAATATCCTCCAGTGGCTGGAGATCCAAAGTTCCGGTTGCGGGTGGCCCGCAGACCCTCCATCCGCGCCTTTTGACGGATCGTTGAAGCACAGGCGGTACTGGAAGAAAGCGAAGTTCTCCGATGAGTGATCTAAGGCGCATAGAAAGGCTCGACAACGGGAAATGGTCTGTCGTTTCGATGCTCGATCTGAAGGACGGTGACCGGTTTCGGATGTTCGAGCCAGATGATGGCTCCCCCGTTGTCGCCGGGAATGGCGAGTCGGTGTTCCAAGTCCAAGGAGACGCCTACCTGAATCCAGACGGGATTGCCACGGTGATGGTCGTAGATGGCTCGTAAGCTCTACATCGTGGTGCGTGAGGATATTCCGTATGGTTCTCCCTGCGCCCAAGTCGCGCATGCGCTGACCGAGTTCTCGATCAAGTACCCGGCCGACTTCCGCGATTGGTACGTTGCCAGCAACACCATCGCGGTTCTCCAGGTGCCCACCATGCTCGACCTGGCGAAGCTCTGCGAGCGTGCGGAGTTCGAGAGCGTACGGAAGGCCGAGTTCCATGAGCCCGATCTGAACAACGAGCTGACCGCCGTGGCGTTCGAGCCGTCCGAGAACACGCGGCTGATGCTGAAGAGGCTTGACTTGCTTACTGGCTGAAGGGCCAGCCCCGCATAGCTCAATGGCAGAGCGGCTCGGCTCTTGACTCCTAGTTCTCGTACCCGAGTGGTTCAGGGGCAGGATTCTAAATCCTGACTACGCGGGTTCGATCCCCGCCGAGAACACTGATTGTCAAGCCCAAACGGACCGGGTATGCTCCCTCAGCATGAGTGACTTCTGGGATTCGCTGCCTGAGCAGCCCTCCGAGCAGCGGGAGGAGATGATTCTCCACGCTATCGAAGAGGGCCAACATGATCCCATCGTCTGGACGCCCGTGGGGGTGGGGCTCGAAGAGGGGGTTGAAGTTCTGCTGAACGTCTCCAGTGATGCTCTGATGCTCGACGGGGTGCGCGTGAATGTGACCATGACCACGATGCAGAAGATCGTGGACGTCCTTGGTCATGCCTTTCCGACCTCGAAGATTTCGGACCTCATTCGGCAGCACGCGGACGCCCTGATCGGAGCCTGCACGCAGACTCCGGACGCGAAAATGGCGTACACGAGCCGCATGATCCAGCATTCGCGGGCGGTGGATGCAAAACTCGCGGGCAACTCGGGGCTGGCGTGCACCATCGGCAAGGACTGGGTTCTGTCGAACAAGCTCGTCAACGCTCCGGACAAGTCGGCAAACTACGGCTGGCACGACCCCGCTGCCAAGTACACGAGTCCGGGCGGGCTGAAGCTCTGGCAGAACCTCGGCCTGGCCCACGACCGGTGGCATGTGGATTACAGTCAGGTGGTAAGACTCATCTCCCGCAACTGCCTGCTCAATGGCGAGCCCCGTGACCTGATGGAGCTGCTCCAGGATCCGAAGCTTTCGAAGCTCCTGTCGTACGAGGGGCCGTTGCAGCTGACGCGGATGCCTGGGGTACCCATCTACAAGCCCCTGACCCCATCTCCCGCAGTCGCGGGGGGTACGCTCGGCGAAAGGTGCGTGGCCTGGTGCCTCCAGCACGTTGGCGAGCAAGAGACTCCCCCTGGCTCGAACGACAGCCCCCTCATCCGAAGCTGGCTAGCGCCGTGCGCGCGAGGGTACGGGGACAAGCGGGTCGTGCTTGGTATCTCGAAGATGAACTGGTGTAGTTCTTTTCAGTGCGCGGCCGTGCGGGCTTGTCTCCGTCCGGGAGAGAAGCAACCTCACGATTACCGAGCTGGCGTCGTCGAGTTGGTCGAGGACACTTACAACGGACAGGATGGGCTCATGCCCTTCGCGGGACGCTACGTGCCCATCGAGCTGACCCGCAACGGCGAGTTCTGGCCTTCGGTCGGGGACCTGGTCATCTGGGACCGGAGCGACCCCTCGAAGCCCGAGACCGCCTGGTACCGGCACGTGAACCGAGTCGTGAAGTTCACCGCCTCTGAAGGCACGTTTCAGACGGTTGGTGGCAACGAAGGGCAGCGGGTCATGGTCTCGGAGCACCACGTCTCCTCGGCCAAGCTGCTGGGCTGGATCCACTACCCGGTTCCCAGCCGCCCGCAAGTCGAGCCTCCCATGTTATCCGATGCGGATAGGGAGCAGATCCTAAACAACGTCGGCATGTTCCTGCGGGAGACCGCAGACACCATCTGGGGAAGCAAGTCATGAACATCGAGCAGATTACGGAATTGGCGGAAGCCAAGGTCAGCAGCATTATGAAGGCCACCCTCGTGAGGCTTGCGGACGGGATGCAGCCCAGCTCCGACGCTATCGAGACGATGATGAAGCTCACCTCGGAGGGGCTGGTTACCTACGCGAACAGCGAGTACGCCCTGACTCCGGAAGGGGCGAAGATTGCGCAGGACATGATCAACAAGACGCAGAAGGCCCAGCAGGTCAAGAATCGAAACGCTCGCGTTCGGCACGGGGCCATGACTTCGCTCGGTCTGAAGCGAACGCGTTCTGGTGCGTACGAGAGCAAGAAGATCGACGAGGACAAGATCACGCCGGACATGTTGGATGCTCTGACTGCCATTGCAACAGGCAAGACCGCCAAGGTTACTCCGAAGCCAGGAGTCATCCGGAACATGCTTCGGATGGGACTGGTGGACTACGGAGAGAGCGAGGTCATCTTGACCGGTAAAGGTGCAGGCGTTCTTCGCAAGCTACGAGAAAATACCTCAGACATGGTTAGGCAGAAGTTTTCCATGAAGGTGGGGAATTGGTACGGGAAGCCATCCACCTTGGGTATCGTCAGTGGAGGGGGAAGCTCCGCTTTCATCCTCATGCTGTTTCAGGGTGAAGGAATGATCCAACCGGTTGGAAAGAAGGGCGGATACCCTGCCCTCAAGCAAGCCGAAGCGGCAGCGAAGAAGCTCGGAGCAGCGCTGTTGAAGGGAAATGCCTCTGCGCTCAAGTATGAGGGGAGTTTGAAGCCCCTCATTGGCGCAGTCCGGACCCTGTTGACGGCTGGATAGAGACAACTGACATACTTGATCTGGGAGTATCTGACATGAAGACGATCTTGTACATCCTGGGAGAAGCCCATTCGGGCAAGTCGGAAGCCGCCAAGCACCTACAAAAAGTTGGCTTCACGGAGATCGCGCTGGCAGATCCGATGAAGCGATTCTTGATGGAGCTGTATGGATTCTCGGAAGACCAGCTCTGGGGACCGTCTGCTTCCAGAAATCAGCAGGACCCAAGGTTTTTGCATCGAGCCAAAGGATCTTTAGGAACCACCTACAGTGGTGGTGATCCGTCGAACAAGATGCCTAATCCTCCTGAAGACGAGTATCTGTCGGCCAGGCTTGCCCTTCAGACGCTCGGTGAGGCCATGCGTGGGTGCTACTCGCAGACTTGGGTTCGCAAGCTGTTCGAGACGTTCGGGGAGCTTGAGAAGGGAGGGATGGGGTACGTTCCGACTCAAGGTCTGTTCGGAGATGGGCACCCTGTGTTTGGGAGAATGCCTGAGCCCCTTGGTCCGTACTTCGACTTCCTGGTTCCTGACGTAAGGCACTGGAACGAGCACGATGCACTGAAGGAGGCAGGAGCCAAGGGTTTCAGGATCAGGGCTCCGTTTCAAGGCGAAGGGCTTTCTCCAAAACTCGCCCAGCATCGATCTGAGACCGAGCAGCGAGAGATTCCAGATGACGAGCTTGACGCTGTCATCGTGAATGATGGCACGCTCGAAGAGCTTTACGCGAAGATCGACGCCTTTCTCGAAGAACATACGACTGACTCTTGACAATCCGTTTCATCGGCTATACATTAGGCACCAGGCAAGGCGTGGCGCAAGTAGGCAAGCCTTTTGAAGCGTTTCCCAGTCGAGCTATGCGACTGCGGCGGTAGACAATCCGACAAGTGCGTGGAGGGCGAACCGAGGGGCGCGACTGGCGTCCGAAGTGGAAGCTGGGCGGGATGGCCATCCCAAGCAGTGGAAGCGGGCACGTAACCTCCAAGGAAGCTTCAGACGGTGCGCAACGGCTGGGGTGGAGCGGGAGGGAAGCTGGGTTCGAATCCCAGCCTTGCCACCATGAGCAAGCCGATTTTACTGAGTCTTGACGCAGACTTCTGGTCCTTCGAGGACCCGATGTGGGACTGGACTCACAGTGAGCGCTTGGCGATGGAATGGCTCTGGCAAATCCGCTTCCAGTCGTGTCTCGCGGTGGGAACCGACCTGGTCCACGAGACGAGGTTAGAGAGGGCAGATTTTCACCCCCTCAAGACCATTTCGGTGCTTCGAGAGACTGGTTGGCAATTCAGTAAGCATTGTCAAGTCACAGTCTCTGATAGCCATATGTACGCCTTCCCGGCGTTCGGCTCACTTACCAACGCGCGGATTGTCAACTTCGATGCACATCACGACTTGGGCTACGCGGACCGACGTACCATGCAAAAGCGTTGGAAATCTGAGCAGTTACAGTGCGAAGACTGGCTCTGGTTCCTTCTGAAGCGTCGCGTCCGCATGGACGCTGTCACGGTCTTCCCCACCTGGAAGCCAGACGGGGATCTTCCGAGTCATCCTCACTGGAAGGGTACTAGCATCGAGAAACGCGTGCAGTTCAGGATGTACTCAGAGGATGTCCTTCGTGAGTTGGCTGGAGAAGTCACTCATATCCACATAGCTCGATCTGGCAGCTGGCTGCCTCCTTGGCACGACAGCATCATTCCTGGCATGGTACTTGGAATGAAAGATGAGCTGAACCCTCAGAGGATAGCCGTCTACGGGGAGTCTGACCCCATGGAATGCCGGGATTTCGACTTCAAGCAGGCCCGCGAGCACGCGCAGCTCCAACGGGACTTGCTGAAGGTGTATGGGAACTTGCGGCAACGTCATGTGGCAAGTCCTTGAACGGAAACGATAATGGTAGCACAGACCGATTTGTTCTCTCCGGACGTGTTGGACCCAGGAGGTGCAGCAGCCGTTCTTCCTATGGACCGTAAGATGATCTGCTGCGCGAAGTGCAAACTCTCCAAGAGCCGAGTCAACGTCGTGCTCGGCGAGGGGTGCATGCTTACCCCTCCTGTCATGTTCGTCGGCGAGGGGCCTGGAGCCCAAGAGGACGCCAAGGGCAGACCGTTTGTCGGTCCAGCAGGCAGGCTGCTCGACAAGATGATCTTGGCGATGGGGCTCACCCGAGAGTCCGTCTACCTCACCAGCGTCGTTGCCTGCCGCCCCCCTCAGAACCGACAGCCTGAGCCTGACGAGATCATAGCCTGTACACCCTTCCTGCTGGCACACGTAGCGGCCATTCGACCGAAGGTGCTGGTGGCACTCGGAGCTACGGCCGGACGCACCCTCCTTCACACACGCCAAGGGGTTGCGGATTTGCGTGGTAGGTGGCACAGTCTTGGTCAAGCGAAAGATGGAATACCAGTTCGAGTGACCTACCACCCTGCTTTCCTGCTGCGCCCAGATGGAGTGCAGTGCAAAACTGCCGCCTGGAAAGACCTTCAGGAAGTCATGAAGCTGATAGGACTCAAAACGGAAGCCAGTGCTCCGTGATCTACATGGGATAACCTATGATCTACAAGTACAGCGGGATCGACATCTCCAAGTGGCAAAACCCAGACAACATGGATTGGGCCAAGATCAAGAAGGACCAGCAATTTGCTATCATCCGGGCCTGCTACGGGGTGAAAAGTGACTGGGCCTTCGCCGCTCACTGGAATGATGCCAAGGACGCTGGAATACCGCGCTTGGGCGCATACATCTTCTACCGCCAGACTCAGGGGTGGAAGGAGCAGTTGGAGGCGTTCAAGGGGGAGCTGGGTCGAGTCGGCTTCGGGGAGGGGGACATCCTGCCCATTGTCGACATGGAGTGGAACGATCAGTACGACGGCAAAGTGAACCCAGCCAAATTCAACCGTGACTGCCGAGCGCTCGTCGAGGAGCTGGTGAAGATTTACGGCGGGTGCATCTTGTACCTCGCGCCGGGGTTCTACGAGACCCTCGGAAAGCCACCTTGGATGCTGGAGTATCCGTGGTGGATCGCGCACTACAACGTCGAGAAGCCGTTGTGTCCCTGGAAGAAGTGGGCGATCTGGCAGTATACCAGCAAGGGGAAGACAGAGGGGTACTCCGGAGAGACCATCGACTTGAATTGGGCAGACGAGTTGCCCCCTGTGGTTGATCTCATTCCGGACATCGAGGATCACGAGATTCCAGACATCGCCGAGCATGAGCCCTACAGAGACATCGAAGACCCCTACGAGCTGATGGTGGTTTCGGATGTGCCGGAAACCGACAAGCTGAAATACGATCCTATTTCCGTGGACGAAGACATGTTACCCATCAGACCGGACCAAACCACTGTTCCGGATGCCCCCATTGCCCGACAGCGTAGTTGGATCCAGAGCTTCGTGGACTGGTTGAAGTTGTGGATCTTCTCACGTAACGGGAAATAACCCAAGATCAACACAAGGCACGCAACTTGCCAGAGAAGGCCGGACGCGGTACGCCTATGTGCCGATCGAAGGAGAGAGTCATGTTGAAAGAAGCCTTTGTCACTTGGATTCTGTCCACAATGGTCACCATGTCGCCCCCGCACCGGGAGCACTGGGAGCCTGCGGCTCAAGAGTCCTACGCGCAGGCAGACCAGCGGTATCGAGAGATCGCCGAGACCCTCGTGGATGGGGTGTTCGACCCCACCGTAGAACCCCTCTTCACTGGTTCGCGCGCGAGGCAGAACACAGCCATGCTAGTGCTTGTATGGTGGCACGCGGAATCCGGGTTTAGGAGGGACGTAGACCTCGGCACTGGCCGAGCGAAGACAGCGAAAGCTGGATGGAACGACTATGGACGGAGCTGGTGCATGGGTCAGATCAATCTGGGGCGCAAACGCCGTCCAGACCCTCTACATCCAGGGACATGGATCGAGGACAGCCCCACTACGACTCCGGATGGCTGGTCTGGCAGAGACTTGTGCCAGGACCGCTCGAAGTGCTTCCTAGCAACGCTACGCGTCATGCGTCAGAGCATCAGTGTTTGTCGGAATCTGCATTTCGAGGAGCGACTCGCGGCCTACGCAGCGGGCACGTGCGAGAGCAAGGCAGGCCAAGCCATATCGCGCCAGCGCATGTCATGGTTTCATCGGAACCTGACTGGACGTCCGGAGCATACTGATGCGGAAGTGCTAGCGGAGATCGAGCAGCAGCAGAAGAGCCTTCCGCCGACTGAAAGGGTGAAGCTCGTCAGCGCGGACAGCGTGAAATCTGTACGCACTCCGTGACGGTGGCAACGCAGTCGAGGTAGTCCTGCGTTGTGTTGGGTATGCCTTCGCAGACTTGCTGGCACGTCTGGCCGTCTGCGGTGGGTTGCCCTTCTTCGCAACCTAGTCCGGTAGGATTTTCGTCGGTCTTCGGTCCGATATTCTTGCAGACACTCGTGCAGTCGGCCTTGACGTCGAGGTTCGGATCGACAGGTTTTGGGACCACGTTCGGGTCGGGACATCCGAGGACGCCGACCGAGAGTATGAGGGACGTCGCGAACAGGGTGGCTTTGGCGTAGAGCTTCATTCGATACCTCACGTTCCTGAGTACTTCGGGGTGAACTGGATCACCCAGATGTCGCGCATCCGGTAGGCTACGCGCTGAGTGCAGCGGAAGCGACCGTTTTCTCCCCAACCCTTTCCCCACGAGTTCTGTCCGTTGAAGAATTCGTTCCGGTAGTAGCCGTAGAGGAACTGCGCGTGACCTCCCTTGCGCGGGCCAGGGTCATCGATGATTCCGCCCGAGTAGTCCATCCAGGCTTGGCCAACATCCATTCCGAAGCAGATGATGCTTTTCTCGTATAGTGCCTGCTTCATGTCTTGGATTCGTTCTTCTCCGGTGGAGTCGATCCTGTAGTAGCCCTTCAGCCACTTTTGGTCAGCAGCCTTGCGGTAAGCGTTCCAGTCAGGGTCCTGGTTGATCCGTTGCTTCAGGAAGTCCACGAACCTGGGGTACTTCGGAGTTCCGTCTGGGTTCTTCGCCAACAAGTCGAAGGGCCACGCTTTCCACGGACACACTCCCCAGTGCTGCACAGCGTTGAAGAGGTAGCGAAGACCTGAGCCTGTATCGGAGTAGTGTGCTCCGTGCATGAACCGAGCGATGAAGTAGGCAAACGCCTCGGAGGCATCCCATTCGTGCCCATTGATGCTTGCCACCGTGGTGAATGCTCCCGCGCCCGCTTGCCCTACGCACGATCCCGTCATGTCCTGGTCTTTGACGGTAGGGAGGTGGTCCTGCCAGTTGGCTTGATCTCCGAAGGTGGCTATGCCTTTCAGGAGATCCTTGATCTTCTTGTCTCGATGGTCGCGCGGGTCTGGCTTCCATCCGAAGCCCTTCGAAAATGCCATGTCAGTTCTCCTTGTCCGTCTTCACGTTCTTCAAGATGGGCGGACGATCCGGTGTCGTAGCGGCGGACTTGCCTGCCAGGAAGGCCCCGAGCGCCTTGATGGCCTTGACCGGGTCGATTCCGAGTGCACGCATCAGCCGGATGACGTTCTGCACGCGGGGATACTTCTCTCCAAATTCGACCCACTGCTCCGGAGTCTTGAAGCGAGTCAGTACGTTGAACAGGGCCGAGAGCAGCAACCACGCTACAGCCCAGATGATCAAGTAGTTCGCGTCGTAGAATTGAATCATGTCTTGCATAGGATCCTCCTATCAGGAAGCGTGCCAGATGTCCTAGACGACGTCAACGGTCTTGACTATGACGGGTTGAGGTGCCAATTTGGATTACAGGAGGATACATTCGTGGATAAGACAGAGGATAAACCCGTTCGTTGTGCTATCTGTGGGAAGCTCATCGACAGCGGTGAAGCTGTGGCGCAGGTACGCATCGGCAAACTTCAAAAGGAACAGGTCGTCTCCTTGAAGGATTGGGGCCTAGCTCATCGGAGCTGCTTCAACAGAGCTATGCCTTCGCCCAAAGCTGCTCTTGAAGAGATCCGGCGTTTGGCGAAGTCGGCATGAACAAGGTACTGGACGAGCTGGAGCTTCAGGTCGAAGCATCAGGGTACATCCCTGGTACTCCCGAGTTCTACCGTCGCCTGCGCGCCGCTAAAGTCACGAAGTGCCAAGAGATGCAACGAGTAGCCTTTTGTTCGGATTGTCGGGCCTTCATGGATTGTGACTTGGTGCGAATCCATCTGCGTGACTACACTGTCGGAGGTAGCCATGGAAAGTCGTCGCAGGACTAAGGAAAGATCCAAACCACTGCCGGACCACATCTTGTTGGCCGAGCTTGTGCGAGGACTGGTTTCGGAACCGGGGATTGTGTATGTGGAAGAGTCCACTGTGCACGATCGGACGAGCCACATGGTGATTCACGTAGCTCCGTTTGACCGAGGGAAGGTGATCGGAAAGCAGGGTAACACTATCGAGTCCATTCGGTTCATCTTCATGGCAATCGCCAGTCTGCAAGGGCGTAAGGTGTTCATCGAAGTCGACGAACCCGCCAGGGATGGCGATGATCGCCGCCCCTTTCGCCCTGGAACCGGCGAAGCCGCCTGATCTCAACATGACTGGGGAATCTGCATGTGGAACTGGCTACGACGACTGTGGCGAAGACACGTGTCTCAACAACCAGATCAGCTAACCTTCCGGGTTTCGACAGAAGAACGAGAGCTGGTCGAGTTCTGGGCAGAGAGAAACGGGACGACGGTATCGGAGTGGCTGAGGGACCTGGTAACGCAGGCTATTCCCACCTCCGAGCGCCGGAAGTTTGAAGCCCGCTACCAGCTCGGCGAAGCCATGGACTTCGCCGATCAGCTGCTGGAGGAAGAGTCCGGTCCTAAGCTCCTCCAAGCTCGCGAGTCATATCCAGATCCACACGAAGCTCCCGTGGAGCACTTGCCAAGGAACCACACGTGTCGGTTCCTCGATGACAAGGCCTTCCCACGTTTCTTCGACGGAGCGTCTTGCTTTGGTACGTGTGATCACAAGCAGCAGCGCGGCCGTCCTTGCTTCTGGCCTACTCAGACCGCTCACGAGTGCGATTACTTCCAATTGGCGAAGCGAATAGATCAGTCTTGACAAACTAAGTGTCACTGGCTAACTTGCAACGCTGAACGGAGGTAGATCATGCAGCTATCAGAGCTGACCGGCCTCGTTGTCGGTCTCAAGGCGTCCAGCTTCTGGGCAGGGGTAGGGGAACTGGCTCCAGAGGTGCAGTTCCGTGTGTTCTTGCTTCTGCGCAAGCTCGAATCAGGCGCAAAGAAGCGCAAGGAGAGTGCGCGCGACGCGCTATTGGAATTCGTCGCCAAGCATGGGGAGACCGATGATAAGGGATCTCAGCACTTCTCCTTCCGCGAGGGCAAGGCGTCCCGAACGCGCAAGGCTGCGACATCTCCCACGGTGGAGAAGGTTGTCGAGCTGTTCAAGTCCAAGGGGCTGAACACTGACAAGGTGATCCAAGAGAAGGTCACGACGTCGCTCGTGGTGGATGTATCCAAGCTCGAACAGCTGGCGGCTCTCGGTCAGCTTACGCGAGCGGAGTTGGATGCCTGCTATGAGGAGTCCTTCTCCTTCAATGCGACCGAGAACAAGGAAGCCAAGGCGCTTCTGGAAGGGCTTGGATGAAAGACACAGCGCATAGGTTCCTTAGGCTCCTGTTGCCCATGGTCACGCTCAACTTCGAGCGTGACGGGCACGTGATGCCTGTGTTGTTCCTGTTCACACATCGTGACGAGAACACAGGAGCGCTGTTGGAGAAGCCGAACATGGCGATCGTTCCGATGCCGTGGACGAACGCAGAGGAGAAGCTAGCTATGTTCGACAGCGTTCGGAACCTCGCTCGGGAGCGCCAAGCAAGCATGTCATTGCTCGTGTGCGAATCCTGGTACGCCGAAGACGTGAAAGAGAACATCACCAAGATCCGGGCTCACGTGGCAGAGCATGGCACGCTGGAAGGTTACGAGAACTGCCGGGAGCGCGTGTCGGCTCTTCTGGAGTACGCGGACACGGCAGAGGTGTGGCATGCGCCGATCGATCGCAATCCTACCAGTCTAGGCAAGTTCCAGATCGATCCTGAAGCTGGTGTCCAGTGTATCTTGAACAAAGGTCTTGACAACGCAACGCTCACTAACTAACTTGAGCACTGCCAGACGATAGCTGGCGGAAAGGTTCGAATAAGATGAGCAAATCTACCGAACGACTACCCTCTGAGGCATTCGCCCCCAACAAGGATCTCGTCTACGTTGACACCAACGCTCTGCACGATCTGTACGGGAAGCTGGCCTTCCGATCCAACCTAGTGCTTGTCGGCCCCAAGGGCATCGGCAAATCTCTGTCCATTGCGTCGTTCGCGGGCAAGGAAGACTGCCCGATCTTGACCTTCGACTGCTCCGAGGATGTGCGCCGCTCGCATCTCTTGGGCATGTTCGTGCTCCGGGGGAACGAGACACCGTTCGTTCTCGGTCCGCTTTCGACAGCCTTCGAAGTGGCGAACGAGGTGGGCCAAGCCATCCTCGTGCTCGAAGAGATCAACGCGCTTTCCCCGCAGATGCAGAAGGTGCTCAACAGCTCACTGGACTTCCGGCGTCGCATCGAGGTGCCCGAGGCGGGCGCGGTGTTCCAGCTGAATCCGGGCGCGAAGCTCTGGATCACTGGCACCATGAACACAGCCGTCTACGGTGGCGTGTACGAGCTGAACGAGGACCTCAAGAGCCGCGTTCGCCTCGTTCCGATGGACTACCCCGAAGTGGCCCAAGAACAGCTCATTCTTGCTGAGGTGCTCAAGGCCCAAGGGCTCACGGTTGACCCTCGCGTGATCAACCACGTCCTGACCCTCGCGCACGAAACGCGTCAGAAGGCCATGGATTACGCGCTGTCCACGCGGGATGTGGTCCAGGTGCTCGAAGATTCCGTCTACGTGGGGCTCAACAAGGCTCTGTGGCTCGTGTCCGGCAAGTTCGAAGGCGAGGATCGCAGCACGATCGCCGAACGCGTCCAGTCGATCTTCGGTATCGACATCGCTGCGTGATGTAACCGCTTGACAAGCGGTGTTCACTGGCTTAGCTTCCTTATGCACCCCTAATTGTCGGGGCGAAGCCCCGAATGGAGATCAGATGGCCGACTCCGATTTTGAGACACGCGTGAAGCAGGCCCGGCAGCGGGCAGTTGCCTTCAAGACCGTCGAAACCTTCGGCGGCATCACTAATCGCAGGCTTTGGCTTCGTGACTCTGGGGACGGTAGCGGATCGACGGATGGTCACGCCATCCACGCGCCATTCCAAGACGATGACTTCTACAAGATTGTCGAGCACGAGATCAGCCACGTGCTGTTCCAGTCCAATAGCTTGGCGCGCAAGAAGTTCCTCGAAGAGTACTGCGACAAGGTTGCAGCTGTGACGAAGCGCGCGGGCGTCAACGTCAACATGACCGGTTTCGCCAAGATGATGTCCGCCATGATTGGCCTCCTCGAAGATCATAGGGTCAATAGTCTGTGGGGGCTGTTGTACCCTGGAAGCTACATGCGGATCCAGGCGCGCAACAAGGGACAAGCCGAAGCGATACAGGACAAGGCGGATCGCTCGCTCCTTGTCTACATGCTGTGCTTGCACGCTGGAATCGATGTGTCGTCGCAGTTCAGCAAGTACAAGCCGTTCATTCAGGAGTCGTTTCGCAAAGTCGAGCGCAAGGGCTTCGGCGCTACGCTACTCGCAACCAAGTGGCTCGTAACTCAGATGGTCAGCGAGCTGGTGCGGGAACAGACTGGACAGCCCAGCCCGCAGGCTCCCTCGAACGTTACCAACTACGACCCGCAGGGTGCCATCCGAGCGATGCTTCCCGGTGGGGGTGGTGGCGGGCAGCAAGATCCCAACCAAGATCCAAATCAGGATCCTGGTGATGATGGTGATGGTGATGGTGATGGTGATGGTGGCGGCTGGTATCCTCCCCCGGTCTCCGGAGACCTCCAGACTCGCAGCAATGCGCTCGATGATCTGGAAAAGATGGCTAGCGCTCTGGACTACTCTGACGACAAGGACGACTTCACAGACCCGAAGTTCCCTTCTCGGCAAGAGCAAGCTGAAGCCGATGACGTCGCCAACCAGGTGACGGGCATCGACGCGAACGACCCGACTCAGATGGACGGGTTCATGGGCCAGTCCGAGCAAGATATGCAGCAGATCGTCGATGAGGCTGCACGGGCCATGCGGCAGCAGATGACTGAGGACGATTGGACTCGTCGCGATGCTATGGCGAAGGTGGTGTTCACTGACGTCAAGCAGAGCGACGTGGAAGACACCATTGAAATCGCACCCGATGATCGAGACGCGATTCGTCGGCTCCGTGCGCAGTTCTTCCGCGTCATGGGGCGAACAAAGACATCACTCTCAGACAGCGGTACGAAGATCGACATCCAGGCTTACATCCAGTCGCGTGCGGCTGGGCAGCTGGGAGACTGCTTCGAACACGAAGTTCGGGGACAGGGCTTCAAGTCCGTGCTGTTGCTCGACAGGTCAGGTTCAATGTACGGCAACAAGACGAAGCAAGCTGAGCGTGCCTGCCGAATCATTGCGCGAGCGACTCGGTTCCCCTTCGTTGACATGAACGTGTGGGGCTTCAAGAGCACGGACAACGGTCAGGTGGACATCGATCGGTTCGACCGCATGATGGACACCTACACGACCAAGAGGAGTAGCGTCGGGGGCGTCACTCCGCTGCACATCGCTGTTCGGCTTGGGGTTAGGTACCTCGAAGGTGGTCCAGAAGCCAAGCAGCTCATCGTGCTGACAGACGGCTTCCCGATCTACTCGCGGCGCGACGGGCGAGACTTCCCTACATGGCAACTGATGATGTACGTGCGAGACGAGGTGCTCCGCGCGCGCAAGCACGGTATCGGTGTCACGTGCCTGTTCATCGGCCACGGCAACGGGCAATTCGATGCCACGACCAAGCAAATGCACTTCATGTTCGGCCAACGCAAGAATTGGTCGATGCTCGATCCCAGTCGGCTCGGTGAAGGGCTCATCCGCACGGTGTCAAGTTCGTTCATCAACTACCTGCGGAGGGGCTAGGGTGCCATGCCGAATCTCTTCAGTGGCCCTTATGCCAAGTGCCAGTGTTGCAACAAGATCACTCCCATTCGTCTCATGTCGGTGGCTGGGCCGGTCTCTGTCAAGGAAGTCAAGGTCTCTCATGACCTGATCAACAGGGTGTTCCGTGACGTATCGACAACTGTTCATGGAGACGTGCGGACCCGCAAGGTGCGTGATGCGTCCAACCCTCTTGGGGTGCGGCAGTCCTACACCTATCATCGATTTGGCTGCAAGCAGTGCTTCACGAAGTCGAAGGTACTGTTCTGGGTCGAAGCTTCCCCGAACAACTGGGTAGGGTGTTGGTGTAAGTACTGTCTGCACAAACACTTCGAAGATGGTACCTTTGGACATCCGGAAGAAGGGGGCGATCTTGGAATGAGCATAATCGCCTTGTCTGCAAGCATCTCGACAGCCAACCTGATCTCGGCTTGGCACGAGGAGTACCAACGGATTCGGGGGGAGATGTGTGATCTACCGCAACCCCTCCCAGCTGCACTGGAAGAGCAGCTCTTCTGATTACGTCCACGTGGACGCAAGGAGACGTCATGCCAGCTCCCCATATTCACACCAGATTAGCGCAAGCAGCGACAGGACAGAGCCCCATCGGGCTCGTCGAGGTGCGGACCTTGGCGGGGCTCGTGTCCGAAACCTTCCTTGCGAAAGCAACCATCACTGCTGCGGAGGCAGGCCAGCACAAGGTAGGAGCACTGCTATTGGCCGTTCTGACGGTTCGAGACGTCGAGCTGCTTGCTCGCGTGTTCCCCCGAGCGGTGCGAGATCCAGAGACGCTGCGGCGCTACGTAGCCTTCCTGCGCTCCGGACGGTTCGGACGGAAGTCCTTCGGTACACGTCCGAAGAAGCTCGTGCAAGACTGGCTGAACGCCTGCCCGGTCGAGGTGCTTCGAGCTGAAGCCTTCTTGTTCCGACCAAGCTTGACTGACATCGTGCGATTCACGCATCCGAAGCCTGTGGATTTGGATCATCAGACGGTTTTCGGGTGGATGGTAGGCAGGCCCACAAACGTATTGGACCTTCCGATAAGCATCCGACATCGGGATATGGTCGAAAGGCGCGTGGTACCCCCTTCCCGCTTCCGGGTACGCATGGTTTCGCGGGTGGAAGGAATTGAGCTGTGAGGAAACGACCAAACTGGGATGAGTACTTCCTGAGCATCGCTGCGGCTGTGTCGACGCGAAGTCACGATGAGGACACGCAGGTTGGATGCGTCATCGTGTCGCCAAATCACAAGATCCTCAGCACAGGGTACAATGGGTTTGCGGCCGGGATGCCTGATGATCAGCTCCCTGCGAAGCGGCCAGAGAAGTACCCCTTCATGGTTCACGCTGAAGCCAATGCTGTAGCAAGCTGTGGGCGCGACCTTCGAGGAGCGACGTGCTACTGCTTGCTGACTCCCTGCAACGACTGTGCGAAGCTTTTGCTCGCGGCTGGCATCACGCGGGTAGTTTGCCAGACGGCGTACTGGAACAGCGACTGGGAGAAGATAAAGAAGCTCTTGGAGATGGGAGGCGTCGAGGTCTCGGTTGTGGCCTGGGAGCAAGTTCCGTGAGGTGGTTTTGGTTCATCGCGCTGCTTCTGTTTCCACAGGTCGCGGTAGCAGCTCCTCTCGTCAAGACCGGAGACCGTGTGTGGGTCATCGGCGACTCAAACGGCTGGCTTCTCCTGCACGAGCTACCGAAGCTAGCAGAGCGGGACGGAGTTACGCTGGAGGGCAATCCTGTGGGCGGCGCGAGCCTGTTCTGGTGGACGGATCCGGAGCATCGTCGGTACCTCTGGCAGATGAACGGCTTCTATCCAGACGTGGTGGTGGTTGTACTGGGTACAAACGACGCGCACTTCCCACAGGACGTGTTCGCGAGCATGCCCGAGAGGATGCGCAAACTTCAGATGGAGGCGGCACTCGTGGGCCGGACTGTCGTGTGGATCGGTCCTCCGAAGTTGCGTGAGCCCGTCGAATTTGGAGCCGATGCCTTTCGGCTCATGGTGATGGAAGCCGGGTTGCCTTTGCTCGACTCCAGACAGTGCGTATTCCCCATGCTGCACGACGGGATTCACCCTACGATACAAGGCCGAAGGACGTGGGCGGCATGGATCTGGAAAGAGCTAACAACAGTTGACAACGGTGGTGTCACTGGCTACAGTGAGGATACGCGCTGGTTGACCCCCAGCTAGTGGAGGTGGCGAGTCTCCATGAAGAAGTGAGGTGGTTCTCACAACAAAAGCTCCGGACCTCGGACGAGGTTGCCCGCAAGGGGGTGTTGGTCGGTAAGGACGGAGGGCATAGGCCCGTTGATGTTGCCCGACACCTTGCACACAGCGAGGTAGAGCAGCGGTAGCTTTCCAGGCCCATAACCTGGCGGTCGGTGGTTCGAATCCACCCCTCGCTCCCGGTGGCAAGGACAGTCTGTCGGCATTGATCAGGTCGGTAGGTTGTCCAGCGTAAAACACCGACTTGGGATCGCAACCGAGTTCAGGCCCGCTCCATTGCAAGGAGAACGACAGCTGGAAGTCGAAGATACGGAAAGCTGGTGCGGCGATAGTTCGCGGCTATCGGGGCCTACTGGATCCATATCGGACTAGAGCCGTGGGGAGAGCCTCGGACGCAGCGGATCACGAAGTGGGCTGCTCATTGAACACCGATGGATCCTCTAGTTATGAGGAGACTGTTCCGTTATGCAGGGTCTTAGAAGGCCGTCTCCTCGGGTTGGAAAGGTAGTTCAGCCTGGAAGAACCGCGCATTGAAAATGCGCTGGTCGTTGGTTCAAATCCAACTCTTTCCGCCGAGCCCTGCATGCTGCTGTGCTCGTATCTACCTGCAAGGCCCCGGCAGGACCAGACGGAGCCGCTCCCCTCGGTACCGCGTATCTGACTGGCAGTTTACGGTGCCTGGGAGGGGGCGGCAGGGGCCTCTTTTTTAGGAGAGGAGCATGTCTTGTAGATCGAGACTACTGTATGCCATCCAAGCCGGTTACAAGGTTTTAGACGATGGATCAGTGATTGCTCCCTCCGGCAAAGAGCGAAAAACTGGGAATAAGGAAGGTTACCGTAGCTTTACGATCAACGCGGATGGGGAGTACGGCTACGTGATGGTTCACCGATTGTTGGCATACCAGAAGTACGGAGATCGGATCTTCGAACCTGGCGTAGAGGTTCGGCATCTCAACAGCGACCCTTCTGACAACCGAGTTGAGAACATCGAAATCGGAACCCATTCTCAGAATATGATGGACATGCCTCGCGAGCGAAGGTGGGCCAAAGCAAAGCAAGCCGCAAAGGCCAAGAGAAAGCTCACCGAGGAGCAGGTTGCAACCTTGCGCTGTGATCATGCTGCTGGAATGTCCTACCGGAAGCTGATGCAGAAGTACGGAATTTCAAAAACCGCAGTGTCCTACATCGTCAACGCGAAAACATACCAAGAAGGCAAATCATGAGTGGACCGTGGCGATTCGACATCGCGATGCTGATGATGTGGGTGCTTGGCGTTGACAACGTCTACGTGCCCTAGTTGGCTGCTACGAACAACAGCTTGAATGCAGGAGAATGACATGGCCGAACCTGAAGTGATCAAGGGACTGAATTGGGACGTCACTGGAGAAGTCGTGATGTATCTCCTCCATACGCGCATCGAGCAGTGCGACCAGAAGGGGGATCTGTTCAACAAGCAGGCGAAGGCGCAGGAGCAGCTCACTGCGGGTATGACCAACCCGGAGAAGGAGTACGCCAAGTTCTCAACGGACCAGGCCGAGAACCTCCGCACGAAGGCGAGGGAGTACCGCGAGCGCGCGAAGATGTACCTGTTCCTTCACGATCACGTGGTCAAGAACGCGACCTATCGTCTGGATCGTGGTGACCTGGAGTTCCTCGGAGTCGTAAGCAGGTACTGATGGCCTACACGCACGAGTACCGCCGGGAGTACGGGAGTTATGCGTTCTACTCGGACGGGAAACTTCTGTTTAGGACTCCGAACGTTTCAGTGCTGTTTGATCAAGATTGTGGAACATTGCTGAAGCATGGCGTGCCTGCGGATGTCCAAAGGATTTTCAAGGAGTACATGGATGACATGCCGATGGGTATGGGGGTTATGATCGACCTGACGGTTGTAGAATTTCCGCCTGACTACCCAGCAGCTGACATCACAGCCATGATCAACACGTCGGGTAGATTGCTGGATCACATTGATCGCGCTGTGAAGGGTATGTACACACCGGAATCTGGTACGTAACTCAGTTGGAAGAGTATCCCACCGATAGTCAAACAGGCACTCGCCCAGAGAGGCAGGAGAAGGCCAATGACACAGCGAATGAAAGTCGGGATCGGGGATAGGTTCGGGAGGCTGGTGGTCCTCGAACCCGTCCCGTCGAAACGCCACGATCACCGATGGAAATGTCAGTGTGATTGCGGCAACACGCACGAGCTTTACTCGTTCAGTTTGCTCAGCGGAAGCGTGAAGTCCTGCGGCTGTCTCGGACGCGAGCAGCTCGAAGCCAGGACGAAGCACGGGATGTGCTCTCGTGAGCACCGCGTACCCGAATACACCGTGTGGGAGGCGATGCACCAGCGATGTCGTGACCCCAACTCTCCGAGTTACCGACTCTACGGGGCCAAGGGCGTAACCGTCTGCGAGCGCTGGCGCGATTTCGCTACGTTCTACGCCGACATGGGTCCGAGACCTTCCAGCAAACACACCATTGACAGGGTCGATAATGCCAAGGGATATGAGCCCTCCAACTGTAAGTGGGCAACCCGGATCGAGCAGAACAACCACACCAGCCGGAATGTCCATGTGACCTACGACGGTCGCACGCAGACCGTGGCGCAGTGGGCGCGGGAGTTGGGTGTCACCTACCACATATTGAGAAATCGGCTGAAGCTTGGTTGGGATTTCAAGCGAGCGGTGACTCAACCAGTGGACTCCAGATTCTCCAAGAATGGTGGGCTGACATGAGTACTAGAATGAAGGTAGGATTGGACGAAAACGGAACAGGTGCGTGGGCGGGTCCGGCCTACGTAACCGGAGTTTGCATGCCCGAAGACTGGTTCATGGAGCTGAAGGACTCGAAAGAGATCAAGTCTCAGGTTCATGCCTTCGCTAGCGTGTTGCTGTCGCTGGATCACTTCGTGGTGGTCATCGAGCCGGAAGAGATCGACGAGCACGGCATGATGCCTTGCCTGATCCGGGCGTACCGCAAGATCGCTCGGCACTTCCAGGCGAAGTATCCAGACTGTCTCATCGAGATCGACGGCGGCAGGGTCCCTTCGGGGGTGCGCAACTGCAAGGGTGTGCCCGGAGGCGACTCGAAGGTGCCGCACATCCAGGCAGCAGCGATCATCGGCAAGAGCCTGCGAGACAAGTTCATGGCCGAGCAAGCGGAGAAGTACCCCGCGTACAAGTGGGAAACCAACGCTGGCTACGGCACCGAACAGCACCGTGAGGGACTCAATCGCTGCGGCATAACGCCGCTGCACCGAGTGAGCTTCAAGCCTGTGCGCAAGCACCTTCGTGTCCAACCGAACCCCATCGGGGCCAACCCCGTGACGGCAGGTCTCTACTCCGCGTGGCGGAAGCATGAAGATGGGTACTCGTCGCAAGATACTTGACAACCTATCTCATGTGCTTACTGTAGGCACATGGATCGGCTCTACGTACGTTTTGCAGGAGACAACGATTTCTGCAACACGGTGAAAGCATTCGTGCAAGCCATCGCTCCGAAAGTACTCCTTGGTGAGTGGGGGAACATCACCAAGGAGCAGATCGTGAGCCTGTTCAACGCGCACGCGTTTTCGATGTATGCGCTTCACCAAAGCCACGAAATCTCGGCCGAAGAAAGTATTCGGTCGTACCTAGAGATCATGGAGAAGGATGTTTACTTCGATTCCGAGATCGATGCCTTCAACAATCACAAAGGGGATGGTTGTCTGGCAGCTATCGAGCACGAGGGCATCGGTTACTACGTGATGTAGTGCTATGCTGGGAGGGACTATGCGCAATCGAACGCTGGCAGAAATCGGTGAGGCAGTCTTGTGGGTGTCTGTTGGAATCTGCATCGAGACATGGGAGGGGGCACAGCATGTCTTACACTCAGTTCGCACCAACGTGGCGAAAGCCTTCGTACTCCGAAGAAGCGCAAGAGTTCGAGCGCGTGGCTATGGATCTTGGAATTCCTTTGGATCAACTTCGAGAAGGTTTCTCAGCGGGCGCGCTGGTTGACCTGCCGAATTGGATGTGGTGTTCTATGAACAACACCGACTCCAACGACGTGTTCTCCTTGGCAGAAGCAGAAGAGCGTGCGAAGCTCTACGACCGCGACCTGTCAAGGATTATTCAGGGCATGAGTTCCAGATCCACTCTTCCAGCTCCCATCGTTCTTCAGCTGGTAGACTCTCGTCCGCACCTCATCGCTGGTAACACTCGGCTGATGGCGTGTCGCGTTCTGAATGTCCACCCGAAGGTATGGATGATGTCAGCGAGGACTCCATGAGCAGCATTCGAGAGCGCATGCTTCCGTTGGTCGAGAAGTGGTACTGGTGGAGTTGACCCATGGCTTCGTTGCCCAGAACGATCAAATTGCTAAACTGCATGCGCTGCGGTGACATCATTCGGTTGTACCGTGGGATGAGGTTCTGCAAGTGCAAGGCGTCGCAAGGCAAGTACGTCAGCACTTACGGAGTGGAGTTCGCGGGTCCTGCGCGTATCCTAGGGATCGACACCTTGGGGTACCACGACGCACCAACAACCAACGACATCAACCTGTCCAAATTGAAGGCACGATCCTGGTATGTCGTCCCGACAGAATCGGGCGAGGTCGTTCCAGGCGAGATCGATTCCTACGAAGAGGGATGACATGAACAAGTCGATCAATTCAATACTCGAAGGCATCCGCGAGAGGCTCCAACCGCAAGAAGACGCCGAAGTGGACTTCTTTCCCCTCGACGAAGCCAAGGCGAACCCCGAGAAGGCCGAGAAGCACTTCCGATCGGCGGAAGCGGCTTACAAACAGGGTCTCGAACTGGTGAAGAACGTGCAAGCAGGCAAGGGCACCCGCTCTGATCTGGAATCGGCTCGCGTTCTGTCCATCAAGGTTGGCGAGCACATCGCCAAGGCGAAGAAGTACGGCTACGACCCGAAGAAGATCGCGCTGGTCCAAGGAAACGGCAGCATGGTCGGCCCAGGGGCTGGAGCAGCGAAGACCTTGTTGAACAAGTACCACCACCAGGCGTCCAGGATGGAGAAGAGCGGGGGTGGAGGCAGCTCTGCACCGGCTTCGTCCGGAGGCAAGTTCGACAAGCTGGTTGCCAAGCTCAAGAGCAAGCCCGGAGTGAAAGACCCCGAAGCCTTGGCCGCTTGGATTGGGCGCAAGAAGTACGGCAAGGAGCGCTTCGCCAAGATGACCAAGGAGTCCGTGGATGTTGCGCAGATGCTCGTGTTCGAAGACGTCGAGGATGTGCTCGCGTTTGTCGAGGGTCTAGAAACCCTGACAGAGTACGAGGAGCCGAAAGGAACGTACGCGAAGGGGGACTTGACTGTGGAGTGGCCTCCGGACGTAGATCACGACATGTCGAAGAAGGTCAAAGCTATCGAGACCAAGGCTGGTGGCCTTATCACGATCAACCGTGGGAGCTACGGGAGCGCCATCGAAGTCATCTTCCGCATGAACGGGAGCGCAATCGAGAAAATGCTTGGGCGCAAGCTACGTAGGGTAAAGTAATGAAAGGTGTTGATCGCGTAGGTGAATGAGTAGAGGTTCGAAATATCCTAGCTCGGCTCATCGATAGCGAAGAGATCCGACTTGGTACTTCTCCTGTCATCGTGAGGGATTGATCATGCACCCGTCTATCAACAAGATGCTCGAAGGTGTTCGCACGAGGCTAGAAGAGATGACTGCGGCCGAAGACATCGAAGCGTACAACACCCAGCTTGCCAAGCTCTTCCAGCGTTTGAAGAAGGATGTTGGGGCTACGAGCATCAAGCAGAACTACAAGGGTACTGGTTCGAAGAAGTTTCGTCGTCAGTTGTGGATCAACTTCAAGTCAGGAGCCGTCATGGACATCTGGTTGGACCAGAGGGCGGTGCGGTTTGGAGGAGTTGTGATGACTGGCGGCGCGGAGTGGATCAAGGCCAAGGGTGTTTCCTACGAGAACAAGACACCAGAGCAAATCTACGCAGAAGCGATGCCAATCCTTCGGGATTGGGCCAACCCGAAGGAGACTCCATGAAGAAGCTCGTCATCTGTCTGGTGTTGGGAGTGGTCGCAACCGGATGCGCGGCCAAGGGTCCGGCGTGTGCGATCATCAAGGTCGCCAATGACGTGTGCACCATGGTCGAGTACGAAGGCGAAGACGGACAGACCTATCGCGTCAAGATCGAACGCCAAGACGTCGAACAGCTCGCCGCCGAGAAGGCAGCGAAGGACGGGTTGCCCGCGCCGAAGAAGGCCGAGCCGCCGAAGGAGTGATCTATGCCCATCGACACGAAGAGATTGGAAGAGCTGGCCGGGCGATCGTCTGAGCCTGTGGAAGAGGGGCGGATTCCGCCCGACACGGCGCGCGTGCTCGACGAGCTGAGTAGCACGATCCGGGCCTTCGAAGATACCATCAGCCGCAAGCAGGTGAAACCTGCGTTGAAGCTCACAAACGACATGTTCGACCTGGTAAAAAAACTCCAGGCTACATTCGCTCCGAAGTCCTGATTTCGGCCCACCCGTTGCAGTGATAGGCTCGTCCGTTCAACTGACGAGGTGGGAACATGCGTGGGCTCCGAGACGAGTTCTTCATCCGGAAGGACTTTGCATTTTACGACAGTGGGATCGCGGCGGTATTGCCGATTCAGCTGTTCCACCTGTACGATGTGATCAGGCGGCATGTCTGGGTGGGTATGCCCCCTTATCACTTCGTGGAAGAATGCGCTGCCTGGGATGGTGGGTACATATTTTCTGTGCAGATACAGAGAAACTTGTGCCTTCTGACGGGGTTCAATCGCCAGACCATCCACAAGCACATTCAAACCCTGAGAAAGCTAGAGTGGCTACAGACCCGATCTAAAAAGCGGGGTCCTCTTCTGTATCTTCTAGGGCAGTACACGCACGGAACCTCTTTGTGGTGGGCAGATGCGTGGTTAGGAGCCCTCTACAATTGGATGTTCGAGCTTGCGGTTAGGCCGCGCTTGAAGCGTGAATTCGCGGACATGAATCCAGGTACGATAGAAGAGGATTGCGCCATGTACTCAGGATCTTGTTTGTACGAAGAGTCTTCTCTCGATTCCATACCTATGGAATTGAGGTTGCGGCTGGTTTCGAAGTTTGTGGAAGTTGCGACTACCTTAGGTACTCAGGCAGCTCTCCAACTGTCAGCAAAAGATTGCACAGGAGAAGTCAGATGAATTTGGTAGGAACTTCGATGTTCATTCGGAAAGACTTCATCCTTTATGACAGCTGCATACAGACAGTCTTGGGACCTCAGCTGTTGTTCGTGTACGAATGGCTCCGCAGGTTCGTTCGAAGATCCGAAGACGAAGTGCCCCAAGTTAGGAAGCTGAGAGCAGGCAACAAGGTGGTGGCGCGTGTCGGACAGACGAAGTTAGCCCAGTTGGCAGGGTACGCACATCGTCAAAACATCACCAAGGCTCTGCACATGCTAGGCAAGTTGGGTTGGATTCAGGTTGTGCCCTCCGACACCAATAGTGTGTGCTGCTACATCCTTGGGGAGTACGTCAAGGACGGAGCAGGAGGGAAGCACGAGGTGTACTACGCCGACGCTCTTGTTCAAGAGCTGATCGATTGGTTGCTTGGGCAGCATCGAGCCGAGTTCCCGAGTCAGTACAAGAAGAACGAGGAAGGGGGTGAAGATGATGCTCCTGGGTACCAATATGGAAAGCTGAGCGATGCACCTGTGGGTTGGCGGATTCAGAGAGTCTCGGAATGGCTGAACAGAAGGTCAGGATGCAGCCCTGTGACTGCACCCCCTGTAACAGGGGATCCCCAGTATTTAGCTGAACACTTGTCAGGATGCAGTCCTACGACTTCAGGGATGCAGTCCTACGACTTCAGGGGGGTGCAGTCCTACGACTGCACAGAAGAAGAGAACTCTGAAGTAGAGAATCTCGAAGTAGATAAGGGATGGGGAGAGGGGCCGGTCGCTTCGCTCCCGTCCCCTCCTCTCTCTGGGGCCGAGGATAACAGCCCTGAGCGGAGCTTCGCCGGTAAATCAAAAGTTCCGCGCGATGTAGACGAAGAACCTACATTGTCAGAGTCTGGAGAGTACGCGAGCGTCCCTCCTCCTCCTCCTGCACCCATCCCAAAGTGGATGCAGGAATCGCCTGGCGTGGCGGTAGGAGACAACAGAGCATGTGGTCCTGTGCCGAAGGTCATGTCCCGCGTCCATGCGGACGCACAGGTCTCACAGGTCTCCCTGAGGCCACGGGTTCCAGAACGCTTGGCTGGGATCGTTGAGGAGGCGAGTGCGCGCGGGCGAAAGGCAGCCGAAGCGCAGCTACAGAAGGCCAAAGCACATGAGGCCAAGGTCGCCTCTCTCGGCGGCAAACCTATTCCGGTCACCCGCAAGAGGCAGCTGACATCCCTTGAAAACCAGTGGAAGGAGTTGATGGAGGCGCGCTTCTCTGGCACTCAGATCGCTGCTTGGGAAGGCAAGGAGCGTGGTCAAGTCTGGAACCTGGTTGAGAAATACACTGGCGAGATCGTAGGCGAAGCCCTACACTACCTGGTAGAACGATGGGACGAGATCCGTACCAGGATGTTGAAAGGCCGAGGGGGCGTACCTTCGGTAGGATTCTTGCTTCGATTCCATGACGTCCTGGTAGTCGAGTCCCAGAGATGGACCGAGTACAGGCACGTGAAGAAGCAAGTCGACGAATGGTATGGTGGAGATCCATACAAGCCGAATCCTCCCCAAGAGCTGCATCAACGCTACTTGGCGCTACGCAAGGAAATGGCTGACCTGGGTCTTCCCGTCTGAAAGGTAGGATCGATATGGAAGCCAGCGCTCGCAGGGCACTCTCGCCGCCCGACTTCGAGCGTATGAATCTCCCTCGGGAGTTCTGGCGCGCGAAGGTCCACGGCGTGCAGGACAAGCTCCGTCCGACCGTGGAACGCTACTTGCTCCGCATCCGAGAGATGCGTGAGAAGGGCATCGGTTTGCTCATTCATGGCGAAGCGGGAGTAGGCAAGACGTCCATCGCTGCGCTCGTCGCCAAGGAGGGTCGTGCTCGCGGCTACACCGCGCTGTTCATCGGCGTGTGGGAGTTGCGGGAGTCGATGCGTTCGCGCCTGATGTTCGAGGAAGGTACGTCCATTCAGGACCGGTGCCGGGAGGTGGACGTCCTCGTTCTCGATGCGCTCAGCGAAGCGGACGCGAAGGAGACTTGGGTCAACGAGAAGTTCTTGGAGGAGCTGGTGAACTACCGAAGGTCGTACCATCGGCCTACCATCATCACGACTCGCATGCCTCCGACCGAGCTGAAGACCATCATGCCTGGTCTGTTCGAAGCTACGCTCGGAGCCCTTGTATCCCTCGCTGTCGTGGGGGAAAATCTGAAGTTCCGTCGTCACGATGAACTGGTCCAAGAGGTCTTCGGCGAACGCCGCTAACCTCTTGCGCGAACTGATTGGAGTCCGACAGTGGATCTGGACAAGGCATTTGTCGCATCTCTGGTGCTTGCTGGGAAAGACGGTCTGAAGCAAGCACTCGACAAGGGGGTGGGGGCGGAACTGCTACATGACGAAGGGAGGCGTGCCTACGACTTCGTGCTGGACTTCTTCCAACAGTACTCCGACTTTCCAAGTCGTGACATGATCGAAGGCAAGCTCGGCATAGCGCTTGAAGACCCCACCGCGCCGGTTGGCTTCTTCGCCGAGGAGATCGTCAACCGGCATCTGCACACCAAGATGAGCAAGTGCTACCAGGATGGCATCAAGTACCTGGAGCTGAACGATCCGAGAGCTGCTAGGGATTTGACGCAACAGGCGTTGTACGAGCTGGAGAGGCAGAACCTGACGTCGTCGCGTGTGATTCCGATTCCGAGTCTCGGCAACGAGGTGATGGAGTGGTACGGGAAGATCAAGTCAGGCGAGCGCGGCATCCTGACGCCCTGGGGGAGTTTGAACGAGGCGACATTCGGCTTCTGGCCCGAAGACCTCATCCTGTTCGTGGCGCGACTCGGCGTTGGCAAGACATGGCTCGCGCTGCTCCTAGCGCAGTTCGCCTGGTCACAGGGGCACAACGTCCTGTTCGTCACGACAGAGGTCGGCAAGCTCTCGATGGGTATTCGGTGGGCAGCGTTGCAGGCTCGGATCAGTTACACCGAGCTGCGGCACGGCATGCTGTCGAGCATGGACGAAGCAAAGCTCGTCGAGGCGATGGAGGACGCGAAGGACATTCCAGGGTTCAACATCGTCGGTGGTGACTTTGACTTCCGTGTGGAGACCTTGGACATGGCTATCGCCGAGACGAAGCCGAGCTTCGTGGTGGCGGACGGAGCTACGCTGTTCAGGTCAGAGGGATCCAACAGGACCGAGAAGGCCGCGAACACGATGGATGAGATCAAGCGCACGGCGAAGCGGCGCGCAGTTCCCATCGCACTCACGACTCAGTTCAACCGCGAGGTCAAGTCAGGCTCGAAGGCGGGCTCCATGAGTGCTGAAAAGATCGCGCAGACCGACGCGTCCGGTTGGAACGCCGATCAAATCTACGCGCTGTATCAGACGAACGAGATGCGTGCTGACAGGCGCATGGGCTTCCACCCAATGAAGATTCGAGAAGGGTTCGCGGAAGACTGGGAGACGCGATGGGACCTTGATCGTATGGACTTCACCGAGATACCGAAGGACGGTGGGTCGGGTGACGCGGCTGAGAATGACTACGATACTGGGCTCGGTAGTAGTTCCATGGTGACCTCCGGAGACGTAGACGATGCCCCGTTCTGAGTGGGATCCAGCTCAGCTTCCCGCCATCTTGAAGTGCATGACGCTGGCGATCTTTCGGAAGAACAAGGGCAGGGAGAGCAAGAGGTTCACTGATGCGCTCGACGCCGCTCGCTCGACGCTGGTGCAGATCAAATTCGCTTCTCCCCAGTCGAGGGGCGCGTCGTTGAAGCTGTTCAAGCTCACTGCTGCGGGCATCCGGAAGAACCACGAGCATCTTCAGGATCGTGCGAAGCGCCAGCATTTCGACAAGCCGTTCTGGCGGTACCGGTCTCTCATAG
>Ga0105099_10000456_pt1 | contig 28037 bp, 34 predicted proteins | sample PPLLak3cmMay2015_2_FD_79138 | JGI IMG/M metagenome (GOLD analysis project Ga0105099, IMG submission 79138) | Freshwater sediment microbial communities from Prairie Pothole Lake near Jamestown, North Dakota, USA - PPLs Lake P8 Core (1) Depth... | ecosystem: Environmental > Aquatic > Freshwater >... | reverse complement strand
ATATTTAAACTATTATTGATTGAGCTAAACAATATGTTTTATGCCATTACCTTTTCTACGTAATACTTTTTTTGTAAGGAAGAGATTAGAACAAGAAGAACAACTAAAGAAATTACTAGCGGTGTTATGATAAATACTCGGTCGGTTGGTAAATCCAAAGTAGGTTGTGGTGCAGGTTCAATTTTTCGCTCATTATCTTCCTCAACATCTGGATTTGTTTGTGTAGATGAGTTATATATAGTTCCATGCCACGTTGAGATAGTATGCCATTCTTTACCATCCTGAGTAATATCTTCAGCCCCAACAATAGCTATAAGACTAAGTAGAAAAGCCATAATCATCAATGCAAGAAATGTTTTCTTTATAAAATTCACCTGTATATTTATACCCTTGACAGTGATATTTAAATTTTACTGTGTAACTGCAAAGTCCGGACTCGGAGAAACATAAATTCTTCTTGAAAAGTTTATATACTAGTGCTTTTGTTTAAGGGTTGAGTTTTGGTGAAATTTGATTATTTAGCCTAGGCTTTATAGTTTCAAAGTTTACATCAAAACCTTGTTATTTCAAAATAAATTTATAGATATATAATGGGAGGTAGCATTATGAAGAAAGTAGTGGAAACTAAGAATCTAGAAACATTAAAAGAATTTGACAAGTACAACAAAGTAAATGGTTTAGCAGAATCTACGCGAGAACATCAGAGCCGGGAAATGAGATTACTTGTAACAAAAGTGAAGAAAGATTTCAAAGATATGACAGATAAGGATATTGAATCATACCTGTCGAAATGTAAGTGTAGCAAGTATACACTTGATACAAAGAAGATAGTTATCAAGAAATTCTTCAAGTGGCTATACAACACAGATGACTACCCGGGTATAGTAAAATGGATTAAACTTTCTAGGAGCAGCTACAATTTCAAGAAACCTAGTGAAATGCTGACTGAATCAGAAGTCAAGAAACTGATAGAATGCTGTGATAACCTAAGAGATAAAGCTATCTTTTCTCTTTTAGATGATACAGCAATTCGGATAGGCGAGCTAGTAAATCTCAACATTGAAGATGTAGCCAATGATGGTGAAAACTTATCGATTACAGTTCGTGGAAAAACAGGTCAAAGAAATGTTGGATTAATTACCAGTGCGCCTTTGATTAACGAATGGTTGAATCTACATCCATATAAGAACAATCCTGAAGCACCGCTGTTCATTTCACTAAGTAACAGTTGCTATGGAGAACGTATGTACGAAACAGGGATATACGCAATGTTACAAGTCTATAAGGAACGAGCAGGAATAAAGAAGAGAGTTACGCCACATCTCTTTAGACATAGTCGTTTGACAATGTACGCAAGGAAAGGTCTTTCCGAATCAGCTATGAGACAATATGCTGGGTGGACTGCCTCATCAAGTATGCCTGAGGTTTATATACATCTGACTGAGAAAGATGTTGATGACAAGAGAAGAGAGTTAGAAACAGGAACGAAACCTAAACAAGTTGAGTTACATACTAGTAGTCTTCTTCCGATTACCTGCCCTCGCTGCGGTAAACAAAACGACAGCAGTAATAACTATTGTAGTTCATGTTGGTTGCCTCTTACTAGAGAATCAGTTCAGAGTGATTTGAAACTGTTGAATACCTTCCGAAGCAAGTTTACTAGGATGGCTATTGACGTAGATAAATACATAGACGAATACAGTCAATTTAAGACAGTGACAGAAGAATACCTTGAATTCTATAATGCATCTGGAGGAAAGAGCATTGTTGAAGTTGAGGTTTTACGAGAAAAATTAAAGTGGAACAAGAACAGATTTGAGAGATTTGTTAATGGATTAGTTGAAACTGGAGTATTGAATATTGAGAACGGCATAGTGACAATACAGAAGTATGAGGGGAAGAGTGTGTTTGATAATTTTCTGATGTTTAAAAAGATGTTATAACTTAGGAGGAAAAAATATGAAAATAAAGATAGAATTTGATTTAGATGAAATATACGCTGATGAGTTCAGACCGATTTTTGACCAACCTATATTGAAAGTCTTAAGAGATATCAGCAGAGCACAGTCATTGATAATGGATAAGTTATCAACAGATATCGATACTTCGGAAGGGTTTAGAAGTCTGTCTTACGAGGAATTGTATAAAAAAATTAATGAATGGGCGTTAAGAGATTATAAGGAGGGAAGAGTTTTTGTGGGATTCAGCCCACCTGGCGATTTATTTAAAAGATAAATCTGAAATTTGAGAGGAAAAAATATAACTCTAATTAGGATAGACGGTTTGAAAAAAAGTTTGATAAATAAATGCAACTTATCTAATCATCGTTCTTTTCGCCGTCTACCCTATATATTATTTGTATTCTTCTTTGTTTATATAATTTTCTGATAAGTATTATTATACATAACATATATAAATTTTTGAACAGGGAATGACTAACAAGACTAAAATCATAGATGGAGTACAGTACAAGCAGTGTGGTACATGTAAACAGTTCAAGCCCTTAAGCGGTTTTAATAAATGGAAAAGAGGCAATTTTGGTGTAAAGGCTGAATGTAAAAAATGCAGTAACAAAAGGACACTTGAATATCGAAAGGCTCACCCAGAAATCCAGCGTAACAGATACAAAAACGACCCAGAGTATAGAGAGAAAATGAAAAAAGCAAGTCGTGATTCCAAGAAAAGGCATCCTGATACGAGCAGGGAATGGTTGAAAGCTCGCCCAGGTTATACTAGAGAACAGCAGCGTAGGTTCAGAAAGGCTCATCCAGATTATTATAAGAAACTTTATGCGAAGAGAAAAAGATGACTAACAAATCCAAAATCGTAGATGGAATACGATACGTGCAATGTGGCAGGTGTAAAAAGTACAAGCCATTGGATAGTTTTTATAAGTTGAAGCATGGGCGTTACGGTGTTAAAAGCGAATGCAAAGAATGCAGTGATAAAAGAGTTTTGAATTGGACGGAAAAGAACCATACAAAGTATCTGGAATACCACAGGACACTCTATAGGAAGAGGTGTGATAATGACCCTTCTTTCAGGGAGAAAATAAACCAGAGGAGCCGTGAGTGGAGACAGAAGAACCCTTGGTATCATAAGGAATGGCTTGAGAATAACCCTGATTATCAGCGTGAGTGGTTGAAATCTAATCCTGATTATAAAAGAGAATGGCAACGGAAATTCAGAGAGCGGAACCCTGTTTATTATAAAAAACTGCGACAGATGAAATCAGCATAGTTTTTCTCTTTTGCAGATTAACATCTGTTATCTTAGGTTTTATTAACTAGTAGTTGTTTTGAAATTGCAGTTTTGGGAGGAAATATTATGAAAGGAAGGATTTTGGCTTTGTTAGTTTGTATTCTTTTGTTTGGTGGAATTTTATCGGTCGGAAATGTATCAGCTACGGATAAAGCTATTTTGACTATTACGATTTACAAAATAGAGAAAGAAGACTCTGTTGGTTCTTGGATAGATGGTGAAGCAGATTGGTCATATAGGCTATGGGTTGACGATGGTAAAACATTGCAAGATAGCGGTTGGGTTTCTTGTGGTCATGATATAGACAATCCTTTACTTAATCTTACTCTTTCTTATGATGTTTCTAGTACGCAAATTTCTATAAAAATCGCTCTGAAAAATACAAATGTGATAGGCGAAGTTTTAGCGGATATAAGTAGCAAAACAGGTGGCGGGATAGGTGACTTCAAAGGTACAAGTTATGGCACTGGGGCGAGATATGAAGGCACTTGGAATTTAGCAACACCCACTCTCACTGGTGACCAGACAAATTTAGTAAATCTGGGTGGGAAGAACTATTATTGGATATCAGGCAGTTTCGATGGAAGTCACAGTGTGGATGAATATGATGCATCCATTTGGTTTGACATCAGTGATAATTATAGTCTCCCCGTTGCTAACGCAGGCTATGATAAAACGGTTAATGCTGGCGATAAAGTTAATTTCGATGGAAGTAGGTGGACTGCCTCAGTAGATATCGTAAAATATCAATGGGATTACGAGAATGATGGTATATGGGATGCTGAAGGTGCAACAGCAAGTTATACGTATAACACCGCTGGAACTTATACGGTTGCTTTGAAAATAACTGATAGCCTTGGCATGACCTCCACAGACACTTTAAACGTCAAAGTAAAAACAAAACCGACGTCAGCATTTGTATACAGTCCAAGCACGACACCGCATCCGACTACTCTTGACACCATTCAATTTACAGACACGTCAACGATTATTGGCGGGACGCTCACCTCTTGGCACTGGGATTTTGGAGATGGAGCAACATCAACCGATAGAAACCCTACCCATAAATATTCACAAGGAGGCTCGTATGCCGTAACATTAAGAGTAACAGGCAATGACGGTGAACAAAACTCAAACTCTACATATATCACAGTGATTGAACTTGCTAATATAATTGGGATTATAAAAGACGCTCAAGGTAACCCTATCAACGGTGTCACCGTTAGTTTATACAATGCCGGAACAACCACGGCACTAGAAACTGCAACAACAGATTCCAGTGGTGCATATACAATATCCGATGTTGCTACTGGCTCATATGATATACAAGCATCAAAAACTGGGTATAACGATAATAAAATGTCGTACAAGACAATCAGCTCTGGTGAAAACAAAGTTGATTTTGTTTTAACTAGTTCAAACGGAGGAGGCACCCCGGGTTTTGAACTAATAATTGTAATCTGTGCGATAGCATTGTTGTTGTTCTGGAAACGGAAGAATATGAAATAGGTTCAAAGTGCCAATTCTTTTTAATTTGTATCTCTGTGGTAGGAAAACATGGAAACTGAAAATTTAAGATATTTACTTTCTGCTCTAATTCAATCATTAGCTACTACAATGGTGGTAAGTTTTATTGCATTGTTGGCTTTTCCAAGACGGTCTAGGGGCGATATTCCAAATACTGATTTTTATGATTTATCTAAAAAAATGGTTGTTGAAATCGGATTTGTTTTTATTATAACCATTTTTGTAAATGTTATTATATTGGCATTTCTTGATTCGTTAGAAAATTACTTGACATTTGTTGTTATACTTGTGATTGTTTTATCGTTCCTAGCGTTTCTAATGTTGATATTCTTCCTTTGGTATTATGTAGAAAAACTAAAAAAGATATAACGATGTTTTAGGGGAAAACAAATACAAAATACTATAAAAAATACATAGAGAAAGATATGAAATTGTAGGTTTAAGGGAGGAAAAATGGCTAAAGTAGAAGTTATTTTTGAAGCCGAATTACCTTTTTGGTTGGCTATTGATGACGGAAAATATGACATCAATATTGATGGTAAGATTTGGCCAATCGAATTATATAATGATAAGTGGCGTATAGCAATGGATAATGACCTTGATGGAAAAGGTGAAACGATAGCTATTGCAAAAAATATGGAGGCGGCAAAAAAAATTCATGAAATTTTCAAAGAGAAAAAATACTATCATAAAGAAAAACTGAAAACTGTTATTACTACGGGATTTAGCTGGACGATGGAAGGTTCTATTACAAAAGAAGAGGCCAAAGAAAAATTTAAAAAAGAATTCAACTGGTGTCAAAAAACTTATTTAGACCGGATTAATAGATTAATTGAGATTTACAAAATTTCTGAAGCAAGTAATCATGTTCCATATATCTTAAGTTTTTTTGATTTATCTAGAAACTGGTGGTACAGTATTTTATTAAATGGTGAATGGATTGAAGGCGGAAGAGTCGGTTACAATATTAATACCGATATAAGAAAACCGCCACATATATTGAGCTCGGCAATTCAACAGAATATCATAGATAAGCTTAAATTAGGTAATACTCCACCACCATCATTGCTTATGCTTTTTAATGCTGTTGGTCTTCATGAAAGAGGAAGATATGAAAATTCATTAGTTGAGATCACTTCATCTTTTGATATTTTTTTAGTTGGTTTTCTTAGGATTAATTTTGAGAAAAAAGGATATGATGAAGATTTAATTAAGTATTTGATAAGTTGCTGTAATAATTTTAATTTTATGCTTAAAAAAGGATTAAAACTTGCAGTAGGTAAATCATTTGGTGAAATTGATAATAAATTATATGAGCGATTTAAAAATGATGTACTTCGTCTTCGAAATGATGTGATACATCGTGGTAAAAAAATATCTGAAAAAGAATCAATAGAAGCTATCAAAATTATCAATATTATGATTAACAAGATTAAAGATAGTCAGAAAAAATAGAGGAAATATGATTTGTAAAATCTGTGGCACGGAAGAAACCGATAACCCTGACGGGATATGTGATGATTGCAAGTTTAATATTATAAATAATAATGCTATACCACCGAATTTATAAGATATAGATTTAAGATATTAGATTTTATATGCGGTTAATATGAATGCTGTAAAATTTATTCCAATTAAATACCATAAAAGGGATTACCCAAAGTTTATAAAACCAATTATTCAAGAAATTGCAGGACATTTTGATGTTGAAGCAATTCATCCATTAATGAATTATTTACTGCATACCGAATACTCAGCGTATGGAAGAAAATTAGATTCTTTATTATTGAAGAATTTAGATTCCATAAAGGAGTCTCATAAAAATGGTATTCCTCAACTATGGTTCGATGAGCAATGGTCATTAGATTTTTTCAAGTTCATTAAAATTATAATAGGGGAAAATAAGAACCCCAATGCCATAGAAATTCATCCCCCTTTTAATGATTATTGTATATCGATAAAAGATTTTATTGATAAGTATAAATTATTCGAAGAAAGCATAATAAATACTTACCCTGAAACAGATATTGTTATTGAAAATAGATGCGGATCAGGATATACGTGGGGAAAATTCTTAGTATCTAAAACTAATGATTTAATAGAACTTTGTAGGTTAATTGAAAAAAACAATTTAAAACTGAGAATTGTTCTAGATCTCCCACAGTTATTCTCATCTTATGGACTTACTATCGGCACATTCTCTGAAAAAAGAATCACAGAAATTATTGAGTCATTAAATCCTGTAAAAAATTACATCAGTGGTATCCATATGTGGGGGAAGAAAAAATCTTCCGATGGTAAAATCACTTCGCACATAGGCAATTTAGATACATATTTTGAAAAAGAAAGCATAAAAAATATTTTTCTCGAACAAATATTTAGTTTATTAGATGATGGTAAAGTGAGATACTTTGTACCAGAAGTAAACAGTTCCAATGAAGATGTAGCAGCAATTGTTAAAGATTTTATTTCTCATAATTTTACATTTGTAAAATAATCAACTCTGATGATATTCCACCTAATATCTGATTTAGTTATTATAGAATTATAAATTTAATAAAAGCGTGGGTAGCGACTTTTTTTCCAAAAAAGAGTTTTGATCTAAGGTACTCCGTACACACTTTTAAATATGGGATGAATATCAACATCTTTGCTATAAAAATGCATTCTATCTCCGGGCTCATAAACATCGATAGGCATACCTATCAATCCTGATTTAATGTATGATCTGTGATGATATTTCGCTCTAGGTGTTTTCCATATTTGAATAAATCGAGGGCAAAAAGATTTTCCATTTATGTCTGTATCATTTTCTGGGCAATAATCTATTTTTAAATGTCTTAGATGGAAATTTTTCTCTAAAATTGGAGAATAATCTTCTTGTCCTTCAGTTCGTTCTATTACTCCTAATGGCGTACCTGGAAAAGGATGCTTTCCTCTAGCCAATCCCATATTCCAGCCAAACCAAAGCCAACGATAAACCTCATAGAGAAATTTTTTTGAACTAAATATTTTTTGTGATGTAAATTCTATAAATGCTATAGGATGATAATAATCAAACGTTCCATTTTTTCTTGGAAAACAGATGATATCATATTCAAAATATTTTTTTGAACTAAATATTGTTTTATGAACTGTAGAATCATATTTTTGCCTAAAAAGTGGAATGTATTTACAGTTCACTTCAGCGATCATAGTATTATCATCGATAGCCTTTTTTAGTTCATTTAAAAACATATCGTGTTTTATTTTCGCTAGAGCCATTTTTTCTCACTAAAACTACAATTTTATAGCACCTCTCTCTTTAAAAGACTAATGATTAAGATGCGTAACAGAAGAAAAAATATAATAAAAATTTATCAACATCCTATCAGATTTTCAGTGTTTCTTCTCTCCATTTACAGTAATCACAGTTATCACTATGCTTTGGCATAGATCCATTTAGCACATTGTAAGCCTTTTCCAATAATTCTTTAACATCTGATAGGTTTGTTTTCACCTCAATAACTGTGCAGTGAATGCACATGCCATTGTGCAGTTCACAATCATCAGGGCAATAGAATGCCAGGTATGCCTTGTTGGTTGTTTTATATCCTAATACCTTTAACAAATAAGAATAGACATTCAATTGTAACTGATAAGAAGAATGCACCTCATCTGGAGCCTTAGATTTTGTTTTATGGTCAAATGCCACGATGCTTTTATCATTCAGTTCAAAATATTCATCTGGTCTTCCAGTTAATGTAATCCCGTTCTCTTCCTCATATGTTAGTGTCTTTGGCATATCTACAGCCAGTCGACCCGCAATCTTTCCTTGGATTATCGGTGGCAATTCATTTAGCTCCCTGTATTTGTTGAAATAGTTTTTTATGATACTATCCATCTTTATCGGTATAGATGACATCGGACCAGAGGGGCGTTTTATCTTCTTTACTTGGGATAACCAAAAACAACGAGGGCAATCCTCCAGCAAATTCAAGCTTGACGGTGATAGTTTGTATTCCATTCCGTTCCTTCTCCATAAAAATGAAACGGCAGAAAGTATTTAATTTTATATGGCTTTATTAAATTGTATTTTGGAGATGAAAATGAAGTTGCAATTATCTGAGGAAGAGGTTGATAAAAACCGTGCCAAACATGCAAACCGTCTAGATGAAGAACTAGAAGCAATTAAACGCATACAATATTTTAAAGACATGGTTAATGTTGATTTAATAGGGGCAAAAGGACTAGATATACGGGGAAGGGATTTTGCAGTAAGCGGGTGCATAAACAAGCTATTTTCTTACTTGCTACCCAGGGATGTACAAAATCTCCGTTGCATTCGTTATAATCTGTATGGTGATGTTGGTGAATTTGAGTTTGACATCTCCAAGTTTTCAGAAACCATGGTGAACGTGATACTGGAGATAATTGGCGACTACGATTCAGATAATGATTACAAGGTTGTTGCAAAGGTTATTGAAAAGTATTATACTTGCAGAAGTTGTAACTTGACTTTTGATGCTACAAAGTCGTTTGTCTGTCCTAGGTGTGCAAAGACAAATTAGTAAGAGATTGTTATGGAGAATTAATATGAAAAAAATAAAATTTTCTAACGGGGTAAAGTTCAAAATGAGCCCTAAGAACTTTGTCCAACTCATAGCCTCTTACGTAGATTATGAAGATGTACTCTTCAAGGATGTTGAAGGATGCAGGGAACGCGGATATTTGACCAAGCTAGAATTTTTGAAGTTATGTTATGTAAAATCACCAAGAAGATTTGGCGAATGCAAGAAAAACACTCCTGGAAAGATTAAAAATTGGACAAAAAAAGCATTTACAATAAAAATGACAGACGAAGAAAGGGTAAAGAAACTTATTCGACCGAATTTGAACGGCGTTCGAATCCCTACTGCCAGTTTTATTTTGTCAGCTTGGAACCCTATAGAGTATGGTACTTATGATTATAGAATGAGGCAAGTTCTCGAAAAATACAAGATTGAAGATTTCGAAAGACCTGATAATAAAAACATGCTACGTTGGTATTTGGCCGAACTAAAGTTACTGAGAAAATGGAGAGACGAATTCAAGCTTAAAGCTGCAAGGCAAGTTGAGTATGCACTTTGGAGATATCAGTCTATTGGAGAAGTATCAAGCAAGGAATTTACATTAGAGTAAAACAAAACTTATTTAAATATCTAAATTTGCACCATTTATTCTAAGCCACTTCTTTTTTTCTTCGTAGTTTGACATGACTGATTCAACGAGTTCCCAGAATTCTTGGCTGTGGTCGGGAATACGCATATGTGCAAGTTCGTGGACAACGATGTAGTCAATGATACGCCTCGGTGCAAGCATCAGTTTCCAATGAAAGTTGACTCCTTTTTTGCTTTGTGATGCCCATCTATTTCTCAAGTCCATGACTCTGATGGTTCGTGGTTTTACCCCAAGTTTTTTCTTGAAATATGCTACTCTATTGGGAATGCACTCTTTTCCTTTTTCTCTGTAGAAATCAATGAAGTGTTCTCTTGCATTTTCTATTTCATCAGCATGAAGTATGAAATATCCTTGATTTAGGACGAGTTTATTTTGGATGTTTTTATCTATTTTGAGTCTGTAGCTTTTTCCCATAAAGAGGAATCCTTCTCCGTGAGCAATTTGTCGTGTAACTTTGGTTCTATTCAGTTCTTGGAGTTCTGCCATTGATTTGCATATCCAATAGCTCTTGAGGGCAAGAATAGCATCAAGCTTTTTTTGGGTAATGTCTTTTGGTGCTCTGACAAGTACATTCCCATCTGGCTTAACGTATATGCTCATGGTTTTTCTATCGCTTTTTGCAAGCGTATATGTAAGGTCTTTGTATGTACAAATCATTCTGTGAGCTCCTTTGTTCTGTTCTTTGCGAGTTTCATGAAATCAACCACTATTTGCTCTTTCTTTTCTACGAGGGCATCTATGCCTGAATAGAGGAGATTGTCATCAATCAATCCTCTGAGATGCTTCTCTTTATGAGCGTTTCCCCAGAAACCAACTTTTTCGATTTCAATGGAGATAATATCCACTATGTTGATGAGTGTCTTTTTTATTTTTTCCTCATCTTTTTTCGGAACTTTTTCACCTTTGAACGAGATTTCTTTAATCATGTCAAAAAATGGTGCATATCTGATGGGGTCAAGGCCGTCTTCGTCTGATTTTCTTCCTTTCCTCAATTCTTCTCTGATGCCTTTCATGTATTTGACTTGTTCTTCCCAATTTTCACTTAATCTTTTGAGAACTTCATCGAGTTTTTCGCTGATTTTTTTGTAATAGATGGGGTCTGTGTTGAAATTGACTTTGCAGTGTTTTCTGATTGCGTGTTCCATCTCGGATGCTTGCGACCTTGGAGACCTACCCTTGAAGTCATTCCCAAATTCGTCTTTAGTGATGTCAAAAGGTTCGATTTTTGTCTCAATTCCTACGGATACCAGATAGATATCTATGAGTTTTCTGACTTTTCGTCCTGCCCCAAGAATGTTAATGGAATCGTCTCTAAACCTGCTTTGTGCCCTCTTGTGAATATGTCCAAATGCTTTGAGTGGGGGAATATAAGGTCTTGCTACGGGTTTTGAAAGCAAGATGTCCATGCTCTTGAGGAATAGCTTGAATTTCACATTGAAATCTGCTCTTGCTTTGATATCTTCCAATGCGTCAAGGCATTTATCCAGAACATCCATCTGTTCACTTACATTTCTGAGTTTATATTTGACGTAGTCTTCAATCTTCGAGATTTTATTGTCTTGGAATATCTTAAGCAATTGTTCATATCTGTATTTTAGAGTCGGTAGTTCAGTGCTGACATCTGTGAATACATCATCAAGTTGCAAGTCCTCTTCTCTGTATGCATCAAGTGCCTCTTTGAGGTGGTGTGTGATTCCATAATAGTCAACAACGTATCCGATATCCTTTCCTTTTGTGACTCTGTTCACTCTTGCAATCGCTTGAAGCAATGTGTGGTCAGTCATTCTTTTATCGATGTACATGACTTGTTCTATTTCTGCATCAAATCCTGTCAGGAGCATATCTGTAACAATGAGGAATGCGATTCCTGTTTCGGGTTTTTTATAGTTGAATTTGTTCTTGAAGTTTTCATTGTCCTCCCCAAGTTTGAGTTTTGCTTCTTTGGCAAGCCTCATCATCTCTGGAGTATCGTTGTTTTCCCAGATGATTCTGACAACCGACTTCAAGAATTTCATCTGATTGAGACGTTCTGGGTCAACGTTGCCTGATTTCTCGTATGTTGCAATGTATTCTTTGAGTGCTTCGTCAATTGCGAGCTTGTATCTATAAGCTGCAAGCCTGCTATGAGTTACAATTTGTGCTTTGAATCCGTTGTCAAAGATGTTTTGAAAGTAATGTTTGACGATGTCTTTTGATATGGCAGCTATCCTTTTTTCCGCCTCAAGAACATTGCCTTTTGTTCCATATTTCTTCTTGATTGCTATAAGTTCTTCTTTTGTTTTATTCTCAAACATATCTTCGAAGTCAACATCCATTTGCGCTTTGTCCTTGATTTTTGATTTGACTGTTTTTCCTTCGTATTTTATACCAAGTGTTGCTCTGTCATCTCTGCTTTGTTTCAATCCATATTTATCGATGTATGTGCCAAATCTTTCGTAGGTTTTCTTTTTGACTTTGCTTGCAATGAGCGGCGTTCCTGTGAATGCAATTCTTGAAGAATTTGGCAATGAATAGATTATGTTGTCTCCAAATGTTCCACTCTGACTTCTGTGTGCCTCATCTACGAGAACAATCATGTCCTCCGAATCATTGATAAGAGGGAACTCTTCATATTGTGGGAGTTCTTCCTTGCCTGCTCCACCCCTGATTCTCTTGAGGAACTTTTGAGCCATGACCATAACCAGATTGCTCGTGTCAGTTTTAAGTTGTGATATGAGCTCTCTTGTATTGTCAATTATAAACGGTTTTTCTGCAATCCCAGCTGTTCCTTTGAGTTGTTTCTGCAAGTCTATTCTATCGGTGATGATGACTATCTTGGATTTCTTGAGATTCTCGATTGTTCTCAGTTTTCTGATAAGAAAAACCATCGAGAGTGATTTTCCACTTCCTTGTGTGTGCCATACTACTCCAGATCGCTCCTCAGGAGTTTTCTTTGGCAAGCGTTCATAAATAATTTTATTGACTGCTCTGAATTGATGATATCTCCCAACAATCTTAACCTTTCCCTTATGAGTTTCCATGAAAATTGTGAAGTTTCGTATCAAGTCGACAATGTTTTCTTTTTTTAGACTGCCTATTATTAGCCTTTCCTGGCTGCTCCATTCTTCTTTTAATGGTGTTGGATAGGTGTCTTTCCATTCAAGATAATGGTCATATTCACCTGAAATTGTACTCATTCTAGCTTCATCAAATGTCGTTCCTATCATGAGCTGATTATAGTGGAAGAGCCCCACATTTCCTTCTTTTTCGCGAACATCTTCTCTAGTATTTGAGTATCTCTTTAGTTGTGCGATGGCATCTTCCATTGCTTCGACATCAATCTGATTTGGATATTTGCACTCTATCACTGCAATCGGAATACCGTTGATAAATAGAACAATATCTGGAACAATATAATCTCGCGAAGTGCCAGGTGTGTCAAGTCTGAACTGATTCATGGCCAAGAAATCATTCTCTTTTGGCTCTTTGAAATCAATGATTTTGATACTTCTACTCGTCCCATCCTTCTTGTTCTTGTAACCAGAAGGCTCAATTACCATATTCAAGAAATCACTATTAGCTTCAATGAGGCCTTTTCTCAATCCAACTCTCTTAATTTCTTGGATGGCATCCTCAATCTGTTCATCATCAAGCCAATCATTGAGTTTAATAAGCGCAGCTCTCAATCTTTCTTCAATCAATATGTCATCAAAAGAATTTCGCAGCGTGAGCTTTGGAACAAACTTGTTGCTATCATCAGTTGAGAGGATAGTATCCCAACCTAGCTTTTTTAAAAGCTCCATGAAAGGTTTTTCCACATATTCAAATTCGTTTGTCATTTTTTCTTCCTGCTATCTGAGATTTCAATTGCTTCTTTAATAGTCCTGCTAGTGAATAAGGTATCAAGCATACACCAGAATCGCCCATTAGTCCAGACATTCCCATTTGGTATCTCTTTTCGTGGTTCAAAAGAAGGGCCAAGCCATAATAAAAACATGTTTCTTAATTCTCCTTTTTTAATCTCCGGTATATATTTATGAACGTCATCTACAACTTCGTATTTCTCTACATGATGAAGTGATTGAAGCTTACCATCGTATCTAAAGCCAATATAGTTTGGTGGAATTTTTGGCCAAATTTTTCCTTGAGGATAAAAATAATGATTTCTTTTATAAACTACATCTTTCCAAGACAATTCGCTCCAAGATGGAGTATTACTTGCTAATGATACAACATAGACCCAATTAGATTCTTGATTTTCCATAACAACTACCTCATTAAGATAGATATTTAATTGTGATAAAAGAGTTTTTTCTTTATTGGATACTTTGGGGTAAACCTCATGAACCATATCTAGTAAATCTGCCCACATTAAAGATTGTATTGCAACATTGTATAAAGAATCAGGAAAATTTTGTTTAAAATATTCTTCACTGCAATCACTTAAAATAAGAAATTTTCTTTTTCTCTTGTTAAATTCTCTAAATCTTGGTAGGTATCTCTTTAATTGTTTTGTTGTCGGTAAATTCCATCCTTTTTTCGCTTCTATAATAAATAGATACTTGTTATCAAGATTTATTTCAAAATCTGTATATCCTTTATCTTTCGCATTTTCCTGCATTTTGATGATAGCATTTGAAAATTTTAACTTCCCATATATTCTTTTCACTAACAATTTTAATAAAAGTGGGCACTGAGATAACACATATCCTAAGCTGTAGCTTAGGTCGTTCTCATCTTCCCCTAGAATCTCAAACATACTATTTATCTCTTCATTGTGTAGATACAAAGAAGATGACAACCGAGTCATGCTCCAACCCGGATTTTGCCAGTCAACAAATCCTGCATCAAACCCGCTTTAATCTTCAACAACTTCTGAAGATAAGATTCTTCAGATTCGATTTTTTCATCAATCTTATCCAAATACTCTGCAATTTTGTTTTGCTCAGAAATTTTTGGAATTGCGACAATCATATTTTTTAGAATTGTAGTGTTTATTGAATCTCTCGTAGTGCCAAGAATTCGATACTCCATCTCCCGCTTAAATTTGTTTGATGCAATAAAATGTTTTATATAACGCATGTTCACATTTGGATTGTTTAATCGTAATCTCAACATCTGTCCTGAAATCATCCACCCTTTTTCTTTATCTGTAACTACAGCAGCTCTACCCACATCAGCAACTCTACTGAATACCACGTCGCCTTCTTTTAAAATATATCTTGGTAATGTGGCTGCTTTCTTTTCGGTAATGAAAGGTATTTCAGTATCATCAATCCGTCCTCCTACAACATTTCTTATCAAGATAAGTGGAACACCTTCTTCGACATAATCGGATGCATGTAATTGAGCTCCAAACGGACCTGTTTGTACTACCTCCGCTTTATTTGCAGCCAATGAGTAAAATGATTGAATCTTCCAAGATTTCGGAATTAAACCAAATACAGAATTAATATTCTCCGAATTAAATGCACCCTTTTCAAATAAATCCTGCATCAACCCCTGTTTTATTTTCTTGTTTTTCTCAATCAGTTCTTTGGTCTTGTCGATTGTGTTGTCAATCGTGAGAAGAATATTAGCGATTTTCTGCTGTTCTTGAAGCATTTTTGGAACGTTAAATTTCATTTGCCCAACTTTTTTCAAGTTCAAGTGAAGAACTGTAGAACCTCCACTATTTGCTCTCATATGCATATGTGCATCATTCATACACAATCTGTAGAAGAGAAAGAGTTTGTCGATAGCTTCATTTTTGGGTCGAAGCTTTGCAACATCCATTGACATTGTTACTGTCTGGTTCACTCCGAATTTTGGAACAAACAAAGGGTATCCGATTATATCTCCTTCACGAGTCAAATCTGCAGCTGCAATGATTATATCCTTATATTCAAGAATTTGTTTGTTTTTAATTGGTCCTTTGTAAAATTTCAAACCTTCTTTTTTAAATCCACCACTTTTTGAAATACATTTTAAGTTAATGAAAATTGCACCTTGGCCTTGTTCACAATAGTCAGAACTTTTGTAAGTTATACCTTTTACTAATTCAGTCATCTCTGACAAACTTTTCTCTGCCCATCCTTCAGGAATTTTACTTTGATTCATATCCAAGTTCCCTCAAGTATTTATCAAGTTCTTTGGTGTATTTGTCTCGCTCGTTTTCTATTGCTCGAACATCTACGCCATATTTGTCCCAGAGATTTTCAAAATATACTGTGATTCTCTGTTTTTGTGTCGTTAAATATGAATTCAAGAAGCCCATTGCTGCATCTTCAAGTCGGCGCATCACCATCTCTTCGGCCTGCTCCTCAGATATTTTCCCCACATTCGTCTTGACTTTCTCAACAAGTGTAAGAGTTGTCTCTTTCAAATCATTCTTCACTTGTTTAAGTTCATCTTGTTTTGCAGTCACTCTGCCAAGCTCTACTTGTTTTTCAGAGAGTTTCTTAATGAGCTTTTGGTAGTATTCCCATTCTGCGATTTGGTTGCACTCCTTTATTTCTGCTTTGATTGCTTTTATTTCTCTCCTCAACACTTTATCAAGAGGTTCTGGCTCTTCTTGCTCTTCATCATCATTCACTTCTTCGGTTTGCGAATCTTCTGCTATTTCTACTTGGAACTCTCTTTCTCGCTCTTCAAAAGCTTCAAGTTCGGCAATCTCTTTCTCATATGTATCTTTGAAGAAATATCGGATATTTTCAAGGAGTTCTTCCTCATTCTTTCGTGTTGCTTTTCCGTCAAGAACTTGGTTTCCTTTCTTGTCGAGCTTGTAAACTTCAGTCTCAAAGTTCAGATGCGATAACAATGCTTGCAGCCATCCTGACTCTTTTATTGTTCGAAGGTCAAACTTTGCGCCTTCTGCTGAGTTTGTGCCAAGCCACCAATTGACAAAAATACCTCTTGTCTGGAATTCGTCAAGAACACCGTTGCCTTTGAATTCTTTTTCAAGAGTATCAAATCCCATTGCCAATAATTCGTGTACGGGCTTACCGTCTCGTAGTTGTTTTATATGTTTGGAGTAGCCTTTGAACCATTTAAGCAATTTCTCCTTAAGCATTGCATCAGTTTCTGAGAATTCCTTTGATTTCTCAAGAACCTCTTTGATTTGCTCTCGTTCGGATACTTCTTTGAATAGATAGAACTCTACATTTTTGTCTTTGAAGAGGATATTTTCCTTTATGTTATATGTGGCCATAAGTTCAGCATTCCATTCTTTCTTTGGAATTCCCCCTTGAAGATGTGCCTTGACTGCTTGCGGTTCTGGTTCAGGACTATTATCTACATACCTTCTGATATTGAGGTTGAAATCTTCCTCTTCGATATCTTTCAAATCTACAAGTTTAGAATACTTTGATTTCCCCAGCTTGTTTTTGAAGACATAACTGATTTTTTCAATGTCTTCTGGTCGAAGAGAGTTTTGATTTTTTCCTTCTCTGAATTCTTTATCTGCATTGATGAAAAGGATTTTGTCTTTGTTGTCTTTTCTATTCTTGTTTATGACCAGAATGCATGCAGGGATTCCTGTTCCATAAAAGAGATTTGGTGGAAGACCTATGACTGCTTCAAGAAGATTGACTCCCGTATTGAGTTCCCCTTTTCCCAATATGTTTGCTCGTATGTGTTTTTCTTCGCCACCTCTGAAAAGAACTCCATGGGGCATGATGACTGCCATCTTTCCTTGCGAATTCAGCGAGGCAATCATGTGTTGAACGAACATTAAGTCTCCTTTCTTCCCGGTCTCAGGACACCAACCATAAAAAAATCTTTCTTTGAAAATCATATTTGTTTGTGTATAGTTCTGAGAAAATGGCGGATTTGCTATCACTCTATCAAACTGCATAAGTGTTCCATCTTTTTCGAGGTGCAAAGGATTGATAATTGTGTCGCCTTTTTCGTCAGTCTCTCCTGTTCTTATATCTGCATCATTTATGCCATGTAATATCATGTTCATTTTGCACATGACCCATGTTGTGGAAGCTTTCTCTTGTCCATATAATCCCAAGTCAGATACATCTTGACCTTGCTCTTTTACATATTCTCGTGATTGAATCAGCATACCACCAGAACCAACCGTCGGGTCATAGACTTTCATTCCTGCCTGAGGCTCAAGCATCTTGACGAGCAATCTGACAACTTCTGTTGGCGTGAAGAACTCACCACCCTTTTTACCAGCAGAGTCTGCGAAGTATTTGATGAGATACTCGTATGCAGCTCCAAGAACATCAGAAAACTCAAAGTCGCAATTTCTCATTCGGTATTTGTTAAAGTGATTGATAAACTCAGCAAGTTTGGCATCAGAAAGTTTAGTTTTTCCTTTCTTTGCTGCAAAATTAATGTGCTTAATTACGCCATCCAACAAATCCAGATTTGCCTTCTCGATTGCTCCAAGAGCATCGTTCAATTCACTCCCAACATCTGTTTTTATGTGTTTGATATTTTCCCATCTCGCTTTTGGAGGTATATAGAAAACATACTTATCGGGGTTATCCAATTCTTTTTTTATAATCTCTGGTTTGAGACCTTGCTTATGATATTTCTTCTCAATTATTTCGCGCTCTTCATCAAACATATCCGAAAGTCTTCTGATGAAAAGCATTGCAAAAATATATTCCTTAAATTCGCTCGCTTCCATGCTTCCTCGAAGTATGTCAGCAGCACCCATTAAGTGAGATTCAAGTTGTTTGAGCGTGAGCCTTTCAGCCATTCATTTCCCTCTAATCTACAATTTCAAAACAATATTTTCTTTAAAAACATACCCTTTCTGTAAATAACAATAAGAAAAAAGGAAAATATTACAAAAGCACATTTTTAGCGAGGTTTCAGATATTCTTTAATAATTATATTAGCATCACCAGTAAACTCCGCAGCGAACATTTGTAATGCGCTCCAACGGTAACTAGAAAAATACTTTTCTTATATACTATTTTCAACATTTTTTATCATAACGATTCCGCTCTTTTAATTATTGGTTGATTTTTTAAAGAAAGAAATGTTATATACTGAGTAGAAAAATGACAGAATGGATAAAAATAGGGATTTCGGCATATGGTGTTTTATTAACTACAATCCTTTTGGTTTATGGTGTATACCAAAATATTCGGATAGTAAAAGTTAAACTTAGTTTTTCTATAATACGTCTATCGCCTCGCATCTCACGGTTTATAAAATGCCCATTTTGTAAACTTCATTTTGTCTACAAAAATCTACATACGCTTTTTACACTCGTTTTCTAAACTGTTTGTTTATCTGGCATATCTGCGAAACGCTGACGTGTTTGAGTACGCCGTACTTAGCCTTGTATGTAGCCAGTTCGCTTATTTTCGGATAGTTGAGTCCTTCGCATAAGTAGTTTTCAATCTGTTTGACGACTTCATCTGGAAGCGATGGTCTACCAAGCCCAGTAATGATTTTGTTATTCTGTGTCCGATATTGCTTATTCTTTTTGATTTCTTCCTTAATGAATTCTAGTTTGGCTTTCGTCCTGTCGCTGATTCGTTTTGCCTCAAGTTTTGCGATGGTCGCAAAGATTGAGATGACAACATCTCTCCAAGGACCGACTGATGAAATGTATTGCTCTGTGTAACTGTGCCAATCAATCCCGAGATTTTCGAGTTCCTTCAATTTTGTCAGAGTGAACTGTGTTCCAGACCTTGATGCACCGTGCAAATTCAAAGAAAAGCGTACCCCTTGTATCCTCAAACCCGAGTTTCTTCCCTGCATGGCTGAATGCCTGGCATGGGAAACCGCCAGTTACAACGTCTGCTTTCATTTTACTAAAATCAAAAGTGCTAATATCAGTATGTATAACATTCCATTCCGGCCTGTTCGCTTTTAGGGTGGCGACACAATCCTTGTTATTCTCTATTAACAATATATTTTGTAAACCAGCTTTTTCGAGTCCCAGAGCTAAACCGCCTGCCCCTGCAAAGAGCTCAATACATGTATATCTTTTTTCAGTCTCCCCTATATTCATATTTTACCCTAATTACTATGATAATAGATAATATTTATTATCATTATAATTGTTTTTGGGTGTTAATTAAAACTATTTTTGTTTCGTTATCTCGAGAAACACTAATTGACCTACTGTTTTTACCTAGCAACCTTAAAAATAAACTAAATAAACGTCCATTTTTTTATTTTGAATTTGACATCTTATGAAAGACCATTATTTGTAGGGGACCATTTGTTTACCAGTATCTTGATAAAGTAGTAGTTGTTTTGAAATTGCAGATTGGGGGAGAAAATTATGGTTAAATATTGTAGAAAATGCGGAGCAGAAATTGAATTAGATGATGAATTTTGTGGAAAGTGCGGTGAGAGGATTGCACAAAAGTATGTTCTCATGGATAAAAAACGAAATATAATTCAATCATTTTATCTTGCTCTGGGGAGTATTGCTTTGTTTCTAGCATTTAGATATTTTATGGCATCTTCTATGGATTTATTTGGTTATTATGTATCTTATCTAATATACTCCTTTTTATTGTTCCCAACATCTATTTTACTAATCCTTACTTATCATGGATTTATTTATTCAAAAAAATATCCGAAATTTACAGGAATTGTTGGAGGTATATTACTATTAATTTTTTGTGTATATTATATATTAGACAATTTAGGATTAGAGTATCTAGAGTATAAAATAGCAGAAATATGCTTGTTGATAGCAGATATAGTTTTATTAATATCCACAATAATTTTTTGGAAAAAATTGACATGAATTATAAAAGAGGAAAAGATATGAAAAGAAAACTATTATTGATTTCAATATCACTGATAATTTTATCATTTGCTAATCCCAGTACAACAGCAGCAGACGCTTATACAGATGCAATGAATACCGCAACGGCTGTATCTGTAATATCATTGATAATTTCGATTATACTTTTTATTGCTATTTTGCTTATCTGTTATAATACAGTTAAAATAAAAGAACTTTTACAGATTATGTTAGATTGGCAGATAGACCATGAAAGAAAAGAATGGGACCGATTTGATAAACCGTGGAGAGCATATTGGCAAACATTTCAACCAAAAACTATTGAAAAAAAGATTACTACAAAACCGAAAGAATTTTGTCCAAAATGTGGTGAAAGAAATGAAGAAAATACTAAGTTCTGCAAAAGATGTGGACATAACCTAGGCGTTTAATATGAAATATTGTAGTAATTGTAGGGCAGAAATAGCGGAAGATGATTTGTATTGTGGTGAATGTGGAACTAAGTTAAAAACAACAGTTACCGTTGAAAAAAAGATAACAAATTATTCAAAAACCGCAGGAAGTTCTCTTATATTAGCTGGAATCATTTCCCTTTCAATGGATATTTTTGCTCTTTTTACTCCGCCGTCAAATACAACTCCGTTATTCTGGGGAGTTTGTGTAACAACAGGTGTCGTTCTATCAATGTTTGCACTTATTGGAGGCATTTTAACAATAAAGAAAAAACTATGGTTAGGAGCACTTATTTGTGCAATTATAGGCATATTTTCTTTTGGTTTTTTAGTGTCAAGTGGATTATGTTTAGGTGCGATTATATTAATTATTATGGGAAAAAAAGAATTTGAGTCCTAATTATCTCCAACAACATTGGAAAAATTATACAATAATGTTGAGATATGAATGTTATGATAAATTGTATCAATTGTTTTTCTTTTTATTCCATCTTTGATAATACCCAGACCTCCTCCGTTTCTTTTTATCAGGTCCACGTTTACCCACGTTTTTCTTACCCTTAAGTCCCTCTTTCGTACGTTCTGAGATGATATCTCTCTCAAACTGGGCAAAGGCAGATATAATGTTAAACTGAAGCGTTCCAGATGCACTAGACAAGTCTATATTGTCAGTTAATGAAATGAACTTCACACCTCTTTCATATAAGATTGTTACTTCTCGACTCAATTCCTGTGTACTACGAGCCCATCTGTCAATCTTCCACACACAAACACCATCATATTCTTTGTTGAGTAGCCGTTGATATAGGGCATATTTGATTGGTCTTGTTTCTCTTGTTGATTTTGTTTCTTCGAATAACTCATATTCCCATCCTTCTTGTTGTGCTTTTTTTAACAAAGCTTGTTTCTGCATTTCTGGGTTTTGGTCAGTTGAACTAACTCTTGCATACAGAGCCATTTTCATGTATTCACCAACTTTTGTTGTTTATTAGATATGAACTTATTTTATTCGAGTATACTTTCAGCATTTTTAGTACCCTTTTTTACATAGTTGTAAATCAATTTTTTGTTGATACTATGCCTTCCTGTTCCAGTATCTTAACAACCTTCAATGACGTGATGATTTCCTGTGCTTTCTGTAATATTTGTTCTCGGCCGAGAGATTGAATAATGTTATTGATACTGATTCTGAAGTCAGTTCGCAGTGGGATGATTGTCAAGAGGGGTTTATCTCGGTATAAGACATTCAAGCTTCCAGTTTCAGTTTTTTTGAGAGTGATGCCTTCGATTTTTGTCAAGTCTACGATGATTCGCATCAATTCTTCTCGTCTATTCTGGTACTGGATGTAATCAATGTCAATGAGTTCATTGAATTCCTTTGGTGCGGGTTTAAGTGTCATAGTATCAATACTCCAAGTGAAAGACTTGATAAATTCCGGATATGATGGAGGAATGAATTAGCTGTCTCATTTCGTAGCTGCTTCTATCTTGTACGATAGCTTTGTAAAAAGCGGATGATATGCATTGTTTTATTTCTTCAGGTGTCAGCTTGTTGAATGCCTCGCAAGTACCTTTTTGAATTGCATCAATTATTTCTTCTTTTGTTATATCATTCAGGTCGGTCATCTTCTCACTCCTGCCTTTTTCTACCATATTCTGCTAACAATTTTTTTGTTTCTTCATTGTGATGATGTCCAAACCAAGGATTGTTTTTACCATGTGTTTCACCTCTAATCGCTTTACATACAGAACAAAGACAGTTTGGTTTGTGACCGTCTATACTTCTCTTTGGTGGTTTGACGAATCTCATTGTTTCTTGTGCTTTGATTGCTGCTTTTGAACAATTTCTGCTTCTAATTGTTTTGAGTTGTTCTGGTGCGAAATTCTTTTTCATGTGATAGCAGATTGTTACATGGCTCACACCTATTTTCTTTCCAATTTCTATCTGATTGAATCCTTGGTCGATGAGTTTCAACATCAAATTAACTTTTTCTCTATGCATAACTTTTGGTACACGTGGGTACGCACTTTTAGTCATTTTTTCTTCACCTCTATTTACTACAGAATATTATGCTGTAGCACCAATTGTTGTTCGAGTCACTATCAGTTATACTGGCTTACGCTCATTCAGTTGTGTTGTTATGGCATGCTCTCCTCCAGTTTAGTCTATAAAAAATTCATTTCTTTAGAGGTAGTTATCTAAATAAAGACCTACCTATTTGCGAAAATTTCGCAATAGGTAGCCGTTTGGAATTAGTTATTTATTTAGACTGATTAAAAAATTGTGATACCTATTTATTATTAATTATTTAGAGAATATTTTTTTACTAATAACTAAATAACTAAATAATGTTTTTATAGATAAGCACATACCAATTTTTAGTTATTTAATTATAGTTTTTACCTGTCATTTACACATTCTTTATTCAGATGTGATTCTCTAAATAAAGACCACCTGTTCAGTCTTCTCTCATATCGCGATAAGTTCTGTGCACATAGAACGTAGCTTGTCTCCCTCTTGCCTGGTCTGGAGTTACTTTATCAATCACCTCTTTCTCCTGCAATGTATTTACAAATGCAATCAATTCCACAGACGTATAACCAGCTGTTGAAGTTAGTAGTTTACTATGAAGTAGCCCGTTCGGACCAGCTTCTTTAATTTTTCTCTCAATCCTATCAAGAATTGTTAATGTTTCTCGTTTTCCTACAGTCACATCCATCATGTTCATCATCTCTTCGGAATTCTTATCTATCGATTTGATGACTCTGATTGCTTCATCAACGTCGCATTCCTCAACAAACAACATTCCTTCAATATGTTCCTTTCCTGTTGTTCCATCTTTCCACTTATCTTCTGCTATCGCCTTCAACATAGCTAATTTAGATACATATTCCCATTGAGTTTGCTGATAAATGTTATAGATTGAAGAATCATTAATAACAACCTCATCCCATTGTCGGGATAGGTCACTAATTTTTTTAGTTGCTCCTTTTGCAAAGTAAACATTTAACAACTTTTCTTCAGAAAACAAATTCTCTGGTCCTACATTTAATCGTGTTACAAATTCATTATACTTTTTCATTTTTGGAAAAATATATTCACATGCGATATCACGTAACTTATTAAGAGAATCGAAAGAATATGTTTTGTCTATCTCATCTTCCACAGGTGATTTCCAATCACTCATTTTGAAATCAGTATGCTTAACATAGCCAACTTTTAATCTTCGTATAAATCCAGAATCACTCAGTTCTTTGTTCAGATACTTCAAGGGTTCTTGCATTCCTGAAAACATCGTTACATACATTCCCTTAGGAATAATTCTTGAATTGTCCTTTCCTTTTGAAGATAATCTACTTAATCGTTGAGTATGCTTCTCTCCAGAATACAGCTCACAAAGCAAGCCATCAAGTCCTGCTGTGGGGTCATTCTCTTTTGTGATTTTCTTCAATACATGTCCATATTCTGGACTACATATTCTGTATGACAATGCTCCCAAATTAACTGCTTCAACAATAGCATCACATATACCTGCTTCTGTTCCACTCTGTATTTCAGACAAGTAAACTAGCTTCCAAGCTTCATCTTTTTTCATCTCTCTGACATTGCTGTAGAAGTGATACAAAGAGGTATCAACTAATGTTGAGTGCATATCCAGGATTGTACTTCTTCGCCCTCTTGCGGGTATACATGCCAAAAGGAAAAACACGTTAGGTCTTTTTATCTTCAAAGTTCTTGGTTTAAAAAACATTCCTAACGTAGCTGATACGGCATGGTAGGCTAACATGTCATGAAACACCTCTGGAGCATCACATTCCTTCATCGTGACTTCTTTGATGATTTTGATGATTTCTGCCACTAGTAATCACCGCCCAAAGGAGTCAAATCTCTGATTACGTTCCAGTTGACGAAAGATGTTTTCTGTCTAGTTTCAAAAGTTATTCCAGCATCACACACGTCAGTTACTATCCCATCTAAAACAAACCCTGACATGTATACAAGCTTACATTTCTTACCAACAAGTTCTATAGGTTTCATACTTCTCACGTCCAGTTTAGCAGTATTAAAAAAGAGGTGTCTGCGAACTCTATAACTCATAAAATATTTTTCTTCTATTAACTAGCTATGCCCCAAAAAGAGACTGACGTGTTATAGCCATCACGACAGGTTTATAGTGACTTATATACCACTGTTGATTACATAATCCAAGTTCATCTTTAAATACTTTCTGATAAACACTTTCTGATAAACAATTTATCTTTTTTGAAAGTAGATTTAGCAGGTACTCATGTAATGGGAGTATGCGCATAACGCACTTGACGTCGCTCCCGAATACCCAACACCTGCGGGTATTGAGTTCATGAGGAAGGTTATGTTTCTTGGTGTTGACCACACCACTCTTCTAATACATCATTCCAATTTTTATCTTTTTTCATTAACACGATTTTTTCAAACAACTCATAAGGAATGATTATTGTTCTTGTATCTTGTGTCATTTCGATTTTCTGCTTGGATTCTTTGAATTCTGGATGCATCTGTTTATACATTTCGTAGCCTGATATAACCTGCTGTAGTGTGAAATTGTGTTTGACTTGCAATTCGATTAATCGTTTTTTAATTTGGTTCGAATAGTCTTCGAATGTATCCAAGTACGTTTTCATTTAATATATTAATTATTTTCCAGGAGAAAAACTTTTGTGTTGGCTAGTGTCGACTGATGTATCTTATGTCTTGTAAACAATTTATCTTTCTTTTGATAGGTATTAATTTTATATTGCCACTTAATAATTTGTTTCAAATCTTTTGAAAGATAAATTTTTTTCTTGTTCAGATACTGAAGTGACCTACCCCAAGTATCAGTTTTGTTGGAGTTGAAGAACAACAAATATTAATTATAATTCTAATTTATTTTTATCTTATTTTTACCTTAATAACTCTAAAATTAATCGAAATTAATTCAATTATTTTGATTCCCTCATTATTATGAAGTTGATAAAAAAATTCTAACCTTTAAAATTAACTTTACCTGTTGAATTGAACTTTACTGCACATAGGTCTGGTATTGAATCACAGTTGAGTGCTAGACCAAACTTAGGTAGAAAGAAGATTTAAAATTAATTTAAAAGTTTTTCAACTTTTATAAAAGTTGTACAACTTATTTTGGTTATATGAATTAAATAAAAGGTGAAAATATGGAAGAAACAATAAAGAAAGAATATGAAGCAAGAGTATGTCCTAAATGCGGAGAGCCAGTTTGTCCGCCGGAAGAGTTATACTGCTGTTCTTGTGGATATCGGTTAGATGGAACTGATAAGAAAGTTCGGTTTGCGTTAGACAAGGAGATGTTTTCGGAACCAGAAGACAATGAAACGGAACTGTCTTATGAAGTTGAGGAGGAGGACTAAACATGACAGGTAAAGAAACAATAATTGGAACAGGTTTAGAATCAGGAAGAGTTAAAACGGTAAAGAAAACAGCATCAGAATTGAATGCCGAATTAGAGCAGAGTCAAGATGCTGAAGTTAAAAAAAGAGTGAGAGAAGCAAAAAAGATAGTCACAGATGCAGAAACTCAAATGAAAAAAATACTAACTAAGAAATCAAAAGAAGAGCCTCAAGAACCTTTGCAGAAAGTGCCTAAAAAATATACAAAAATCGCAGATGTTGAATACTGCCGAAATCAGAAAGCGAGAGAAGAGATATACATTATACTTGACGCTTTACAGCAGAAAGGTTGTACTCTGAGATTCATGCCAGGAACTGATACAGTAGTGAGACAAGGAAAGAGACTGTTGTGTACTTTCAATGTGTTGAGACACGGGTGGAGCTATATGAACAGAGATGGACTAACCTTTAAGACGACAAAAGATAACTTTCTGAACTTAGTAGACACAATGCTTAAGAAGCAGTGAGTCCTTGAGGAATATTGAAATATAAATTCAAAAAAGTTGTAACCTTATTTTTTAATTTAAACCGCGTAAAACTCAATTTTAAATGTGTTTGGTATGTATCTCGATAATTTATATTAATTAAGTAAGTAAATTGGTTTAACCGCGTTAAAAACCGAGGATAGCAGAGTTATCCAATTGAGTCCAGATGTTCAAATCCCTTCCCTGCATTTATTTACTATCAAATAAAAAAACGTCTGGATTAGAAAAAAATAAATACTAAAACAACTGCATATATTATACAAGAAAATTAGCACTCTGACAATCACTATGGGGAGGTATGGTAAAAGAATAGTTTTCTAAAAGAATAAGGAGGTAAAAGTATGAGCAATCTCGTTGAAAAACTAATTATTGTACCAGTGTTGTTAATCGTTGGGGTATACATCTGTTATTCATTGGTTACTACAATGGTTGCATCAACACCAGGTTTTGGTGATGCTGGATGGTATATTTTTGGTGCAATAGTACTTGCTATTGGTACATTCTTTACATATTCATGGCTGAAAGGATAAGTAATTACGGTTTAACTTGGTCTCCAATTTCCTTGGTATAGTGTCCAACAATCTGAGCTTTTGCCATTTCTAAGTAACCCAAGATTATCATTGCCTCATCCCGTTCATAACCACCTAACTCAATTCCATACACTTCTCGCTTATCGTCATAAAAAATTCTTACTTTAGTTACATCTACCATTAAGGTTCTATCAAACAATGACTACAAAGAGTTTATGATATGAAAAACTACTTATCTTGAAATGCAGGTTTATATGTTACTCCATGGGTTCAAATACCCTTCCCACTGCATAAAACATATTGTTTATCTCAGAAATGAATATTTAAACTATTATTGATTGAGCTAAACAATATGTTTTATGCCATTACCTTTTCTACGTAATACTTTTTTTGTAAGGAAGAGATTAGAACAAGAAGAACAACTAAAGAAATTACTAGCGGT